>Ga0209611_10001186_pt1 | contig 43526 bp, 31 predicted proteins | sample S1TSphgellanicum_3_FD_187693 | JGI IMG/M metagenome (GOLD analysis project Ga0209611, IMG submission 187693) | Host-associated microbial communities from peat moss isolated from Minnesota, USA - S1T2_Fc - Sphagnum magellanicum MG (SPAdes) (version 2) | ecosystem: Host-associated > Plants > Peat... | reverse complement strand
AAGACTTTTGAGCATTCAACTACTGCACAGTACAAGTTAGCTTTGAGCAACTTGAGTCAGCCCATTGGATGGTCAGTCTGAACTGTCTTCAACAAAACCTATCATTTGCAGCATTGTAATGGCAAACTCAGATACTTCCTTTGCCTTCTTTGCTTTTGTTGTTGGAGGGTTATTCATTCAAAAGGCCTTGATATTAAGGCTGGTTCAAGGATGCACTTTCTGAATATTACACTCTTGACATATACACCGTTGTGGGTTTTCAGAATCACCTCTGGATCCTAGTATTATCAAAACATTTAACTAATGTGTTCTCTAGGAATTCTGTATGATTGGTTCAATAGTCTCCAAATTTGTTTCTAATTCCTTACCTCCTGAGTTAAGAAATCTGAATTCCTAGATTCAAAATCTGAAATCAGATTCATTGTCTTTAGAGACTAGTGATTAATTTGTATTTGAAAATTTGAACTTTGTTATCTCAGTGTTTTTTTGTTAGCAATTTATGTATCAACCCAATAGTTAGGTGGTTGGGACTCATAATGACCTTGCAAGAGGTGGGTTGGGAGGTTTGAATTGTCATTTAATGTTGGATCTAATTTTGTAATAGCCAACCTCAGCACAACATGCTTCATCAGGTCAACAAGTCTTGTCATTACTTGGTGAAACTTGTCTTGTGGTGCATTCATTACACTAGTTAGGATATGATAACTTTTGGACCAAAAGTAACACTTTTGTATGTTGATGAAACCATTTGAGTCCTAATTAGTTGGCAAACTAAGTGGTGCCCTTTGAGAAACAAGTAGCTAACTACATAATGTCTTTGCCCTATCATGCATGAATGGTGTTACTAGTGGACCATTTAGGCAAGGTTTGTTGGTTTGTAGGTTTGCAAGTTCAACTTCTCACCATTATTTTGCCTCGTCACAATTGTCAATAACTTATAGTAAAAACGTTATTTTTACTCATGTGATGGTAGTGTTTGACATATTTTGAATGCAAAATATATTGGTTTATCATTGGTCCAATAAGCTTTAACAACCTTGACATTGTTTGAATGACTTGGAAATGTTGCATGACGTGTAAACATGGCAAGTTTCAAGGCTATGTTTTTGACCCTATCCCTTGTGCACCCCCCCTTGTCCATGCATTACTTTGCACCTCACGTTATGGTTTTCACATCCCAAGGCATTGTTATCATCAAAATGCATGGGGTGGCAATGGTAGCAACAACCTTTTCTTAGATGCAATTAGAGTTAAAGGTCATTGCATGGGAGTCAAGATTGCAAATCTTTTTGTCATGCTAGTAAACATGTAGCATTTGTTTGTTAAATTTTTCTCATCTTGTTGAACTTTCTTCCTTTCAATTGTTATCATCTTCCCAAATGTTCTTTAGTTGATTGTCAAATGCTTAAATTGTTGCTTATGATGTTGCCATTTTTTAAAGTTTTTTTATTGGTTAATGTTCTTTCATGCATTTAATGTTTCTTAACGTTTCATTAGTTGTTATTGACATACATCCTTGGTGAATAGTAATGTTCCAACATTGTATTAAATCTAAAATCTATTCTTTAACATATTAATTTGCAAATACAAAATTTGTTCGAAACAACTATAAGAATCAAATTAAAATTCAACCAAAACTCCATCAAAACATAAAAATTTACATAGTTTTTATTCCAGTGATTTTGCAATAGACTCCAATTTCTATATCAATGAAAAAAAAAAATAGATTGTGAAAAAAAACACATAAACAAAACATATTAGAATAATGTTATTCGTCTTCATAAAAACTTATTCTCTAATTTCCTTGAGCTCCTTCTCCCGCTCTTCCAAAAAAAAACTAAAAATTAATTTTTCATCCTCACAATGTCCTTAGTTCAATTCAATTATCTTGTCATAAACCAATTTGAATTCAATCTTAGTAGTCTTAATCCAACCTAATCATCCTTTACTTATGTCTGCCCTATCATTTACTAAAACCACTTCTGTCCAACAAGGACAACATAGCTCATGTTCACTACTTCCATTTAATTTGTTCAACAAAGACGACATAAATCTACCTTTAACATTACCCCTTGTACTTTGGATTTCATCCTTGAAATCATGTGATGACTGTAATGAAAGAACAACTACTCTTCAGGATGAATTATTATTTCTTCCTTATTCATTTTTGTAGTTGCTTGTTTTGTAGTTAGGATTCCTTGTTCTATAGATTGCTACCTTTATACTACAGTGCCTTCTTAGGTCTGTAGTGGGTTTTGTGGTTGCATTTGTTATTGATTATGTGCAATGGTCTATGTATGGCCATTATCTCCTTCATCCTATCATGTTGTCCTTGTTACAATTGTTGTAATAAATTTGATTGATGGAGAAATTACAATTGTTGTGGCATATTTCATTGATTTTGTGTGAGCAAACACATGTTGTACCTCTTGTTTTGTTGTGACTTCCTTTAAAGCTTTCTCCTTTATATGAGTCACTATCTATTCCCCCATGACCTCCTCAGTAGTATTTCCTTTCTTCAACTTTATAAGTGCATTTGATTGAACCTTTAGTATTTTTCCAGTTGGATTTGCATCATATTGATTAAAGTATGATGTATTAAAACTATTTTCAAGAGTCACAAAAGGTGAATCATAACCGAAATTTTGGATATGCTTATTGGTATGCTTTCAACTTCCTCCTATAGTTGGTTTCATCTGCCTTAAGTTCATTAAACAAAATTTGTATATCATTTTGTAGGAGATCTTGGACTAAGTTCCACCATTCATCAATGTGAGAAGCTTTCAGTTGTAATGACTTTTGTTTCGTCTTAAGGATTGGGTTTTGCATTAGAAGATTGTCATATTCTTTCAACCTATATTTGGACAAATATGGCTCCATGGTTGTGAGTGTGTTCACAATTATTTATATCCTCTTGGCATCATGCTGTAGTTTTTAGATTGACTTATTACATGTAGCCTAATTCTTATCATGTTTTCGAATAATTTCATCTCTTTGGTGCATAACAACCTAAATCTCCTCCTTAAGCTTGAAGATCTCCTTCTCATGTGCCTATACTTATCCTTGCAAACTATCCTTGTCCCATTGCAAAGCTACATATTGAACTTCAAAGTCATATGTATGTTTTTTCAATGCCTAGTACTTTGCATCCTCTCTTTCCTAGTGTAACTTCAACAAATATATGGGTACATTCACAAAATAAGAAACCAGGGGTGCACCTTTAATAAAAACTTTGGTGATTGTTTATTTTGAAAGATTTTGGGTATATACTAGGAATATTTCATTTGTAAGTTGTAAAAGTCATAAGAAAGTCCTTTTGATTCAAAAACATGTTACATTATATTTTTATGTGAATATGTGTTTTAAAAGTCTTTCCAAAATTATATCATTTTCAAGTCCTTTAATAGTCATTTATGAGTTTTTTCAAACAATAAAAGCATTGTAAAGCATTGGTTACAGTAATTAATCAATGTTTTTGAGAATTCAAATTTCATTAAATTCATTTCAAATTATTACACATGTTTCCACAATATATTAAGAACACTATCATCAAAATGTATAAAAAAAATGTGTAATATTAATATAATTTTTGGGCTCCTATATCTGTGAATGTATCCATTTCTCTTCCTTGATAATGTTCTAAGATTGCAATTGTTGCTCCAAATTTCCCTTTCTTTAATTTAACATAATCACTTCCAAATGCAACTTGTTTAGCTTTCTCTCCTTAGTTTGAAGTGCTTTCTTGGTTTAAATTTCATTAACACTGATATGACATTATATATTTATCACCTCATGTGCTATAGCTACAAATTTGGTCTCCAATTCCAACTTCTTTGCTTCATTCCTTTCATGTAGCAATTTAAGTCCTAACAACTCAATTTTGGTTTATTCCATCTTCTTACTATAATTTGCTACATACTAGAATAACCCTAAAATCTATACATTTTCCTTTGCCTTTTGACTAAAGGATCCATTTGTATGAGGTGTTTAAAACAATGGGGTATCCCCCTTGGATGTTTTTATAGATGGCCTTCTACTTTTATAACTTACAAACCTAGCTCTTAAGTCATACATCCATTGAGGATGATGGCCTATCATCCAACTATGGAAATTGAGGTGTTACAGTTTGTACATGTGGTTGTTGTTGTGGAGATGGCAAATATGGTGGAGACCATCCACTTAGTTTTAGATATGGAGACATAGATATTTGTCTCTACTTTTGTTATGGTTGGAGTAAGTGTTCAAGTGGTGGAACCTATTGTCCACTAAGACCCTTAGCTCGTGGTTCTTATTTAACAATGTGTTTTGTTGGTTAACCCACTACATGTGCTGTGGGTATTTATGTTTCTTCCTAAGGTTGCTACTATCTTTGTATGACATATGATGTTAATACTTTTGATACTGCTATTGTTCGTTGCATTTGTCTTCACCTTGATCAATAAAAACCTTGTTTCTTTTTCATCATCCTCTAAGTTTTTTACATTCCTTTAACCTCCTTAAGGTTCTATCTTGGAGATATGTTAGATGATGCAAAAAGATGTTTTGATTTTTGCAATTTGACCCTCAACTTTGAAGTATTCACTCGGGATGTAGAAGCCTCTTGTGTTAATTAGCCAGTGTTAATTTTACTAATATTTGTGGTTCTGTCTCTAGGAAGAAATGTTACATCAATATGTCAATGGCTAAAGCAAGATGGCATACATCCTTTTTAGGATCAACTTTAATTGTTCCTCTCAACATTTTTGTCTAAAACGTTGTCCATCTAACCAATTCTTTTTGTAGTTGTTTAAACATGGTATTTGCCTAATTTACATATTTTCCTTTGATGGCTATCATGATGGATATGGCATTTCCATAAAATAATTAAATAAATTTGAAATAAATTTTATGAAATCTACCAAACAAGGAGGATTAAATTATAACTTCTTTACCACTTTTTCCATGCCCTCATGATTTGATCCCAAACCCTAGATCTTGGAAGAAAGGCGTGCCCTTTAAATAAGGTTTAATTAAAATTAAGATACCAACTTTTGTGGTGAAAGGGCTTATAGTGAATGAGTTTGAAGCATAACAAGGTCTTAATATTTGATTCACTTAATTCCATTGCCATCAACACCCATTTACACAATGTTGTAGAAAGCATTTTTTCCAAGTCAATTAGACCCAAGCCTCTCACTTTTGAGCATAACAAACCTTCCAATTGATTTTGGCCAATGTGTGGTGTTCACCACCTACCTATAAAAAGTTATGTAAAAAAAATTACATTTTTCTAATAGTTATTTGAATTCCCCCTAAATGTTGATAAAAACCGATAGAATAGATGCCAACAATACGTTTAACATCACTACCTAACCAACTAGTCGCACTTATGCAATGCTCCAATATTTAAATTTCTTATGAATTTTTTCTACCAAAAATTCATCCATCTCTTTAGTGTCCAAGTTGAAGTTAAACATGACCCCTAGCAACTTAGAAAGGTCTCCTTCATTCACCCATCTCTTTTTTAAATCATTTATTCAAATAGGTTCTTTCTTGCCTTCTTATAACATTAATAAGTAAAAGATTTTCCTAATTTATTTCCAAATTTTTTATGAGAAATAACTAAAGTAATAGCTTGATTATTTTTTGAAGGCATTTTTCTTTTCCTTTAACAATAATTGAAGTACCATCCATCTGTTAGGAAAGGGTTTGATGTTTCCTTCCTCATGACAACATTATGCCTTTGATGCCACCATGTATTTTTGCAATTTTTACCATGTAGTTGAATACCTCACCCATGAAAATAAAGAGATAGGGGGCCAATGAGCACCCCTTGGTCACCCCCTTCCCCCCCCTTTTCAATTTTGAATGTTGATGTAATACCACATTGAGGCAAATGACAACCTTAGCGTCTTGAAACAACATATTCACCATAACCAATAACTCATTTCCCTACCCATCCTATCCATAACAACAAACAAAAAATCCTAGCTTACCTTGTCATAAGCTTTTATAAAATCTAGTTATAGAAAAATGGTTGGTTAAAACGCTTAGCCTAATCCACAATCTCTTATGCTAGGAGGATGTTGTCAAAGATGTAATGGAATGGAAGAAATGTAGTTTGATTGGGATTGATCACCTCAATGAAAATTGGTTGAAGTTTCAATTGCATCACCTTTATTATAATCTTGTATTGCACATTGAGAAAAGAGATGGACCATTAGTTTCCAAGATTCTCCTTCTCTCTATATTTGAACAAAGTAATCAAGGCCTTGTTCACCCCCTTGGTGAGGTGCCCCTCCTTAATATAAATGTCTATCATAGTAAAAAAATCATTTCATAAAAGAAAGTATAAAACTCAACTACAACACCATTTAGGTCAAGGGAATTACGTTTGGCCATGACCTTACCAATTGAATGTAACTTTTCCATAGAAATATGTTTGGCTAGTATAGAGTTCATAGAGTCCATGAACTTTTTGTGGAAAGAATCCAAGACCGTTGACTTTAATTTAAGCATTATTGGAGTCATTTTTTTCTTTTTTTAAAAATTGCTCTAGAATTTATAGCAAAAAAATTCAACTTTCTCTTTCTTGATTATTATTATCCCCTCTTCATCCTTGATAACAGAAACCACCATTTTGTTAAACTTTAGTTTAATAATAAAAAAAATCTTAAGTAATTATGTTACTTTTGTGTTTCCATTTTATTATAATACAAACCTTCTATTCAACTACCTTTACTTCTTCCAATTCTTGAACTTTCTACTTCAAGTACCCTACCTCTTATTATAACACCTTATCCTAGATTGTGTTTTCAAGGTTTGTTTGTGCCAACCCTAATTTATGTCTTAATTCAAATTCTCCCTTTTTAATTTTTAAAAATTGTAATATTTAATTATTTTTCTCATCTTTGTGAATAATGTTACATTTTTTTGGTTGAGCATGTCATATTTTATGAATCTACTCCTTCATCTCCTCAAAGTGCTAAATGTTCATTTTTACAAAAAAAATGTTTTGAAATAAAATCAAAAGTTCCAACATGCAAGAGATTGGTTGATGGTCAGACCTAACACCATCCCCCCTAATTGAATATTGTCAAACCTTGTTCATTTCATTATGGGTGACATTATTATAAATGTAGGTTTTGTCGAACCTTGTTTTTATTCATTCCTTACCACTTTTTTAGTTGTCCCAAGAATACTTAAAACCCCCTTCAATCCTTGTGGGTTCTTGGATGCCTAGAAAGAAATTTCGCAATTCCAAGGAAAGCTTTTCTTTTTCCAAGGTCAATTTCCCACACATAGATGATTTGTTTTCATGACATTCCACCATGTTTAGATCCTAGCAAAGGATCCAATTGCAATTTCTTAGGATCTTTCCTTTCATTAATTCCTATAGGTTGCTTTTGTCCATAGATGTTGATGATGCCAAATTTTCCATAAGGCAGCCCTTTCATCTTTAGCACCTAAACCTTGTTACTAATAGTCCAATAATGAATAACTAGTTTCAACCATCTAGGATCCATTAAAGTGCATATTCCCCTTTTGCATGCCTTGCCTTGTTAGTGATTTAATGTACACCCCTCATTAGCTTTCAAAACCCAAACCTAAGCACCTAGTTAGAAGTTTTTCCCAATGTTTGCAATTGTTTCATTTCTATGTTCTTATAGACAATAACATCAATATGAGAGGTTAATCCCCTAAAGAAACAACCTAGCTTGTGAGCCTCACCCTCCATGTTAAGCCCACGAATGTTATATGACATTAGGTGTGGTTTCATGGCACTTTGTTTGAGGCTTGAGGTTTATTACATAGGTTCCTTTCCCATTGTCCTATTTTTGAATGCTTCCCAAATCCCCATGTAGGTCATAGAATGACTATGAATTTAATGGATTTTCTTTCCTAGCTAAGGTTGTTGTCTTGGAAGTTCTTGTTACCATTTTCATCCCCCTCCCTAAATTTTATTTTTCTACATTACAAGCTAGGCGTTTGTTGTTTGTAGAATTGAATTCATCCTTTGTGTATTTTGACTTAAAGCACCTAGACATGCACCCAAGTCTTTTAAAGGTCTATTTCTACCTAAGTTGTTGTAAGGCAAGAGTTGAACACCCTTTTCTTTCACTTGATAAAATGGGGATACATGTGTGTTTAATGAATCGTCAAAATGTTTAGTTGCCTCATTAGTTAACCCAATTTCCTATAAGATGGAAAGGGTGGTCATAGACTTCACCTATGGAGTTACCATCTCTCCTTGGAGTTTATCTACTCCAAAAACATGTGCCATATGTGTTGGAAACACTTTTTCCACTTGTCGCACCAAAACCAATTGTAATAGTTCTTTTGGATGGTTTGCTCCTGATGTTTGCCTTTTTAAGATAAACCTAGGAACAACTTGATTATTAGGTGGGGCATTTACAACTTCCAAATTGGTGTTGTTTACATAATAGGATTGAATTCTACTCATTTTTCTCACTCCTTGTTTCATTTTTAAAAAAAATTGTTTCCACTATTGATTTTTTATTCCCCCACAATCTCCTAGGAGACTAAACCATGGGTGGATATGTTGTTGGTTCCCCTTCCACCTAAACAATTGGCACGGTTTTAAATTATTTCAAGTTTTTAATCTTTGTGTGTTTTTGGTCTTACTTCTTATTGCCCCACAAAAGTTTCATGCTACATTTGTTTTCCAACTTTAACTGCCTATGTCTACTCCTAAATTTTCAATGGTACAAGGGGGTTTTCCCTAGTGTTTCCTTATATATTTCTTACTTGGATTGAATCATTCCCTTAAGGTCATTATTACCTCATCACCATCATTGAATTATCTTCAATGGCAGACTAATCAAACTTAAATTATTGTGGTAAATCTATGAATTTTAATTTACTATATAATAAATATGAATGTTTTAAAACTACTTTCATTATTTTAGGATAACTTATAGTGATTTTTCTAGAAAGGGGGTAAATGGAAAATATTCCCACCAATTTAGGGAATTTTTTTTTAAATTGTTATAAAATGGGAGTTGACAGGTCAACTTTGGATGATAAAGTGAAGATATCTAGGAAAACATAATTAAAGAAAACCCATGCGTATATGGGTGGTGGGGACCTTTTGGAATTGAACCCCATTCTTGTTGTGTTTGTTGATGAAGAACTCGGATAATGCCATTTTCTTTAGTTGTTTTGGTTGGATTATGTTTTTCTCTCCTATGGATTCTTGGGAGTTGTAAAGAATTTTGTGGGGCAGTTGCAAGGTACGGTGGTTCAATTTTTACAAATACACCACTCCCCAAAAGTTCATATGGTAATGTTAAAATCATAATATATTATAATATCATTGATTAAATTGGGAATTACATGGTGATTAATGAATTCAAAAAATCTATATGAAGAAAAACCATCTAAAATAGTTTTTAACATACATGTTAAAATAATTGTTTTTGAAATCCCTCCAAAAAATGATTGTGATTGGACTTATGAAAATATGAACCATTTTAGGTCATTAAAAAAATTCATATTTTCATAAGTTCATAACTTGTTTTTTGTTAAGGTTTTTTTAACAAACTTTTTGCATCTATGTTCCAATTGGTTTAATATGTTATATATTGAGTCCCTATAACATATCCCAAATAAAAACCATACACAAATAACATGTATAAAAAGGTACATATAGAAAACCAATCCATATTTTTTCAATTACAAAAGTGAATTACTATAATTTGGTGCATAAGTGTTATAAATATTTTATATAAACGTCTTCTTATTCAAGTTGAATTTTTGAATCTAATCATAATTTTGGCATATTGCTAATTTTATTGTGTGTTAATATCATGTAAATGCATGATACTTTATAAAAAACTACATTGTGATGCAAAAAATGAACCACCATACTCGCAACCACCCTATGAAAAATGATGATGTACTTGGGTGATTGGAATTGCAAGGAATATATTCTCAAGGATGGTTGTTGCATTGTATGTTTTTTACTTATTTTTTGGATTTTTTTTTGTTTACCTACTTGCAAGTAGACATGATTAATCTTGTTTGATGTAAGATACTATAACTTTGAGTTTTATTTTTTTTCCATTCATTTTCTTGAAAAATAACCATTCGATGGCAATTTCCAACAATATGGAATGCAGTAGCAAAGAACATAGTAGCTTCAAATGGTGAAAGTAACATGTCCTTATTGGGACAGTCTACACTAAAGTTGAAAATGGGGGTAAAAAAATGGCTACCTTCTTGCCACATCATTAGCATTCTAGGTTGTTTGTTTTGATTTCAAGACACTTCTTATTTCTTTTGAATATAAGATTATTTAATGGAAGGTAATCGTTGGGGAGGTCACTCCTTGTATATTTTAGGAAGTGCTTAAGGCAAAAGGATATTTTTTAATATGTTATGAAATAATGGCATATTATTAACATATTCTAAGTATATTCTAAATATATTTCCAAATTATTCTTAAAATGAATTACTGACCCCCTATTTACATTTAAATTATATATATATATATAATAAGTTGCACCCTATGTTTTCTTGCACTTCATTTGTAATAAAGTGGAAATGACTTCCTTGGGATGTAGTCCCAAGGTAAGAGTTTTTATGTTTTTTTAAGTTGGTTTTTATACCCAATAATCTTCCCTTTGTGTGGATTTGGGACTATTAGATTCATGGATATATAATTACCCTTTAGACTTGTCCCTAGTTTCCCTCTTGATTACCTTAGTGAAATATTTGTGTATGCCTTTGGCCATGACTACTTAACTTTTTGACTTTGGTTTTCTTTTGGCCCATATTCCTTGCCATTATTTTGTTTGAGTTGTGTCCCTCCTTGGCTCCAATGACCTTGTTGTTCTCTTTTACTAACTTCAATTTTCCCACTATTACCAAGTCCAAATGTGCATACGTTGTCATGTGTTACTATGTTGACATTTACAACCATAATTATCAACACACATACAACACAACACATAATGCCTTGAATGGCACAACACATCCAAACCACCCCCAAAATGAAATTCACTTGCAACAATACATGAATCCAAGCTCAAAAACACAATGCAAATCACACAAACTAAATGCAAAAAAAGACTTACATAAAAATTATAAAATTTCCAACAATAATAGATGCGTGTTTGGGAATCTCAAATCACCAAAAATGACTTGAGATCACACAATTTGAGATTATATTCACAAACTAAATATTTGAAACCATGTTCACACTATAACTAGTTCCAAATTAAGCTACTTTAATTTACTTTTAATAATTAGGATGTAATCATGTAACAAAAAAATAAATCATAATAGTTATGTGGTAATGTGTCACCACCTATAACCATTGCTATCAACACACATACAACACATAAGATAAAAATACCCTAAGTGGTACAACACATTCACCCCCCTCCATGTGAGGCTAAGGTCCCCCTAATCTCGATAACAATGTATGAAATGACTTGTGGAATTCACAATGAACGAACACTTTGGTTTTGAGGTGAAAGGACCAATAAGTTAGGTGCAAATATGAGATTCATTGTTAGTTGCATGGTTATAATCTTCAATTCCTTAACGAAATGTGAATCACCTTAAAAAATAACTTAGGTTACTTCTTATTGTTTAATTATAAAAATAGGCACTTAAGTTTATTTTGTGCATCGAAAGCAAAACCATTTTTTGGTTGACATTTCCTTCAATGGTGGTATGAAGTATCCCATATGCCAACCTTTGGACACTAATCACAAATCAACATCACAAACTTGCCACTTCCATGTATTTGTGTTTTTACAACATTTTGACAATGTGTTCAAGGTTAAGTGATGGCACAATCATTGATATGATGTGTGATGGGGTTGTAACATAATGTTTTGATCCACATGGAAATTATGATAGGGATTCAAAATCCTCCATGTTTAGTGATGGCGTGACATTCCACCATCTATAGATTACAAAAATGGGTGTTTAGTTATAAAAATGAAAACTTTGTTAAAAATTAATTGGAAACTATCCTCACACATGACACAACCCATGCACTATATAATCCCTCCAAAAACATGTCTCCAAAAATGTTGAAACTTTGCACACCCATTGACCTCCTCTCCAAAAACTCAATATTGTAGATGACACTCTAATTTGATGCCATATATGTGGAATATGATTTTCTAAAAAATTAATTAATTTTAATTCATAAAATGGGAAATAACCTTTGAACTTCCAATTTTTTTTGTCTCCAAATTGTTTGCACATGTGTAAACCTCATTTCAAAAAGCTCATTGATACAAAATTATACCCCAATCACTTGTAATGTGCATGCCCCAAGCCATCGAAGATTTTTGTTTAGTAATATGGTTCAAAATGTTCAAAATTTGTCCAACCTTAGGTGTCAGTGTGTATAATGTTTGGTCTTAAGTAGGGTGTTTGATAAATAACCTATTTTTTTGCCAATTAGTTTAATGTTAGACTATTGAATGGATGAACAAGAGATGAATGAAAATTATCACATCCAAATCATGGATGAAAATAGATTCACATGGATGAATTTTTGAAAAAATGGAAAACAAAAAAAAGTATTTGCGAATGAAAAAAAAAAAAAACCACATGGTAGGTTTAAATTGGTGCCAAACTTGCCATCTAGGTTTTTAATTTTGAAGAAACAATGAAAATTTTTATAAAAAAAACCCAAGGAGGTTTAGATTAAACCTTTCAATCCCCTTTAATATTTCAAAGTTCCTTCAAGCCTACAATCCTCCTCTTACACTCAAACTTAAGATGGTCAAAACAATGGCAAGCCATAATTCCATCATTGTTCTTATTTTCTCCTTAGTATAGTAGTTTTGAACTATTGTGGCTACTATGTTGTGCCACACAAATGCCACAAAGAAGATGGCAATGATGAGGCAAACCCTCCTTGGCATTTTTTTTGGGGTGTTTTATTGTTGCTTAATGATAACTAGTGGAGAGCTTGGGCTTTTGGTGATAATGGTGACAACTTTGGAAAAAAGGAAAGAGATGGAAGAAAGAGAGCAAAAAAGGGAAAAAAAAAAGGAAAAAAAGGGCGCTTGTGATAGAAATAAGTGCCCCCTTAATCTTATGGTTTTGAACAGTTTTCTTCCACATTTTAAATAAAGCTTCTATGAAGTTCAACTCTTCACATATGACATTTGACAAATAACACAAAATCACAAAAAAATTCAAATGAGCTTTGAGTGAAGTAAACCAAGAACACCCCCTCGAACTACAATTCCTACCCAATTGCAATAACATAAATAAAATACAAACCTTGCCAAAAATCAATTACACAACACTCGTTAACAATAAACCTAGTGCAAAACAATTGAACCTTTAAAGTTGCACAAAATTCAAGAAGGCTTTTTAGATGATTCAAAATGAAACTCGCTTGTAAACAATACAAGAACTCAAGCCTAAAAAACATCATGTTAATCACAAAAACTAAATGTAAAATAAACTTGCATAAAAATAAAAAAACCTATAACAACAAAACATGTGTGTTATGGAATCTCAAATCACCAAAAGTGATTTAAGATCACACAACTTGGGATTAATCCTATGCACTATATAGAACCATGTTTACATTGAATTGCTTCCAACTTACCCCAATTTACCTAAAGTAAATAAGATGTAAACATGTAACAAACATAAAATTCTTAGCAACATCTTAAAGATCTTTTCTAAGCCAAAAATGCATGACAATCACTTAATAGATGACTTAAGTTGTCAAAATTGACATTCTATTGTGTAATGTTCAAAGTCAACCACAATTTTTGCAACTTTTCCATTCACCCCTTGAATGCCAATTGTCAACACTTAGCCCCATTATGGATCCATGGCAACACAAAACATGGGTTCCCTTCTTCTATGGTTGTTATGATCTTTTCTTAAAAACTTACCAACTCGTAAAATAAACTTACTTCCCATGGGTCTATACTCAAGTGGTAACATTTTAAAAGTGCACCACATTGGGATTTTCAAGCCTTGTGGAGACTCTGGATTGAATATGGGCACCCATTTTGGATAAATTGTTGTACCCTATGGTGTTTTATGTGGAGTTGACATCAATAACTTCTTGGTTCTTTTAGAAGTTGTGAAGCAAAATACATAAAAATGACCATCATCCATTCATAGATTGATAATCATGACTTTCATTGTTGCATTCATTAGCACAATCCAATCAACAAGGTGATGTCCATGAATTTTGGAACCAACAAAACTAGCAATTATTATATGGTACATTTGGTATTCAATATCTTGCTAGATCTCATTAATTCATAACTCTCTTCTTGGCATTTGTTCAAGGTCACATATTAGTATTTTTTTTTGATTATGGTATATTCCCAATAACAAGACTTCCCTTGATGATGCTTGAAATGGGTTTAATTTTCTTGCCTTAATTGGTCTTACACCCAAGGAATCCATAAGACCTAATGCCTCTACCATGTTTATATTTTCATCCACCTACATACTTAAATATATTTTGTTCACTTCCTCCTTCCCATCACTTGTAGAGGTGAAAGCTTGCAAAATTTCCTTGAATGAAACCATTGAAAAAAACTAACACAACACCTTTCACCATGATAAAAAAAGATTAACATTTCAACCAAGCAAAGAAATTAGAGACAAACCCTTCAAGCCCTAAAGCACACTACCCTTTAAACAAAATCATTTTTGATAGTTAAAAACAATCACAAGCCCAATCCTAAGAAAAATGAGTATTGTTAGAAAGAGATAGCTTAAAAAACCAGGAGTGATGAAAGCTTTGAAAGTTTTTGATCACCTTCAAAGAGTGGCAAAACACTATTGCCATTGCCCTCCGAAAACATTCATTCCTCTTATTTGTTCACACGTTGAATTTTGGGAATGTTCTTGCATTTTTGAAAGATCATTCACACACTACATTTTGGGAGTGTTTCACATTCTCAAAGGATCACATTATTACCAATAACTTTGTCTCATTTTGTTCCAAGAAACAATGCCCAAGTTTATTTTAAATAAAAAATTATTAAATGTCATTCAATGCCCTAGGGTGAAACCTTGTGGGCATTGCACAAGTTGTGACATTAATACCTACAAAGTTCATAGGGAGTTTTAAATGACTTGCAAGAATGTCTCTCACCAAAGGCTTTCCCATCATAAAGTTACAAGAAAAAGGTTATTATAAATCTAAACAAATGTGTAAATCACAAGGCATGTGAGGGGAGAGTTCTTAAGAATTGGAGGGATTATATGTAAAGGATCACTCCCATTCATAACGAGTAGTAGGCAGAATGTCCTTTTTCTTTTCATCGAGGGATGTTCACATTTATAAGGTGCCTTCTGAATAAATGAGGAAATTCCTCCAAGTGCTTATGGGCTTAAAAATTCCTTTCTATATTTAAAAGCAAGTCCATTCACATCAATAGTTTGATTGATATATTTTGGATGAAGTATAATCAATTTATGGTGGAGAGGGTTGAAAAATGCATATCATTTAATGCTTGTAAAAGGTACTCAATACCAAAATGATTGGCCTTGATTGACCAACTATAATGTTTGGCCCAAGTGATTGCTCTTAAATAATCTCACCTTATACGGACCCATATTTCATGTTTATGGGTGATTGGGAAAGAATTAACACACAATGTTGATGTGATAATATTGCTAGATGCCAATATAAGGAGTATGGGTGGAAGTGCTCTTAGAAAATTAAACATCTAACATCAAAAGGCTGATTTGGAAGTGCCAGTGTGGTATACAATGCTAAAAAAATACCCATAGTTGTATGACCAATGTTGTGCAAGGTGAAGGAATCAATTTCCTACAAGTAATGATAATGTGCATTTTGACGTAGATATTGATCTTATCTATCTATGAAGCAAGGTAGTTTGTTTTGTTTGTCACACTGAGATCTCCCAAACCGCAGCACTTCATGCCACATTCTTGCTATCAATGAGTAGGGTGCATTGACTTGGTTTGAGATTGTTTGGAGCTATGATGCAGAAGCTATTGATTATTGAACCATTTTTCTCAATGAGAATTAAATGAAATCAAAACTGAAAACTGTATTGAAATTTGGGGGCATTCATGGTGTTGTTGGAAAGCTCTCAGTAAGTCAGATTTAATAGAGTTTATTTCACAATTTTCAGAGCTAAGGTGTGGAAGATATTGATTTTTGAGTGGGTTTGTTGCTGGAAATTCAAACAAATTGCAAAAATTGCATTTGGAAGGAAAAATCAGTTGAGCCCTCCATGTGTTCACACTTGGGCCAACAGCACAGGCTACACTAGTACATAACTAAAGCAGAACATTGTTAACAACTAGCTTTTTGTTGATAAGTACCTTATAGATATGTTTGTTAACTTATTGGATCAAGACTTTCTCTAGACATTAGTGTAACTCATAAAATAAAAAAATCTGGCTAGGTAAGTCTTTTGATAACAAAGATACTTTAATATCACTAAAGAAAAGGAACTCCCACTGCCCTTCACCCTGCCCTCCTGCCCACAATCAGGGAATATGTGACCCAGCACCAACCAGTGCACCATCCATCCAAAACCTCTTTATTGTTACACTGAGTAAATGCAGTTACTTCACACATTTTCACACTAATTCAGAGCTGGTTTTGTGACTTTGCAATGCAGTTAATTGGAGAGCCTATTCTAGATTACTTTTAGCCTAAGGTGCTTAGAAGAAACTTTTGAGGTCTGATACCTTCAGACAAGAGGAGGTGGATACCTTTACACTTAGATACCAAAGTATCAATGAGATTGCAAAGAGCAAAACAGACCACAGTAGAACTTAGCATTTCAGCCTCGAATTCTGGAAAAGCCATCCATGAATCTCACACAGAACATGAACAAAAATACCCTTTCAGTCAGACATTTTGCCCAAGAATTGTTTCAACTTGCTCACTGGATACCTTCCAAAAGTAGTCAATCCAACAGCACAGCAAGCTTCCTCCAACAAAAGGACTTCCCCATTTGATAGTTGGGAAAAGCTTTACTCGAGAACTTGTTTGTGGCATCCCATACATTGTTGTCAGCTACCATGTACCCATAAACCCAAAACAGTAAAAACATGTGTCTGGAAAACTAAAGTTAGCTTGAAACTACCTTACATCTGACAGCTAGACTTATCAAATAAAGGAAGTACAACCACTTCAGCAGAAGTTGCATCAGCTGGATCTTACATCTAAATGCACAAACACAATGCCTTGCAGGACCCAATTATGTCCACAAATCCATAAACTATACCTGGAGTCTTCTTATTCATTGGTTCCACTTTTACAATTGGCTCTGTCCACAATCTTCAGGTCAGCAGAGTAGCTTGGCTTCAGTATCAATATAAATCCAAGATGAACAAGTTTCACCCATCAAAAAATCATGTGAAGTCCAGTACCCCAGTATTCGAGCCTAGTTCATATCAAACCACCTACAATAGATAAGAACTGCAGACACCATTCATATACACCAGATAGAAACAAGACAGGCTATCTTCAGTGGATTGTGACAGAGTCAATCATTTGCCTCTGTTGGCCAGACCACCCTCTTGGGAGGTTGGAACAACAGCAAATTTGCATTAGAGACAGTTGTCATCAGCACTTTGGAACAAGTTTCAATTACAAACTAGTCATAAGATTTCTATTTGCAAGGATTGCCCACAAGACCAATATAGTACATAGATCATCTGAAACATTGGTGCTAGGAATCAACTAAAGATTTGTCAAACCACTCAGAAACAGAAACTTGATATTGAAAACTTTCTGCTCCGATGGTGTATTCTGTTTTCAAACCATCATTGACCTACAATATGAATGTTATGGGCAACTCTAAAAGGATTCTTACCCATCTGATCATCAATACATAGCATTCCTGTATACAATAGAGATTCACAGGATGCTACAACAGTCACTGTCCCATAGTTGGATCAATTGTAACATCCCCTTGTAACTTACCAAATGACAGTTTCACCATTGTGGCAACTGATCAAGACAAATATTTCTAACTTCAGAGGCAAATGTCTAGAATAGGAGTAGATCAATGCAGGCCACAAGGGTGGTAATTACATTGTGAACATGAGAACTATGGGGAGCTGTGCCCACTGTCATGGTTAACTGTCAAAGTTCTCACAAGTACTCAACTCAAAATCAGCTCCAATGTGTACTAGAGCTCAAAGATATGAATATCAAACTGAAGTCTGAGATAAAGAAGTTATGATCAAAAGAATTGAAGGCTTGTCCTGCTGCACAAATTAGGAATGAGGATTTGTCTGAGTAAAAAGCAACCTAAAGAGATCCAAACTACTGAAGCCATCTCTGCACACCAAGAAAAGCTCTCCTGCTGCAGACATCAAGTTGCATGATAAATACATTGACAATAAAACAGCAAAAAAAAAGAGCTGAACACAAAAAACTACAACAATATCAATTACCCATGATCTATTTCATGGTCACAGAATGGATGAGAGAAGAAAGGTACCATTCTATGTCAACAAGTAATGCATTATGGTAACCAGCTAATAGTACAAGGTTGTTGCTGCTGCTTGGGATGATGCAAAACTTGCAAAGGAATGTCACATGACTAGTATACTCTCAGTAAGCAACTGCTTTGAGAAACATTAAACTTTTCAGCAGCACACCATACACCATGCCCATCTCCTGCATAGTGAAGAAGATGACATGGAAGAATCCCAGGAAATCATAATCTTGTTCATACCACGAACCTCTGAAATCATTGATGTCCATATGAAATTTCTGCATCAGTTTTAGAGGCAGAGGCAGAAAAAAGGACTCCAGCAAGGTAATGACAACCAAGGCTTTGCTGCTGCCTCAACTGTGTAGGATCAGTGAAAACCTCCAGCCTGATGGTAGCAAGGAAAACCTCCCTCTTCTGGAACCTTCATAGCTCACTCCTCGAATCCTTCCTGGACCCAGCCTGCATTCTATGTATGGAATGCCCTAGATAGGAGCAAGAGAGGTTTGCAGTGGGGAGAAGTTGGGCACAGCACTTGCAACCATCCAACTTGCAGCCAGTTTCTTCCCAACTCTAGGGTGTCTCCTTTCTCACAGTGCTGAGCAAACTGATGACGATCAATTGACTGTGGTACTTGTGAACCATCCACTTCATAGCCCATTTCTTTCTCAACTCTAGTGTCTTGCTTCTCAGAATGCTGTACAAAATTACCACCAACAAGACCTATATGTAGTTACTGCAAAATGATTTGGCTACTTGGTTGCACCTCTCCATATTACTGTCTGCACAATTCGGATAGTTCACTTGTAGTTTGGACAAACTCTCTGTGAAGGATCCCAACAGCCAATCCTTGGACAATGACTGGCCAGCTATCCATCTCAACAAGGCCCCTCCTTGTAAACCAGCCTACAAACATATTCTGTGCCAACCTTTATATGTTGAGAAGAACTCCAGAGACTGAAAAAAAACCCCATCCAAACAGAAAAGTATTTCCTAGATTCCTAGGTCTCAGCTTAAGGACATCTGTCTTCCATCTATCACAAAGACTGACTCCATTTTGCCTCATCTACAGAAGACTTTGGCTACACTAGCTGCTGCACCACCAAGAAGAAGCTTATGAAACAAATCAGTCTGATATCTGTCAAAGAGTCCTGTTCTTGTCATCGCTTTGATTCACTTGCAGGATTCACAGATCCATCTCTGAACAATCTCACACTGAGGCTGTTAAAGCGGTCCCTAGAATACTGTCTGGAAGCTTTCCTCCAGTCTGTACCTCTTCGCATCATTGCAGCAAATTCATCATAGCTAATACAACCATCCTTATCAGTGTCCACTTCCTCTAGAATGCCATTTATCACACTTGTCTCAGTCGATGTTGAATCATCGCCAATAGCTACTCTAAGCTCCTCCATCTCAATAAATCCACTACCATCTGTGTCAAAGTGAGCAAAAGCTTTATGCAAGTGGTCATCATTATCAAGCCGTTGAAGGTGAATTGTTGCTGCAACAAACTCACCATAGTTCAAGGCACCATTACCATCGACATCAGCTGCATCCATCAGCTGCCGCACTTCTGCCTCAGTCAGTTGAGAACCAATCTGAATCAAGCCATTTTTCAACTCTTCAAAAGTGATGGCACCATCTTTGTCAGAGTCGATCATCTCGAACATGTCCCGCAGCTTCTCGATCTCTTCACCCCCAAGAATCTCTGCAATGACCTGCAAGGCCTTCTTTTTCAACTTGTTCATTGCTGAAAATTGTTTCAACCTTGATCTCACAGCATCAAGAGGAACATTGGAATTCTTTTTTGTATTCTGTAGCCATGGGTGATCTAGAACCTGTTGTGCATCAAAGCGAGCTGTAGGATCTGGTTCCAGCATGTGCCGCACAAGTGATTTTGCAGAATCTGAGACCACAGGCCAAGGGTCCCTCTTGAAGTCCAGAGCACCTCGAAGAATCGCTTGTGCAACTCCCTGCTCTGTTTCAGCCCAGAATGGTGGAACACCACAAAGCAAAATGTAAAGAATGACGCCAGCACTCCACACATCAATCTCAGGCCCATAGTTCCGCTTCAATACCTCTGGTGCCATGTAGTAAGGACTTCCTACAATCTCATAGAACTTCTCCCCTGGCTTGAAGAAAACAGAGAGACCGAAGTCAATGGCTTTCAAAGGAGAAGCCTCCTTCTTGTTTGCGAAGAGGAAATTCTCAGGCTTGAGATCCCGGTGCATCACCCCATGTTGATGACACACTTGCACAACTTCGACAATTGTGCGAGTGATGACTGCAGCGGCTCGCTCAGTGTAATGACCCCGTGCAATGATGCGGTCGAAAAGCTCACCACCTTCGCAGAGCTCCATCACCAAATGCACGGCGTGGTCATCTTCGTATGCGGCCTTGAGTTTGACGATGTTAGGGTGTTGTGGTAAGTGATGCATAATAGCAACTTCCCGTCGAACATCCTCCACATCCACAGCCGTCCTCAGCTTACGTTTGGAGATGGATTTGCACGCGTATTTCTCCCCGCATCCGTTCTCCATGTCTGTGCACAAGTAGGTAATACCAAACTCTCCTCGACCAAGCTCGCCTCCCAGCACATACTTGTCCGTGATCCTCGACTTGGATTGGTTCTTCAGTATTTGCACAGCAGAAATCTGGTATCCATCTTGCGCAAACGGGTTCGGCTTCCGTTCCTTTCGCGACCGCGATGCCGCCGACCTCGACGACGACCCTACACAACAGTTTCCCATCGATTTTTTTTTCCCTCTCTCTCTCTCTCTCGCGTCCCCTCCTGACCTAATGCCCCCTCCACTTCCTCCTCCTCTCTTTCATTTCATAGTAAACCCTTCCTTCCAACCCTAATCTCCGACCACTGCTCCTGCGACTACCAAGAAACAAACAAGAGTGGGGAAAGCAACAACATGATCTCACAGAAGAAGCAAGCACTCGTCCCTGAAACAAGCAAACTCGTCACAAACACAGTCTTTCCGGCAAGCCCCTCTCCGAATGCAACAGCTTCTTTCTTTCTTTCCCTTCCTCGACTTCAGTCCCGGAGCAAAATGCATACCCAAGACTAACTATCGGGCACCACCGAGCCAAAAAAATTGGGTTCCTGGGATCACAACCAGTTTCTGTGTCAGCTTCGATTCGCAGCATCCACCACTTCTTCAAAGAATGTTTGCGCAAATCGAGCGCAAAGTTTAGGATGTGTCGTCGGACCGACAGCGCGCAGAGATCAGCGAGCGACGGCGCTCGGACCCGCAGCGCGCAGCGAGACGAGACGGCGCTCGCTCTCTCGTCCTGTACACACAACAACGTTTCTTGGAATGACCGAATGGCCATGGACAATTACTTACTTCCATGGCCACTGGCCTTTTCACGTTACTGTGGGTGCATGCATTGGTGGGTCTTCAGTTTCTACATGCAGGCCTGCAGGTGAGTGAAGCCTCGTTTTTAGTGTCCAAATTAAACACAGGAAATGTTAGATTTGGACTCAGAGTCTAATTTAATTTTTTTTTTTTTTTTAAAAACAATTTTGTGAGGTAGGCCTAGGTGGTGTTAGGACAGGCCATCATCCACAAGAGGACTTGGCCAAATTTCACTAGAGGTCAGAGAGACAAATAGAGTTTTTTTTTCAAACCGGGCCATACAAGAACCTATGGTCTAAATATGGCAAGTTTCACATTTTTTTTTTCGCCCCCTTGAAACATGGTCATGACTTTGGTCGCTTTGTCCCAAAAAAATCCTTTGGACAAGTTTCCACCCCCTTTTTTTTGGGTCCCCAAGTACCTAGCGAAAATTCGCCACCAAAAAAAAAACTCTCTGAGTCCCTAAACCCTAAACTCTGTGTTTTAGTGTAAGCCCACTATAAAATGGTTAAGTAACTGGGCTATGGACTAAAACTGCTAAAAACTGTTTCATAACTGGGCCCTGGACTTAAACTCCTAAAATTGATTTTCTAACTGGGCCATGGACTAAAACTGCTAAAAACTGTTTCATAACTGGACCCTGGACTTAGACAGCTAATAAATTGATTTTCTAGCTGGGCCATGGACTAAAAACTGCTTAAAAAATTGCTTTCATAACTGGGCCCTGGCCTCTAAAAACATACAGGTTCATAACTGGGCTTGGACGGAAACTGGTTCATAACTGTGGCAGGATAGGTATTTATAATACGAGTGAGGGCAACCCATGGCTACGCCACTCCAGCCACCCGTGGCACCTAGCCCGGCCCCCCACAGCGGCTGCCCTGACCTTTTTTTCAAAGAACAGGAAACAGGGGGCTCTTAGGGTCTGAAATATTTAAATGACCTTAACCGGTGGTTCTTTAAAGACTCAAAAGGACCACCCAACAGTGAACCGGACCTGTGTTCGGCTGTCGGTTTTTCTTCAATATTTCTGAAACCAAGAACTGCCAGTTGCGGTGCTTTGAAAAACAAAAAAACCTTCGGTTCTTTCTCATTGAAAAACATCAGAATCAAAGAACCGTCGGTCTAGGTTCTTGTTTCAAACTTCTTTTGAAAAACAGGAACAGACCCCCGATGGTTATCAGGTCGGTTCTCAGAATTCATAACAGCTGTTCTCTCAAACAAATCAAAGACGGCTGTTATGAATCCCTAAAAAAAACAAATTCAGTGTTGGTGAGTAAAAGAGTGCAAATGTATAGAGTCGAGGTCAAGGCCCCAGAGAAATAATTTAATTTTAAAAATTAATTTAAAAAAAAAACAAATTCAATGTTGGTGAGTAAAAGAGTGCATCCTCGTTTTCAGGACCATAACGACGGGTTTTCTCTCTGAGGACCTCGTTTCAGGTCCCCAACAACGGGTTTTTTTTCTAGGAACCTCATTTCAGGTCCGTTGTTCTCTCGTTTCAGGTCCATCTCGAAGTCTGAACCGGGTACTGAGAATCTCAATTCAGGTGTTTTATTGAGGATTCTGGCCACCTCGGTTAAAGTCCTCAAAAGTTTTGAGGACCTCGCTCGTTTCAGGACCTCATCTTGTTTTTGTCGCCACAGACAAACGGACAGACACCATGTTTGCTTTTATATAGGATATAGGATTTAGAAGCAATTTAGATCAAATTTGGGGTTTTTAGTATAGGACCATTGTGAATGCTGCTGGTTCCTCAAGACCTACTACACACCCAAAGGACAAGTATAGTTCACACTAACACACAACAAATTAAAAAGGACTGATGGACGACTTGACTCGAGCTTCTTGCTCATTAAGTATAGGTACCCAAGTACCAACTTAGTTAGTCCCAGTGTCAGTTTGTTCAGTTGAGCTTATAGAACCTTCGGATGTAAGTAAGTATCAGGTATTGGGATTTGTCCCAAAATCTACGGGATTCAAAAATTGAACCCCCCCATCCCCCCCCCCCCCCCCCTCCTCACACACAATTTTTTCTCTTCCTTTCTTACATGTGGCCAGAGCGTTTTCCACAGCAAGGAACACAAGATTAGTGGAAACCGGTGAACCGGCATCTACAGTGGTACATTTGGAAAAAAAACCCCCAAACAAACTCTCACATTCTTTTGGGGTTGCTTCATTATAGTGCATTCACACTTGATGTTAAATCAAGGTGAAATGAAAATCTAGGTGACATCCTAGGTGGCACCCAATGTTAAATGGAGGATAGCTTAATGTTAAGTCGATGTTAGTTTAACATCAAAGCTTCAGGATAAGTAAGTTTAAGTCTTAAATGATTAGTACGGTGTTAAGGGACTCAACACTAAAGTGTCCCTAATACCAAGTGTGAACAGACCTTATGCACTATAGATATCCCCATCCTTATAGACTAAACTAGTGTAGCCTGTGCTGTTGGCCCAAGTGTCAACATATTGAGGGCTCAACTGATTTTTCCTGCCAAACCCAAATTTTGCAAATTGTTTGAGTTTCTAACAACAAAATCCACTCAAAAATTAATATCCTTCACACCTAAGTTCTGAAAATTGTGGAATAAACTCTATTAATTCTGACTTGCCAAAGGCCTTTCCAAGAAAACCAAGAATGCCTTCAAAATCCAATACAATTTTCAGTTTCAATTTTATTTAATTTTCATTGAAAAAATGATTCAATAATCTAACTTTCCCAGCATAGCTCCAAACAGTCTCAAACCAAGTCAATGCACCCTTTCTCATCAAAAGCTTTTCAAAGATACCAAGAGTGCAACATGAAACACCGTGGTTTGGGAGATCTCAACATTACAAACAAAACAAACTACTTTGCTAATTCCTAATTTATGATGTGTCTATATCAATAAAGTTTTGCAGGGTTGCATCAACTATCTTGCTTCATAGATATATGAAAGGTCTTTACATCCAAATTTAGCATTTTTTCTTTAATTATTACTAGTGTAACATGTGCCATTGGCCCAAGTGTGAACACATTGAAAACTCAACTGATTTTTCTTTCCAAACACAAGTTTTTCAATTTGTTTGAATTTTTATTAAAAAATCCACTCAAAAACCAGTATCTTCCACACCTTAGCTCTGAAAATTGTGAAGTAAAACTTATTAAATCTGACTCATCCAGGGCTTTCCCACAACAACGCCAAGAACATTTTCAAATTTCAAAACAGTTTTCAGTTTTGATTTTATCTATTCTTTAGTTTTAAGAATGATTCTATAATCACTAGCTTCCATACTGTAGCTCTAAATAGTCTCAAACCAAATTTTTGCACCCCTACTCATCTAGAGCCTTTCAAAGATACCAAGAGCATGACATGAAGAGCTATGGTTTGGAAGATCTCAGCATGACATGAATAGCTACGGTTTGGAAGATCTCAGCATGACATGAATAGCTACGGTTTGGAAGATCTCAGCATGACAAAAGAAAACAAACTACCTTGCTTCATAGATAGATCTCTAAGAGGGTTTTATTAAAAGATCTTCAAGAAGATGAAGGTAGCAATGTAAGAGCATGCCCAAGGGGTTTACAGATATTTTTGGATGAAAATTTACAGAATTCAAAATTCACTGTGAATGTACTTTGGGCCAGGAAAAATGCACATATTTTGCAATATCGTACAAGAGCATCTGTAGCAGGAAATGACTGTTTCTCAGAAATAATTTATTACTGGAGTGCCTTTAGCATTCCAGCAATAATTAAATTATTTTCAGTAAACGCGGGATTTTTTCAAAATTAGCTGCCCACAATGTCAGAAATTCTAAATTTTTTTGTTGCTACCTAGTAGTGTACATGGTCATTTCACTTACTCCAGGTTTACATCGCCAGGCCTTTTGAAAGTGCCGAAATTTCAAGCAACTTTTACCTTTGAAGTGAAAAAATAATAAACATTTAACAAGAAGATGCTAGAATGGTAAAGGTACTATGGTATTTCTAATTGGCCAACTACAATGATCAGCCCAGGTGATGAGAGTTAAATAATCTCTCACTTTGTAAAGTCCATCTTTTCAAGTTCATAGTTGGGGATGCAGGAGAAATTAAACAGTGTGCACTGAATGTGATAAATACCACTAGAGAGCTCTTGTTGGGCATGCTCTAAGTGCTTCTTCACCCAAGGTCCCTACCGGGTGAACCATCACCTACACTCATAGCTTCACCTTCTTAAGTGAGGCCTTTTGGCGGCCATACTTAACCCAGGAAATGCCAAATCGGCTATGAGAGACCCTGATTTCATATGACGACCAGATATTTACCATGGTTAATAGTACCCAAAAAGAATTCAGGGTTTGTAGTGTAGGGTAAGGCTTTACAAGGCAACATGAAGTGCAGGCCCAAATCTGATAGAGCCCAGTCCCAAGGGCTTTATCAAGTGTAAAGGCCTGCTCAAAAAAAAATTAAAAAATCAATTGTTTTTCTATGATACCCACTAGATATCATGATGAATTTTTAAAAAATGAATGCACATATTTTAAAAAAGCATAATGCCGTTTGATGCTTGCCCTTTGAAGGGGAAAACTTACATGCTATAAGAGGCCCTCCAACTGCACTAAAAGATTTGTACCAGGTCTTTACATATGTTTTTACAATGGTACCAATATAGGTGCTGGTTTACCCAAGGCTGCAAACCACAGCTGAAATTTTGTTCTTTGAAAAAAGGGTACCTTGGTAAAGCATGTTCCAATTAGGTGTGAATTGTAGCGTGATCCCTCATGGTTGGTGGGCGGAGGGGGATTTTTCTGCAAATGAGGGACCCAAGCAGCCTAACTTGCATTTCTGGAACACCTTCACCAATGGTTGTTAATCGAATGTAAAGCACAAGGCACATCATGAGTTAAACATATATACAAAGATTTGAAGGGCATGAGTCGCACCATAGTTAGCTTACCACAAAATTGAATTGGATGTAACCATATCACTAGCACATTAGGCCAAGTTTAAGATAAATCTAAATTATGCTACAAGAGTGAAGCAAGACATTGATAAACTATTAACATCAAGTTTCATACCACTTATGGAGGAGGCTACATGGCTATCATCAATTGTGATAGTACCAAAGCAAAATGGGAAGTTCATAATTTGTGTGGACTTCAGAAAGCTGAATTCAACAACAAAAAAAAATCCTTTTCCATTATCATTTTTATATGAGATATGAAACACAGTGGCATGATGTGAGGCCTATTCATTGATGGCCATCAGATATCCATAGTTTTAGAAGACAAATATAAAACAACATTTGTTACAAATTAAGGAGCATTTATTTAGAGGGTGATGCCTTTTGGAGTGAATAATGGACCTCCAACATTTCAGAAAGTTGTCACAAAAACATTTAGAGAATATATGGATAGTTTCATGAAGATATTTATGTATGATTTCACAATCTATAATGACATGGAATTTCATTTGCAAAAGATAATATTATGTTTTCAAAAGTGTAAGGAGTATGGAATCGACTTAAACCCATAAAATTGTGATTTCATGGTAATTCATGAAATGATTCTTGGATTTATTATTTCAAAAAAGGGCAAGCTACCTAATCCAAAAAAATACAAGCAACAGTGAACATGCCTATACCATATAATTCATTACAAATTCAAATATTCAATCAAATGTTGCAATTTTATAAATGTATTATTAATAACTTTGCAATGATTATGGCTTTAATTACTAAGCTCACAAGGAAAACATAAGGTTTTATGTGGACATATGAGTGTTAGAAAACTTGGGAGCTCATAAAAACAAAAATACATCAAGGCATCGATTTTAATTCCATTGAACTAGGAAATGGAATTCCATGTTCACACAAATGCATCATTGTTGGCTATGGGGACCTTATTGACACATAACATAATAGGGAAGAGTGATCAACTACTAATGTATGTTTATAGACTTTTTAACGATGTAGAACAAAATTATAGTACCACAAAAAAAAAAAACCTTAGTTATGGTCTTCACATTGCATAAGTTCAAGCATTATTTGTTGAGAAATAAATTTATGTTCTATGTAGGTCACAAGGCTTTAGTTTCCTTAATAAAGAAACCACAAGACTTAGGGAGAATAGCTACATGGCTATTATTATTTTTAGAGTATGATTTCATAGTAGTTTACAAGTTAGGTAAGACTCGTGTAAATGCATATGCCTTGTCCAAATTACTTGATACCATAAAACTCACAAGATTCCCAAAATAAACCATAGCTGCAAGTTTGTTTTTCATAGAACCATAATGGTTAAACGATGTTAGGAATGTTTTTACAAACAAAACATATGGAATTTTTTTGGTCTACATGACAAAAACAAAGGTTAGCTAAGAGGGTTGCACCTTTTACAATTAAAAATGGTGTTATGTATAGGATGGGACATGACAACAAATTGAAACAATGCTTGTCAACCACAAAAGCACAAAAGGTGATGGAGTTGCATGAAAAAACAATAGGAAGACACTTTGCAACATAAATAACATTGAAGAAAATTATGGATGCAAAGTATTGGTGGCTATAATGTATAAAGATGTCAGTGACTTCTATAGATCACGTGACATGTGTTAATGCACTCAAGGGTTGGCTACACAAAATTTGGCTAAGTTAATCACAACTCTTTTAGAAGAATCATTTAAGAAATGGGAACTTGATTTTGAGGGACCAACAAATCCAACATGAAGGTATACAAGGAACAAGTACATGTTGGTGGCTAAAGATTATGCAAGAAATGGTTGGAGGGCATAACATTTAGGACAAATACTACAACAACGAAAATAAATTTTCTATACAAATGCATTTTTACTAGGTTTGGATGTCCATTAACTATAGTCATAGATTAGGGTGTGCATTTTATTAATGGTGTTATTAAAAATTTGATAGATAATTTCTTATTAAAACATGTTAATTCCATTACTTATTATCCATAGGGGAATGGTCAAACAAAGTCCACTAATAAGGTGTTGGGAACATTGTTGACTAAATTGGTTAATGAAAATAAAATGGATTGGGATGAACATTTACCAATAATTTTATTTTTTTACAGAATAACATTCAAAGTAGCTATAGGATACACACCATACTAGCTTGTTTATGGATTACATCTTTTAATTCCTGTAGAGTACATACCGCTAGTAATTGGTAATGACCACATAAAAGGGAACCTTGTAAGAGTTTTAACAAGTAGGGTTTTAGAGTTAGAGAAGTTGGAAAAAACATATTATAATCTAAGGTGAAATCTAGAACGTAGTGATGGAATATGGCTTTATGGAGTCAACGAAAGAATACAAAAAAATAGTTCAAATTTGGTGATTTTGTTTCATGGTTTCCAAAGGGTAGTACATCACATCTTGGGAAGTTGTTAAGGTTTTTTTAATTTTTTTTTAATTTAGGATTTCTTGTCTTTAAGCTTCCTAGTTCTAGTTTAGATTTTATCAACAAGTTACTTCATATTAAGAATTTAGATATAATTATTTTATCCCAAATACAAAAGTAAAATTAAGTTTTATCTTACATAGCAAATTGAATGAAATAAAGATATCCAAGTTTTAAATGAACATGTTCATAAACCAAAAATATAAGCAAAAAATGATCTTACAAATTAAAAAAATAAAGAAGTTCTAATAAGTTCAAAAAAATTCCCAAAAGTTCCAAAAATATTTCTATCTTAATTCTCACATCCTTCTATTTATACCAAACATAACATTGTTTTAAATTTAATAATCACTAGCCAATAAAACTTAAATTTAAATTAAAACAACTATTAGTTACATGTTTAAACTAACTTGTTAATGTTTATAATCAATTATTGTACATTCTAATTACTAGTTAATTTAACCCACTAGTTATGATAACATTTGTTACATGTTATTGGTTATTTCAACAAACCAATTCTTTTATAGTCATGCCATTTAGTAATAATTGTACTAAGTTTCAACATTATATTGTTTCACCGATTATTAGTTAGTAACAATTAGTTCATATATACACACTTGAAAAATTGGGTTAATAGAAGTTCACTAAAAAATGGTTTGGACCTTATAAAGTACAAAATGTGTTGCTTAATAATATAATATTGCTAATGACATTTACTAACTTTGAACCAAATCTAGTGTTGGTTAATATTAACAAATTGAAACCATACAAATTCATTGAATTTGAAGCATAAGATTTTGAAGTATAGACGTTAATATATTAGGAAGAACCACAAACAACAAACCAATCACAAAAAGGATTAAGAATGACAATGAAAATTAAAAAATGGTGTGAAATGGTGGCATGTCGATCGCAAATGGAGATTATAGCCTGGTAGTCACAACTATAAAACAATTGACTAATTCAATAGTTTAATCAACTGATTGTACTAATGAGTTGGGACATATATCAATACACATGGTACAAAATGTGAGGGATGAATGGACATGTGGCTATAATTGTACAAGGATGAATGAAGAAGGGATCAATACATTTGGACCATTGATATGTGAAAATGATGTTAATTATTTCCATGTGGATGTACAAGAGAGAAGTCATCATGAATTGAATGGGGTGCTTGAAAAAATGACGATCTAATACAAATATGGTGGGTTGCCCTAAAACAAAAAGTGAGAAGTAGGAGTGGTCATTGAATTTTTTCTTGTCATTTAGATTTCTCAGTAGCACGTTTCTGTTTTGCGTTTGCAATGTGTTTTGTAACATGAGTGAAAAGAGCATGATTAAAAGATTATTGCGAGGGCCAAAGAAACACAAAAAAATGTAGAAAGGAATAGATTGTAGAAACTTGTGAAAGATAGGTACATAAAAGAAGTTGTTGAAAGATAGCAAGAAACACATGAAGAATTGGAGAGACAAGTAGGAGGGGTAATGGATAATATTTTGCTATTAATAGTAATTTTATAGTTGGAATCATTGTCATCATTAGAATGTGAAGGAAGGAAAAATGTTTGAAGTAGGGATCGATGCAACATTTTAGTTTGCAGATCACATTTAGGAATCAATGTGACCAATGTTGGAATGTTTGAAGAAAGATATTTCTAGTAGAAGATCAAAAGTGGTGATAGGGACAAGTGTAACAACAAAAGAATGATTGGAGATTTCAAATTCAAATGATGAAAAAGATGAATATAAGATTGGTGTAACACAATAACTAATTGTAGCAGTGTTAAAAGTTCAAAAGGTTATAAAAATTGTGTCAGAGGCGATGCGACGACAAAAGGCATGATAACAATTGATGTTTACCACACCATTTCAATTAGGTTTGAAAGATTCATTAACACCTAAAAATGAAAAAAAAAAAAAAAAAAACTTTGGGTAATGGATAATTTTTTTTAAAGAATATAGAGGGATTAAGATCCTCAATTACAAAATAATGTTTTTTACCTCAACCAAACAAAACTATTCCAAATAGGTTGAAAAAAAAAATGTGTGGAAAAAAATGAAAAAAAGAGAAGAGGCATGAGCTAGTAAGATAGGTTTAGTTACATTATTAGACATTGAGTGGAAGAAACCAAACCATGGATCTCTGGTGGAACTTCTAAACACTTTTGTGATCAAAATATTTGAGATTTATTTTAGGAAAGATGGCACAATGTATGTCATCAACAAACAAATGATGGTTGATGCGTTTAGTGTGTGTCAAGTTGGGTATGTTGAGGATTCAAAGGGACAATTGAACAAATTAGTAGTAGGAGAGTTGTTATACAATGATGGTATTAAACCACCATATACAAATGCAAATTAGTGGAATGGAAAGAAGTCCAAAATGCCATTTAACATTAAATACCCAACTATGATATTTGTGGTGTATTACAAAGAAAAGGTGAATTACAAGAATAACATGAATGCATTTACATTCATGAAGGTGGAGGAAGGAATTGAGGTGGATTGGGCATAAATTATGTTCAATAATCTATGCAATAAGTTGGACATATGGACAAAGATGCATGAAAAGAGGTAGTTGGATGGGAAATAAAAGGACAAGAAAGAAACCTATCATTCAACTTTGGTTTTGGAGTGGTTGTGTAGGTAAATGTTTTAGGTGGAATTTGTGGTTATAAAGAAAACAATAGAAACCCAAAAAACCAAAAAAATAAAATCACAACATGTTCTAGATTTAGGAGAGCAGTTTTGATGGCATCCCCATGGACTATGGAAAAGAAGAAAAATAAATCTAAAATTGGAGAAGGATTGAAATAAAGAAAGAAATCAAAGGAAAACATATGACCTTAGAAATTGACGAAGGGGAGTACGAGACCATTTGGGGTTGTAGTTCCAAGAGTGGTTATAAGGCATGTTCCTTTAAAACCACATAAGGAAATTAGTTCATCATAGGAATAGAAGAAGAAAAAACAACTACATTAGATGAAGAGTGAAAGGAATAAATCACCACAATTTGAAACAACAATTAAAACACAATATTAGCATACGCAAGTGGATGAAGTGGACGAAATGTATGATTTTCATACATAGATGAAGGTGTATGATGATGATGTACATATACAAACACAGATAAATCAATAACAACAACATAAACTTTAGGTACCACAAATGATTTTATAACCATCACTCAATGTTCATATAATTGCAATTTTGGTATCATAAAATTGATTAAGGTCAACATAAAAAAAAGCTTTAGAAGTTGGCGAATAGTTGTAGATGAGAAATAAGATGGTATCATCAGGGGAAGGATTTAGGGAAAAAACACCACATAATTTCACACTCAAATTTGTGAAAGATATGGCAATTGATGTCATGGAAAGTAATATAATTATAGAGATGTTTCAAGCCATGGCCATTGTTAGCCTCAAGATGGGTAATTTGGGTTTAGAAGTGCAATCATTAAAAACCAAATTAACCATAGTCAAAGGAGAGAAACATGGATTGCTTCAACAAATATAGAAAGAACATGTAGGACATGAAGAATATAGGAAAAGGATGAGTGGCTGGAAAAGAAAAGAAAAAAACAAAGATGGAAGAGAAGGTGAATGTCAAAATGTTAAACTTGATAAAAAGAAAAACAAGGAGATGAAGTGGAAGTTAAAAGAATTGACGACTCAATAGAAGGAATGGTAGGAGACAAGGAAGAAAAAAAAGATATAAAACGAAACATGACAACAATATTAGAAGACATTGCTGAAATATAAGCATAAGAAGGAAGCTTTGGAAAGAGAAAAAGAACTTTGGCTATAGGAGCAAAGCCAAAGATGAATGCAATCCACAAAATGTTTGTGTAGATGTATGCGTCCAATTTTTTTATAAAGAGCCACTTTGATTGTCCTATCACAATTTTTTTGAAACATTGGCCAAATGGAGGTTTATAAGTTTTATTTTCATGCCTTCTTTCTTTAATTTTTTTATCAAACCTTGACATTTGATAATAAATATTGTTACAATCTAACATCTCCAACAAGGTATTTGCTTACTTTGAAAAGTCTATTACATCGTTATTGCAATTTGATGCTACTTACCAAGTTCTTACGCCATTACCTATCAAAAGTCCATTGCCTATTAAATTATAATAGGTTCATGCCAAATCATAAGTTGTAAGAGCATCCCCAAAGGTGCTTGATATGTGACCCTGCACATTACAATCAGGTGAAGAAAAGTCAAAATATGCTAGTTTGGCTCAGGAAAATGATTTTGCTCCTGGTTATTTGCTCAGTTTGCTAAGCCTGGTAAAAGGCACAGCAAAGTTGTGCACCTGCCAGAGAAGAGTGTAATAAATATGATCTGTTTGCTGCACCTTGTTGTTTATTGGCCAAACATACTGATTGGTCCAGGTGGTTTGCTATTAGTAGTTGCCACCTATTTGCAATCCCAGTTTCAGTTTTATGGGTGACGTTGCAATAAAATAAATAAGGTAAAACCACCCATCATCAAACATGTGTCTATTGTCGAACACTTTCCAATATTTCCTAGTTCCTTAGCCAAATTGAGCTATCTTTGTGTCATTGGATAAGCAAATCGGACGGTTACAAATGTCCTTTTCAGCATCAAAGGTAAAAGAGCATCACTAAAAGCACAAGAAGAGGATGAGTGGCAGTTTGCTTCAAACTCTTTGAAAAAATAGTTCTAAACCCCTCTCTAGGTCCAGTGCCATATTTTTCTCATTTTAAGTCCATTTTGAATGATTAAAAACCTAATGGGTATGCCAACTAGGGCTTTACAAAACTTCATTGTATTCCAAAGGCAAAGATGCAATGATAAAAAATCTTAAGCTCAAAATCTTAATTTGTTTAAATGCACTCATTATTGAACACTAAACCCTCTTACACCAAACATCCTGTATTGTGCCTGTTCCTTCATCAGATTGAGAGATTTTTGGGACATTGGAAGCACTAGATGCAGAGCTAAAAATGTTCTTTGAGTTTTAGAATCAGAGGAACAATGTGTGAGGATTCCACCTTGTTTGGATTCATAAGTGTTCACTCACCAACTTATCTACCCTAACTAAACTTAGATGCAAGAAATATTTTTGCAGGGTCACATACTAAGCACTGGTGGGAATGCTCTAAGAGCATTTCCACCGGTGCTCAGTATGTCACTCTGGATAATTAAATTAAATGTCTAAATTTAGCTTTTTTTTTGACAACTCCACCAATAAAACTGTAACTGAAACTGCATATACGTGGGGACTACTCCTAGCAAACCACCTGGACCAATCATTATGATTGACCAATCAGAAATACTGAGCCGCAGTTAAGTCCAATTTATTACACTCTTTTTTGGAGGTGCACAACTCTGTTGTGCCTTTTATCAGCCACGGCAAGCTGCACGAATTTGATTTAGAAAAACCAATTTCCTAAGCTAAACCGGCACATTTTTACTTTCTCGTAATAAATTTTACTGTCTAAAGTCACATACTGAGCACCGGTGGAGATGCTCTAACATGGTTAGATAATTTGAATACAAATACAGTAGTTTAGAAAGTACAGCCCAGGGCTCCAGCAATTACTCAAACAATTGGCTCCCTGTTCGAGCCAAAATTGCATCCCCAATCGTACACAGATGCAAAGTCTTTTGCAGGTGTTTGGTTTTGTTAATAACTCCTGAATCTGTTTTTTTTTAAAATTAAAAATTAAAGGAACCATTGAATCTGTTTTGAAAAAAAATCAGAAATAGATAACCTTGAATTCCTCAGAAGCTCAAATAACCTGCAGTTTCCATGAAAGAACCATGGGATTCTGGTTGGTTCCTTCATTATTTCTATATTTTTCTGAGAATGGCGGTTTAAATATATCAGAACAAGTTCCCTTATAATAAATAAATAAATAAATAGATAAATAAATTTTCTTATTATTTGTGAGAACATCAGTTGTGAAATTAAACAACCACCCTGATAACTGGCTGGCAGGGGTTTGGTGCCATTTGTGATACCCACCCAACACTAGGCTTTTCCCTCTTTGATAGAGGCAACAAAAGTATATCCCCGAGCTTTGAATGAATAGTTTACCAAATGACCCAATTTGATAGATAAATAATTCTAGGTGTTGATTAGTATTATGGATATCATCTAGTACAATTGTCAGCATTCTCGTGAAGCCAGAGATCATCATCATCAGCAACACTATTTTGTTTGGACCAAAAGCTATCCATATCCATTCTGTGCATGGATGAAAAGTGATCCACATTCACCTGCTGAGCAGGTTATGGATGTAAAGGACATTGGTTATGTCAGGTCGAGGCTGCTGGTTACTACCCAGTTATCTCACACATCTTCTGTTGGCTTCTTGCATTTTTGTACCTCCTTAAGAGCTTTTTGAATGTTCTGATGTTAGTTGGCCAAACCTAATAACTTAGGCTCTGCTTTGTCATAACTAGTACACTCAGCCTTCCCAAACAGTAGTCTATGTCCCCTCACCAGTTCCCTAGTCCACGATTGGGGGTATTACATCTTGGACATCAAGATGCAAGTGTCTAAATGTAATCTAGGATCAATCGCCCCCCCCAATCCCCCAAAACAAGGCATCACAAACACGCTGGCCCTGCCAATAGATAAGATGCTCTACATCTACCTACTGTGTCCACACTCTGAACATCAAAAAAATCCATTCCAATCTAAACAGTCTAAACACTTTCACCAAAGAAACTAGTTCACCTAATGTGAAACCGGTTCTAATAAGGTAAAACTTCCAAAAGTTGGATCCAATGCGATAGTCCCTGACCCGGCCCAAAAATGACAGTAAGAAAATATAAAAACAGAAGACCAGTACAAAGACAGAATGCAAAAAAGAGACCAAAAAGAGACCAAATTGGGCCGTAGCGAACCAACATCCACCAGGCACCACCCATTGGAAGTCCATTAGTCCTCTAAAGATTGTGGCATTGGGCTTTACTGGCCACTTACTTAAGGGTTGTATTTAGAAGCTAGGTACTAAACACTAAAGGTGGATATGTTGTAGCCACTATAACACTACGTCCCTAAACATCTAAATGCATTTACTTACCTAGTAGACCTAGTTATATATAAGTGTCAAGCAACGTTAACTCTGTAAAGTTATCCTCAGTTGGTCCCCAGTCTCGAGCCCAGTCGGTCCTCAGTTTTCCATCTCATCCCCAGTTTACTAATATCAATAATGTCAGCTAAACATAAGACTGGGGACCACATTCACAAACCTGGGGATTAGGCAGAATTGTTTTGTGGAAGTACAGGCTGCCCAAGTGAACTTCGTGTGTTAAAGTTTTCAGGGTTTGGTAGGCTATGTCACTAGTAAAAAAAAGCTCATTTTGTGATTTGTCCAAAATGACTGACTAAAATTGTTGTTTGTGATTATTTTGGAGATCAACATAATCACAAACTACATTTTTAATCGTCTTGGACAAGTTGCAAAATAGACTTTTTCTATAAGTCATGTGGGCTTCAAACTTTTGGAAGTTAGAAACTGGGATTTAAGATTAGGGTTTCACAGGTAGACTTAGGTTTTAGACATAATCTTTTCTCAGACAGGATTTGGCTAAGTACCAGCTCTTCTTTGCAAATCTTTCTCATTTTGTTTTGTTTTTTCTGTTCTTTTTCTCATTTGCTCTTTCTCTTCCTCTTTCTCATCTCCTTTTCATTTGTTTTTTTCTTTGTGCAAATGGAGTTTTCTTCCAGCTCTAGCTCCTCTTCAAGTGAACGATGAGATGTATGATTGATGATATGCATAGACAAGCTGCCATAATTTTTCAATGTACCTATCCATTTTGTTCTAGCTCTAGCTCCTTTTCAAGTGAACGATGAGATGCTTGATTGATGACATGGATTGGCAAGCTGCCATGATGTTTTAGTGTGCATACATTGCTGCTATCACTACCGAAGACTACTTTTCTTCAAGTGACGACGGTGAGATGTTTGACAACACAGATAGCAAGGCTCCCATGCAATGTCAGGGTGCAAATGTTGCTACCAACCCTGGAGAGTCGTCCAAGACACATGAGAAGAGGAGGCTTGGTTCTCCACACATACAATCCCCAAGTCTTCAGGATTTGAGCCTGTTGTCCATTCCTGTGGTGTATTACTCTTGTATTTCGTTCATCCATCGCATTAGGGTTTTCCATCTCTTTCGTTCATTTCGTCACGTTTAGGGTTTTCCATCTCTCTCGTTCATTCGTCACGTTAGGGTTTTCCATCTCTCTCCTTCCTGCGTCAAATTAGGGTTTTGCATCTCTTTCGTTCCTGCGTCAAATTAGGGTTTTGCATCTCTCTCGTTCGTCTGTTACATTAGGCTTTTCCATCTCTCTCGTCCATCCGTCGAATTAGGGTTTTTCATCTCTCTCGTTCATCCGTCACTGTAGGGTTCTCTCTCTCTCTCTCTCCCTCCTTTGTCGCGCTCGCGAGCGTCGCGGAAGACAAGCGACCAATAAGAACAGGATAATGCACTTCTCCGAGATGCTCTATTTTGTTTTCCAAGCGGATTTATTTTTTTCGGTGTTGAGGCTGATTTCAGAAAAAGTTATTAGTTGTTTGTGAAGAATTCTCTCTGTGTTGTGCTGTGTTTTGATTCTCTGCCTCAGCTCTCAGCTCTGCTCTTCTGTTGTTGTTGATGTTGTTTTCTTTTTCCCTCTGTCTCTCTCTGTTTTTGGGGTGCTGAATTTTCTGTTCCAAATTGGAAAGAAGCTCTGTGTAATGGAGATGGCTACCTGCCATTCTCGATACCTGGAAACCTCAATCAATTTCTGTTTGCCATCCAAAATCTCCGTACGCGATCGGGAGTTCACGAGAAACGCAGCTACACTGAGATTCAGAGGTCCATCTCCACACTGTGTAGGGATTCTTTCATCTTTGCTTTCTTTGGGTTTTTTCCCCCCGTCTTTTTCCCCCTTTTTTGGCTGTAAAAAACTTCTGAATTTTTTTAGGGGAATGGTGGGTGTTTCTTTTGATTCCCAAGTGAAATGTTGCGCTCTCTTTCCTTTGATGTTCACGAAAAAATTGAAGGAGCCTTTTTATATCAGAACATTCCAGTGTTCAGATCATCCTTCATGCTGGTCCCATGTGTGTACATGTTTCCTGAGACGTGTTTTTTGGCTGTGAGCAGGGTGTAAGTTTGAATGGAGCTCAGATTAAACGAACGTCTGTAGTTCGGGCCACATCAGAGGGTGGTGGAAGCAGCTGCTGTGGAGGGGGTGGTGGTAGCAGTGGTGGAAGCTGCAGTGGCAGCAACAAACCTAATGTTGCAGGTGTAGGAACTGAATTTGCAAACATGGTGGCACAATCAACTATGCTTGAATTTGAAAAAGAGTATGAGTATGGTGAGGTCGGTTCAATCCTCACTCTTCTTTCTGCGAACGTTTTCTACTTTTTTCTTTTCTGCTTTGCAAAAGTTGTTCATGCATGACCACATACATGAGTATAGCATCAATGCAGAATTATGTCTTGAAGCATCTTAGCATAGATGTTGGTCTTGAGTTTGGTCTTGTTGAAAAGCACACCAGTGCAAATTTGGTCCATACTGACAGAACTACTCTAGGATCTCCTTGTGATGGAAAGCTTATTTGCAAACACATTACATCCACATGGATTCTATCAAAAATCTTCACCATGTCAAAGTCTGGCGACTGATGGAAAAGAGTAGTGTTGAATGATTGCAGATGGAAGGGAAAATCACACGTGATGTTGTGCAGGATGTAGTCAATGAGGTCCCTGAACTCTTGGTGAGTGGTGAGGACAACCCAATTTTCCTTCAGTTTCCACATTCTTAAGCAGATCAGCATACTAACTGGAGAAATGGTAGCAGGAGTTATTTCCAGTTGCCACCCAAATTAGGATCACTCTCATTACCTTTACACTTGCACCAAGGCTTGTGCAAACCAGTTCCATTCAAACTTATTGCAGATTCACCTTACTGCAGATTTGACTTTCTTTATACATCATATTTTGTTCTACCACTACTACTACAAAGAGAATAGTGAATGGCTGGAGTTGCAGGTGCTATGGCACCAACATGGCAGACTAGGTTTGAGAGACTATTCCAAATGCATTGCCACTGACTTTCAATGTGTGACTTAAATGTGTTGCATCTGAGCTAGTTTTGGCAGTTCAACTCTCAAATTATTCTGCAGAGCCATTTCAGGTCCTCTCATCCAACCTGCCTGACCTGCTAATATGTGCTAATAATGCTATATGTGCAGGCTGAGTCCAGGGAGGAGAAATTTGTGGATGTGGAGCAGATCTTGGCCGAAGCAAGGAGCCTTGCAAAAGGAGACGATCTTATATTTGATGCTGAGCTTGAGGAGCTAATGGTGTAGTTTTGGATATGTCATAATAATCAAGTGCACAAATTCAAGGCAAGTTGATCACATTTTGTCTGCATGTATGGACAAGTAACTTACTGACAGCAAACATCTTAGTGGTGTAATCCAATGCAGATATTTGAGTCCCTCTTGTTGGTTCACATCTCTGACCAGCTAACTTGTGCCTTTGACACAATCATTGCTTTGTCTATGCATCAGTTTGACACCGGGTTATGAGTTACATTTTGGACTTACTATTGTCATGTGCTGAGAGTTGAATTGTTGTCCATGTTAGAATGCCAGCTTGTTTATTCAAAAATGGTCATGCTTGCAAACCAGTCTTTCTTTGCTTATTTCAACATGTTTAATCATCACCGGGACTGCCACCTAGTACACACTATGGAATGGACTAGGTAACCAACAAAAGGGCATTGGTTAAGGGGAATAGTTGAGGCATGCTGAGACTATTTCCGGGAACCAGCACCCTCTTGCCAGTTACTACACATAACCAGTGACGTTTACATCCATAACCTGCTCAGCAGGTGGATGCAGATCACTTCAGACAGTGCACAGCCCAAAAATCACGCAGCTTTAATATGTGAGTGTACAGGTCAAATTAGGAAGAGACATGTCAGCATGTCAGCCCCTGGAGCTGGTTATGGGCCCAGTGGGGTGCCACCTAGTAATGCATTGAGCCTAGCAGTGCAGAGATTGCCATTCCATCAGGTGGTCATGGGTTCTACCAGGGCCTGATCAAGAGTGTAATTGGTGTTTCCCATCATTGATTTGCATCACAAGAGTCTTCCCACTGTTGATTTACATCACATACATACATACTGCTGTTGATGGTCCCTGAACAGGTGTAAGACTGGCACTTTTTTTCATACCGGTGTGTGTTTTTTGTTTGTTTCTGTCTTCCCTTGTTTGGTTCTTTCTGTGGCTTCCTGAGGAAGAGTTAACCTTGTTGTTTCTTCTTCATCATGAGAATGGAGATTTCTCTATTCTTATCAAAGATATGTTGATTTACATCACAAGTGGAACTGGCAGAGCAAAAAGTGGAATCAGCAAATGAGTGATAATGGACATCTGAGTAAGTACTCAGTTAGCAAAGACACCTAATGCATGTTTTGAACATTTTCATGACTATAAATGAAAGTTCAAGGTACCCATTCATAAATATGTTTGTAATATATTTGTGTAGAATTTTGTGGTGGTTGCATCCCAATCCACTCACAATGCAAACCTCACTGTGTTGATGAGAAAAGGGAAACAATGTGAAGGGTTGTTTAATGTATTTAGGAAATCTCTGTTGTGGATACAGTTGTGTAAACAAGATGTTGGATCATATTGATTTTGTTCATATCAAGTTTAAAACAAAACTTAACAAGCACAAATGATTCATGATTTAATTTAAAGGAAGATCAGTAGACCCTTCTTGCCCTTGGCCCAAGAGGGATGGTCTTCAAGGCTCTAAAGTATAGGACTATCCAGAAAACCATTTCAAGACTATAGAGACATGACTTTCAAGAAAAACTCAATTGTGAAAAATACTATTGGCTCAATTTTCAACTCAACTGTCAATAATGATTATCCCCAAGTGTTAAGGTTTGGGATGTTAAAGGACCATTCAAAAGGACCAATAGGATCAAAGAGGTGTTGATTTGTTGAAATTTTCCATGCATTTCCCCATGTGATGTGTTGATTGGTTGAATTTTTTCATGCATTTCCTCATGTGATTTGAAATGATATATAGAATGGCTAATGGAATCAATCTTTGGCCATTATGGCCAATATGATGAAGAGCCATTGATGAGTTGAAATTCATCATGCATTTTGTCATGTGATGTGAAATGGCCAATGAGATTGCTCTTTGATCTATATGATGAAAAAACATTGATTGGTTGAAAAAATCAAATTTATAAGTTTAATTTAATTTCAATGACAAAAATCACTTTAAATTCAATAACTTTTGCTCCATTTATTCAAGGTGTGTGAAATGAGCGCCATGCACACCACCTTGTTTGAGGACTTTCCAACAATACCAAAAGTGAACCAAGGAGTCTCATGGTTCAGGAGGGTTAAGTTGTGGTCATGAACAAAACAAACATCTATTTTAATATATAGATTTGAGTTTTAGATTTCATATCTAAAACAATACAACAATTCTATGAGTTAAAAATCAATAAAATGAATATTTTGAAAAGTTAAACATTCAATTAATCATTTAAAGCTCCACATACAAAATATCCAAAATCAATTAAAAGCCAAGATAAAATTAAATTATGATTTAAATATAAATATTCTGATTATTTAACTTCACTTTGAAAGGGTTAAAAATTTATCATTTATTTTTTAAATTCTTTATAAAGCTTATTAATTAGTTTGATATTCAATAAGACTTACATTGTAGGTCAGAACATTATGAAACCGCCTTGATGCACCTCTACTCTTTTGAGGGTTTTCCAATGATACCAAGAGCTTTGGGGAAAGCTCCATGGTTTGGGAGGTTTCAACATGACTAAACAAAACAAACGAGGGGTGTGTCACACTGCGGCCTTGCCATTTAAATTAAAAAGTATCTTATGGCAAAAGAAGAATTGTTGAAACTCAAAAATTTCACTTCGCAAAAAATATAATCTTTAAAAATCCTCTAAAAGAAACCGTAATCCTTCAAGATATTATAACTCTATTATAACTAATCTCAAGTTTCAACACAAGCCAAAATATCATCTTTCAAAAATCCTCATATAAAAATATAGAACATTAAGAGTTATTAAAAATTTGTTACAAAAGTCCACTTATTTAGATTTATGTTCCTTATATGTTCCATGTATAGTAGTTACCTGCACTTAACATAAACTAGCGTAGCTTGTTCCATTGGTTGAAGTGTGAACATAACCTTGACAATAGAGTTCAATCATGAAAAAAATATTTTAAATTAATCTCTAGTGACAAAAATAACTCAAAATTCATTATCTCCCCTCCTCGCCCCCTCCGCCACATTAGATGTTAAATTATGAGATCACCTTCAAGAAATCCCACTACTCAAGCTCTTTTCAAGAGCTCAACCCAATTTCCCTGAAATACTTAATTTTGATTTTAAAAATTTACCTTTGAAAAAATTATCTAATACATTCAATAACTTTTGCACCTAGGCCTATACACAATCAAACCATTTCAGTGCACCCCAACTCATCAAGGGTTTTCCATGGGTAACAAGAGCACTACTGGGGCTACCATGGTTTGAGGGATCTCAATTGTGAGAAACAAAACACACTAATTACACATACATTCAATTACCTTCCTTAATCTATAGATATAAGCTAGGGATTGAAAAGTTATTTTTTTCCTTTCGTATTTTGTTAATAGCCAAATATGGTTAAATTGGCTTATGGATGATCACCACCTTGACTACATCACAAAATTGAATAAAATTTGGTTTAAAAAAAACTACTCCACACTGGGCCTACCAACTTTGCATGTACTTTTTTTCTTTACATGTTAATGATTACTTTTTTTAGGTTTTTTATTGTCCCAAGCTAATGGACATGCATGTGTAGATTTTGGATGCACCCATCCAATTGATGGGTCGGTTTGAAATCTACCCACCTACTTGTTGGGTTTCTTCTCAAAATATGAATGTTGGGTAACTGATTTAATCATGCCTCTATATCATTTTCTTTTTTTTAGGTTGTCACTTGCCTTTTTGTATCATGAGGTTTCATATCACTATAAAACAGAAAAAACAATTCATGTGACTAAATTTTTAAATGAAATTTGTTTGATATACATACAAACAATTAGCTTCAATTCTTTTAAATCTTATTAAAATGAGATTCTTAAAAAACTGATTTGAAAAATTATGCAAGAATTGATTAAAATAAAACATATCAATTTTTTAATTAAAAATTGAACATAAAATTCATTTTTGAGATATAAATTTTTAAAATTAATTTGATGTTATTTTAAAAACTTCAATAAGGCTTTGATGAAGAT
>Ga0209611_10001184_pt1 | contig 43543 bp, 39 predicted proteins | sample S1TSphgellanicum_3_FD_187693 | JGI IMG/M metagenome (GOLD analysis project Ga0209611, IMG submission 187693) | Host-associated microbial communities from peat moss isolated from Minnesota, USA - S1T2_Fc - Sphagnum magellanicum MG (SPAdes) (version 2) | ecosystem: Host-associated > Plants > Peat... | reverse complement strand
CGTCCAGCAGCAGCAGATCGCTGGCGCAGATGCGGGAGAAATGCCGGCCGCGCGGATTGATCAGGAACTTGGACCCGTCCTGCGATACCGCCACGCTCAAGTGATTGGCCACCGATTCATGCATGTCGAGACGCGCAAACCAGCGAAACGCCGCCGCCAGATCGATTCGCTCGTCCCGATGGTCGTTGCGATGATCGTTGCGATGATCCTTGCAATGGTCGAAAGGATCGCTCTGGCCGCCTCGGGGATTGGACGAGGTCATGGCGGCTCCATGGATCCCATCGCTGCCGGGCGGTCCAATCCGGGTGCATCCATAACGGCGCCGATCAGGACCGGATGGCGTCGTAACAGAGTTTGTGGAAATGCCGGACCAGGTGTTCGCTGCGATTGCCCGACGCCTCGTCGATGACGTAACGGCCGCGCTCGAATCCGAAGGAGCGCAGTCCCTTTTGATTCGACTCGTTGAGTTTGATGTCTTCCGGTCCCAGATCTTGGTTCATCCATCGGATGCACGCCTTGGTGACCTCCGGCATGACTCGACCTTCGACGCCGTAGTAGCCGAAGCGCAGCATCGAACTTTCCGGCCCCGTCGGATTCATGATGAAAGTACCGACCATGTCCGCGTAGGGAAACGCGTAAATCGTGGCATTCGGCCACAGCCCGAAATTGAAGAACCAATCGGTCTGCCAGGTGGCGCCCTCGAGTGCTACACCATAGGCATGCGTCGAGGTTTTCTTCGGTGGACCGATGTAGGTCCACCATTCACCGAGGGGTTTCAAGGTAAATCCCGCGAAATCAATCAGTTGTACGAGCTGCCGGTGTGCCGGTCCGGAATAGTCGAAATGATATCCCTCGATCGAGTTCTCCTGGATCACTTTCCAGTTTGCCGGTACCGGCACATCGATCTCTTCGATCAGCGTGAGTCGATCGAGATCCGGAATGAAGCGGCGGATTTCAGCCTCCGCCCCGGGCGCCATTGCCGCGACGGGCTTGGCCGCCGGGTCGAGGTTGACGAACACGAAGCCGGCGAAGATCTCGACTCGCACGGGCTTCAATCCATGTTCGCTCTTGTTGAATCCCGCCACACCCTGAGTGTTGGGCGCGGCGCGCAGACAACCGTCGAGTCCGTAGCTCCAGGCATGGTAGCCGCATGTGACGACCGGAACCTTGCCCCTTCGCGCCGCCACCAGCCGATTGCCACGGTGCTGACACACATTGTGGAACGCGCGAATCGCGCAGTCGCGCCCCGCAATCAAGATTACGCTCTGCTCGAAGATTTCATGGGTCACGAATGAGCCCGGCTCACGCAGCTCATTCACATGCGCGACCAGATGCCAGGATTTCATGAAAATCTTGGCCTTTTCCTGCTCGAACACCGCGGTGTCATAAAAAAACCGTGAAGGCAGGCTATGTCCCGCTGCCTGATCCACGGCGCTCCACTCAGCTGGCTCGATACTCATGCATTTCTCCTGATCGATTGCCGTCACGCAGTCTGGCTCGGTACTCATGCGTGCTCTTGATCGACTGCCCTCACGCTACGATTCATCGGCTTGACCTGCCTGCACGAAAACGACATAGTCATGTCGATTTCACGCGGGGTTGCGGTGCGCAAGCTGGCTTTTCTGGTCTTGCCGGAGTTCTCCCACTTAGGGCTGGCGGCCGCCATCGAACCCTTGTTTGTGGCCAATTGGCTGGCGCAACGGCCGCTCTTCGATTGGCGTGTCCTATCTGTGGATGGCAAGCCGGTGCGCGCCAGCAACCAAATGATGGTTTCCGTGCAGGGTGACCTCGCCTCGGCCTTGGATCCCAAAACGGTGTTCGTTCTCGCCAGTTTCGAGCCGGATCGCGTCGCGCGAGAGCGACCGCTGCTGCGCTGGCTGAAGCGGCTCGCGCGATTTGGAGTCGAACTCGGCGGTATCGAGAATGGCAGCCTGGTGCTCGCCGCGGCCGGTCTGCTGGATGGGCACTCCGTCGCGGTGCATTGGGACAATCTGATCGGCTTTCGCGAACACTACCCCGCCACCAAGCCGGTCGCGCAGCTCTACGCCCGAAGCCGCGAGCGCATCACCTGCGCCGGCGCGTCGGCCATCCTCGACATGATGATTGCCTGGATCGGTTGGCACGGCGAATCCGAGCTTGCCGCTGAAGTGTCTGATCATCTATTGCTCGGCAAGCTGCGAGGGGCCGACACGCCACAGCGAGGAGCCGCGGCGCCCGCCGCTTCGAACCGCCTGATTGCGCACGCCGAGACGATCATGCGTGAGCATGTGGATGAGCCGCTGCCCTGCAGTGAGATCGCGCGGCGCGTCGGACTATCGCTGCGGCAACTCGAGCGGCGTTTCAGCCAGGAAGCGGGTTGTTCGGTACTGCAGAAGTACTTGTTGATCCGCATGACCAAGGCCCATCAGCTGCTGCAGCAGACACCGCTGCGCGTGACGGAGGTCGCGCTGGCCTGCGGATTTTCATCGCCCGAGTACTTCTGCCGGCTGTATCGGCGATTTTTCGATCGTTCGCCGAGCACTGATCGGCGGCAATCGACGACGGCACCGGTGCTGCGACAGAATCTCGTGGCGCGACGCCCAAGGCGGGGTCTGCGGGAAAGCTAGCTGACAATATGATGCTTCGCATAAATCACACATGCTCTCGGCGAATCTTGGCGTCTCTGATTTGCTTGCCGGTTGCCTGTTTGGCGATCATTGCTGATTGCCCGGGCGCATTCGCACAAACGGCCGCCCCTGACTCTCGCGCGACACTGAGCGGGGATGACGGATCCGACCTCGGGGAGGTCGTGGTCACGGCTCGGCGCCGGGCTGAGAACTTACGGGAGGTTCCGGAAGCCATAACATTCTTCGACTCCCGTGAGATCGAAGCCGCGCGTATCCAGAAATTCGGTGACTTCGCCGCACTGACGCCCAACTTTGAGTTTTTCCCCACAACCTCACCCGGCGTGTTCGTGATGAGCATACGCGGCATCAGTCAAGCGAATGAGGGCCAACCGCCCGTTGTGATGGTTGTCGACGGTGTCACGTTGCCCTATGAAAACAGCTTCACGCTCCCGCTTTTCGACATACAAAGCATCGAAGTCCTGAAAGGACCCCAAGGAGCGCTGTATGGACAGAACGCCATCGGCGGCGCTGTGGTCGTGACCACTCATCAGCCAACCAACACCTTCGAAGGACGAGTGACCGCAAGCTATGGGGCGTTCGGTGAAAATGAGATGACGACCCTCCTGAGTGGTCCAATCATCCAGGACAAACTGTTGTTTCGCGTTGCGGCATTTCGCCATGTTTTCGGCGGTGATTTCAATTATGTCTACGCGCCGGCCGATCTGCAGAATTACTTGCACGACGACCTGGTCCGGATCGACCTCAAGTTTCTGGCCGCCGACATCTTCACTGCAGATTTCGCGGCAGATTACGGCACCACCCTGTCGGGCGCCGCGCCGCTGGTCCCGGTCACCTATAGTACCGGGTCGCACATTCCAAACGTCTCAACCGCTGCCCTCAACAACCAACTGGTTCTTGGCGTGCCAAATCTGGACGATCATACCCATACCAGTCGCAGAACGATCGATGGCTCGCTGAGGCTGGTGTGGAAACTCGGCTTCGCAGAGTTAACATCCGTGACCGCGGGAACTCAACTGCACGAGAACTACATTCAGGATCTCGACGTCTCGAATCTCCCGTTTTTGCGTCTTGCCGGTCAGCCGCAGTCCATCAGAGCCATTGCGGAGGAACTTCGATTGACTTCGCCTGGTGAACAGCGATTGCGGTGGACGGCAGGTGTATTCGAGCAACGCGTACACTACCTCCAATCCAGTTCCGTTTTCGCGAACCTCTCACTGGCAGCCACCGGTAGCACCAATCCGGCCGATGCGGTGTACATACCGCTGTCGCTGGCGGAACAAGACGAGCACCTTGATGCTTACGCGGCATTCCTGCAAGCCAACTACGACGTCGTGCATGATTTGGAACTTACCTTGGCGGCACGCTACGATCATGATCCGCGCTCACAGTTGTCGGGCCCACCGGATCATCTGGATGGATACGAGCAACGAACGTTTGACAACTTTCAACCCAAAGCGTCCCTGAGCTACAAGCCGTCACCGCAGCAGACCTACTACACCACGTACTCACAGGGTTTTAGACCAGGCGGCTTCAACGCCACCCCGACACCCGAGACTCAACCGGTCTACGACGCGGAGACCACAACAAACTACGAAGTGGGTTCAAAGTTCGACTTCTTGGAGAATCGCGCCACTATCTCGCTCGCGGGGTATTACACCATCTACAAGAATCAGCAGCTCTCGTTGGTCCAGGTTACCGCGAGCGGCGCCACGGAGGATATTTTCACAGTCCGGAAAAGCATCATCAAAGGCCTTGAACTTGAGGCTCAGGAGCGCCCGATTACCGGCCTTGAATTGAGCCTCGGTGTCGGCGCCCAGGATGCGAAGATCAAGGAATTCGGCAACTCTCTGACCGGGTCAAGTTTCAGTCCGGCGGCGTACGTCGGCAACAATGTGCCTCTGCAATCGCGATACACCGTCAACGCCTCAGCCCAGTACACACGTACCATCGTGGACCATTTTCAGGGGTTCGTTCGTACCGATGTGAGTTGCAAGGGCACCCTCTATTGGTATGCCGACAACCAGATCACCCGGCCGCCGCTCCAGGTCGTCAACACCAAGATTGGAATTCGCCGCGATTCCTGGGAAGTGAACATTTTCGCCAGCAACATATTCAACAAAACCTACGACGCTTTTTATTTCGACAACAAGTTTGTAAGCGCGCCGGGTGGCTTTAATTTCGCCTATTTGGCCGACGACAGGCGTTTCGGCATCGAGGGTACGTACCGGTTTGGACGTGCAGATCGATAGCTCACAAGGTGTGGCGCAGATCCTGCAGCGCAAAGCCGGCCAACGGCCGCTGCCAGTTTCGCAGCCATGCCATCGCTTTGAAGCGCTCCCCCATTTCCCCCGGCAGCATCAACTGCTTTGCCTGGTTCGCCAGGCGCGCAAATTGCTCCGCACTGCCGTCGGCCAGCAGCTGCATCTCTTGGTCGATACCCAGCGCGGCCAGAAAATAGCCCTGGGTCGCGAAGCCAGCGAGTTCGAAACCGGCGGCGCGCGACGCCTCGGCAAGCAGCGTGAAGTCCACCCACGCGGTGATGTCCTGCAAACCCGGATACAGAAACGGGTCGTCGTAGGCACGCTGCCCGAAGTGACACAGCAGCGTTCCCAGCCGTCGCTCGGGGAAGTAGTAGTGCGATCGCGGCAACCCGTAGTCGAACCATAGAGCGACGCCGGCGTGCAGCGAGCGCGTGACGCTCGAGGTCCACGCCGCAAGCCGCGGGCAGTATTCCGAGATGTAACCCGGGGCCCACGCCAGCCCGTCCTTCAGCCGAACGCAGACTTCGGCCAGCGCCGCATCCGCGGGACGCGAGGCCGACACAAAGCGTCCGCCCTCGAGTGCCACGCCCATTTCATCGACACGGTCGCCCCACCAGCGAAACCGCTGGACCGGCAGCGCATCCAGCACTTCATTGGCGAGGATGACGCCGTCGAAGGGGACGCCGGGAGGCGCATCGAGCCAATCGATCCGCGCCCGCAAGTGCGGCAGTTGCCGCTCAATGCGGCGCCGCTGTCGATCGCGCAGGTCCGCGCTGATCTCCAAAATCCAATAGTGCGCCGGCAGTTGGCCCAGCGTTTCGAGGCGCGACAAGACATCCACGGCGAGGCGGCCGCTGCCGGCGCCGATCTCGAAGATGACTCCGTGCGCGAACGAGCTCAGGACTTCCGCGCATTGACGCGCAACACAGGCCCCGAACAGCCGCGATAGCTCCGGGGCGGTGGTGAAATCGCCGCCGGCACCCAATTTATGGGCGCCGGCACTGTAATAGCCCAAGCCGGGCGCATACAGCGCACCGTCCATGAACCGCTCGAAACTCAACCATCCGCCCGCGGCGTCGATCAAGGCGGCGAGATGCCGGTGCACGGCCGCCGAATGCCGTGCCTGTACGTCGTTCAGCACGTTTCACCACGCGGGGCCATTGCGGTATGGTGGCGCGCATGAAGCCCAGCATCGAGAGCTCTGCACTGCGAGACCAGGTGGTGTTGATCACCGGCGGAGCGCGCCGGGTGGGCGCGGAGATTGCACGCGCACTGCACGCGGCCGGCGCGAACATACTCATCCATTATCGCTCCTCAGCCGCCGCCGCAATCGCCTTGGCGGAGCAGTTCAATCAAGTGCGGGCCCATTCCGCCGCGATCCACTCGGCGCATCTGCTGTGTGACGAGGCGCCCGAAAAGCTGGTGGCGGCGACGCTGCTGGAGTACGGACGCCTCGATATCCTGATCAACAACGCCTCGAGCTTTTATCCCACGCCGGTCGGCCAGATCACGCTGCGGCAGTGGGACGACCTCATCGGCAGCAACTTGAAAGCACCATTGTTCCTGTCGCAGGCCGCCGCACCCAGCTTGCGCGCGCAGCGCGGGCTCATCATCAACCTCATCGACATCCACGCCCTGCGTCCGCTCAAGGCGCACCTGGTGTATAGCACGGCCAAGGCGGGGCTCGCGATGTTGACACGTGGACTGGCGCGCGAACTCGGACCGGAAATCCGCGTCAATGGCATCGCGCCAGGACCGGTCCTCTGGCCCGAGGGCGGCTTGGAGGACGACTTGAAGGGCGAGATCATCGGCAAAACGGCTCTCAAGCGCCACGGCACCCCGCAGGACATCGCCCGCACCGCGCTGTTCCTCGCGAAGGACGCCCCCTACATCACCGGTCAGATCATTGCGGTCGACGGCGGCCGCAGTATCTAGCAACCACTCGGTCGAGGAAATGCGCGCCCTGTTCTCACCGGTCGAATCAATGCCGTCGACGGCGGCTGTATGAGGCAAAAGACGCGACCGGGGGTTACGCCGTTCGCCAGCTGGCGAGGTCGTCGCGGCCGCGCTTCAGCATCACGCCGACGTCGCGCGAACCGCGGAGGGCGCCCGGTTTGCTGAGCGTAATGCTCACCCCGGCGACGCCGAATTCTTCGAGTATCAGCATGGCGATATGCTCGGCGAGAGTTTCCACCAGGTGAAATTGGGAACTCTCGATGAATGCCAGCACACGCTTCGCCACCCGCTTGTAATTCAGCGTGTCATCGATGGCGTCGGACCGCGCAGCCTTGCGAATATCCGCGCTGATCTCGATATCGAGGATCACGGTCTGTTTGACCTGCCGCTCCCAGGCGAAGATCCCTATGATCGCCTCGGTTTTGAGGGCGCGAATGAAGATGGTGTCCAAAGCGTTCAACCTCTGTTCCTGTTACTCAATTGCATGTGGTCCCCATTTCGCCGCGCATGGCCCCATTCGCCGCGCATGGCCCCATCTCGCCGCGCATGGTCCCCATTTCGCCGCGCATGGCTCCATTTCGCCGCGCATGGCCCCATCTCGCCGCGCTGGCCCGAGTGCGCATCGCCTAGCCATTTTCCAGTTCCCAATGCGCCCTTGCCTGCATCGCGCCTCCGCTGGGCAGGCCGGCCTGCAGTCGCATACATCCCGCGAGCGCGATCATGGCTCCGTTGTCCGTGCAGAATTCGGTGCGCGGAAAGTACAACTCCGCGGAAGCGTCCGCTGCCACGGTCGCCAGCCGTTCGCGCAGGCGCCGATTCGCCCCGACGCCGCCCGCAATGACCAGGCGCCGGTGGCCCGTCATGTCGAGCGCGCGGCGGCATTTCTCGGCGAGTGCATCGACCACTGCATCTTGGAAGCCGCGTGCGACATCCGCCCGGATCGCGTCGTCCAGAACGCGGCCCCGCAAGGCTACTAGGGCGGCGGTCTTCAAGCCACTGAAACTGAAATCAAGGCCGGGGCGGCCCTGCATCGGCCGCGGAAAAACGAAGACACCGTCGCGTCCGACCTCCGCGCGCTCTGCCAATGCGGCTCCCCCTGGATAGGGCAACCCCAGCAGCTTTGCCGTTTTGTCGAAGGCTTCGCCGGCTGCGTCGTCCAGCGTCTCGCCGAGGATCCGGTACCGCCCAAGACCCGCGACATCCACGAGTTGCGTGTGACCGCCCGACACCAGCAGGGCGAGAAAGGGGAAGGCGGGGGGTCTAGCCTCCAGCAGTGGCGCGAGCAGATGACCCTCCAGGTGATGGATTCCCAGCGCCGGTTTGCCCCAGGCATAACTTAAGCTGGCGGCGAATCCGGCACCGACCAACAAGGCGCCAATCAGGCCAGGTCCCGCCGTGTAGGCCACGGCATCGATCGACTGCCGATCGGCCCCTGCCTCACCGAGGGCCTGCCGGACGAGGGGCAGAAGCCGGCGGATATGATCCCGGGAAGCCAACTCAGGCACCACGCCGCCATACGCCTGGTGCAGTGCGATTTGGCTATGTAGGCAGTGGGACAGCAGTCCGCGATCGGAGTCGTAGACCGCGACCGCCGTCTCATCGCAAGACGTTTCGATCCCCAAGACCTGCATGATCGCCCCTTAATCATTGGGTCCAAAAGTTGATTGGGTCCGAAAGTTCCGGGCCTGTGCCCGAAACTTTGCCTTTTGTGGGGGCGCAATTTAGAATGCGCCCCCCTGTCGCCGAATGCCGGCGGCCGTGCCAACCATTTGAGGTTTGAATGCCCAGCGTTCGTGTTCGCGAGAATGAGTACTTTGACGCCGCTTTACGCCGTTTCAAGCGGGCCTGCGAGAAAGCCGGCGTCCTCACCGAGCTGCGGCGCCGTGAATTTTACGAGAAGCCCACCCAGGAACGTAAGCGAAAGAAGGCGGCAGCCGTGAAAAGGCACTTGAAACGCCTGTCACGGGAGAATATGCGCGGCGTGGGCGGAGCGCCCTCCAGCCCGCCGGCGGCCCCTCCCGCCCGGCCTTCCTACTAGGGCATCCCGCTCAAGGGTTGATGACGAGTCAGGATGGCTCTCAAAGATCGAATTACCGAGGACATGAAGGCGGCGATGCGCTCCGGCGAAAAGGAGAAGCTCGGCGTCATCCGCATGATCACGGCAGCCATCAAGCAGCGCGAAGTCGATGAGCGAATCACGCTCGATGACAGCCAGGTGCTCGGCGTCCTCGAGAAGATGATCAAACAGCGCAAAGAGTCGCTGGTGCAATTCCAGGCCGGCAAACGGGAAGACCTGGTGCAGAAGGAAGCCGCGGAAATCACCCTGCTGCAGGGTTATCTTCCATCGCAACTCGCCGACGGCGAAATCGATGCCCTGATCGCCGACGCCATCGCGGCGACCGGCGCTGCCAGCATCAAGGACATGGGCAAAGTCATGGCCCTGATCAAGGGCAAGGCGCAGGGCCGCGCCGACATGGCAGCGGTCGGGGCCAAGATCAAAGCCAAGCTCGGCGGTTGATCGCAGTCGGTCCATGGCCGGCCGCATTCCACAATCGTTCATCGACGAGGTCATCGCCCGTTCCGATATCGTCGAATTGATCGGCGCCCGGGTAGCGCTCAAGAAGGGCGGGCGCGAGTTCAAGGCTTGTTGTCCGTTCCACAACGAGAAGTCGCCGTCCTTCTGGGTGAGTCCCGACAAGCAGTTCTACCACTGTTTCGGTTGCGGGGCGCACGGCACCGCGATCACCTTCCTGATGATGTACGAGAAGATGGAATTCCTGGACGCAGTGGCCGATCTGGCGCAGCGCGCGGGCCTTGAGGTACCGCGCGAGGCGCAGCAGGCCGGCGAATCCGCCGGCCCCGACCTGCATCAGGTCATGGCGCGCATCGCGCGCTACTTCGAGCAGAATCTGGCGGACAATGCTCGGGCTCGCGATTACCTCGCGGGGCGCGGGATCGATGCGGGTACCTGCACCAAGTTTGCCCTAGGGTACGCGCCCGATTCCTGGGATGCGCTGCTCACCCGGTTCGGCGCGGCGGAGGGGCGCGCGCTGCTGCTGCAGCTCGGCATGATCATCGAGCGTGACACGCGCGGCGGCGAACGGGCAGCAGGATTTTACGATCGTTTCCGCGACCGTGTGATGTTTCCGATCCGTGATTCGCGCGGACGGGTGATCGGCTTCGGCGGGCGCATCATCGATCAGGGCGAACCGAAGTACCTGAACTCGCCCGAGACCCCGCTGTTTCACAAGGGACGAGAACTGTACGGTCTGTATGAGGCGCGGCAGGCGCGGGCGGACTTCAAACGGCTCATGATCGTCGAAGGCTACATGGATGTGGTGCGTCTGCACCAGGCTGGCATCACCTACGCGGTGGCCACGCTCGGCACCGCGACCACCCAGGAACATCTCAACAAGATCTTCAAACTCACACGGGAGATCGTGTTCTGCTTCGACGGCGACCGGGCCGGGCGGCAGGCCGCATGGCGGGCTCTCGAGAATTCGCTGCCGCTGGCGCTCGACGGGCGCGAGTTCAAGTTCATGTTTCTGCCCGACGGGCACGACCCCGATACCTTGGTTGCGCTCGAGGGTACGGAGGCGTTTGAGAGCCGGCTGAGCGGCGCGCTGCCCCTGTCCGAATATCTGATTCAGCACTTGATGCTCGAAGTGGACCTGACGCATGTCGACGGCAGGGCGAAGCTCAAGGCGCTGGCGGCGCCGCTGTTTGCCCGCATGCCGCTCGGTATTTATCGGGAAATGCTCGCGGAGGGGTTGGCCGCGCGCGTCGGCATGCCGGCGGCCACGCTGAAGCAGGCGTTTACAGTGGGCGCACCCAAGGCTGCTGCGGCCGAACGGCGGGAACCCGTCAGGGAAAGGCGGGGTCGTATCAGCGTCGGCCGCGGCAATCTACTGACCCAGGCCATCACCCTGGTGCTGCATTACCCGAGGGCGGCGGCCTCGGTCGAGGACCAGGAGGCCCTGCGGGGCGTGGACAAGAGCGGCATTGCGGTGCTCGATGAGTTGCTGACCGAGGCCCTGTCGGCCGCCCAACCGAGCACCGCCATGCTCCTCGAACGGTGGCGCGAAAGGCCCGAACATGCTCGCTTGTCGGAGCTGGCCATGGCCGAACCCTGGGTACCGGACGCTGCGGCGGCCGCCTCGGAACTGCGCATGGCAGTCGAAAAGCTGATCGCAGAGTATGGCCCGGGGCGCCGGGTGGACGAATTATTGCGAAAAGCCCGGCTTTTGGGGTTGAATTTCGAGGAAAAGGCGGAATTGAGTGTGTTACTGCAAGCGCGTGGCCGTCCCCGTACCGACCCGTAGCAGCGGTCACTTCGGGACTGCCGGCCGCTCGCATCGGTGGCTACACCTTGGCCGAAATCGTATACTTGTCGGCTTGCATTTAAATGACCAGATCCCCAACGAGGCGTCCACCTTGATCAAGAAAGCCCCTGCAGGCACAGCGACTCAAATCGCGGACGAGCGTCAATCGCAGCTGAAGTTGCTGATTGCGCGCGGCAAGGAACAAGGCTACCTCACCTACGCTGAAGTCAACGACCATTTGCCGAGTGAAATCGTCGATCCGGAACAGATCGAAGACATCGTCAACATGATCAACGACATGGGTATTCCGGTGTACGAGAAGGCGCCGGATGCCGAGTCGCTGTTGCTGACCGACGCGACGGCGGCCCCCGATGAGGAAGCCGTCGAAGAGGCAACGGCGGCACTCGCCAATCTGGATGCAGAATTCGGCCGCACCACCGATCCCGTGCGCATGTACATGCGCGAAATGGGCACCGTGGAGTTGCTGACGCGCGAAGGCGAAATCCGCATCGCCAAGCGCATCGAGGAAGGTCTGGAAGCGGTCAAGATCGCGCTCGGCAGCTACCCGGGCACCTACGATCTGTTGTTGCGCCATTACGAGACCGTCAAGGCCGGGCAGATGCGCCTGGTCGACGTGATCGTCGGTTTCGTCGATCCGAACGCACCCGATGAAATCGCACAGCCGCAAAATCCGAAGATGATGGCGCTGGAGCGCGAGGAAGCGGCCAACGACGACGATGAGGCGGATGGCGAGGAGGACGAAGAGGCCATCGACACCGGGCCGGATCCCGAGGAAGCCGCCAAGCGCTTCACTTCGATCGCCAAGATCCATCATCAGTTCTTGAACGCACTCGACAAGCTGGGCTCGAAGGATCCCAAGACTCTGAAGATCCGCAAGAAGATTTGCGGCGAGCTTATGGAATTGAAGCTCTCGCCCAAGATGTTCGACCAATTGATCGACAATTTGCGCCAGCACGTCACGGAAGTACGCCTGCTCGAAAAGGAGATCATGTTTCTCTGCATCAAGCAGGCCGGGATGCCGCGCAAGGACTTCATCGCGACCTTCCCCAAGAACGAGACCAGCACGCGGTGGCTCGACAAGCACATCAAGGCCAAGAAGCGCTATTCGGCGCCGCTGGCGAAATTCAAGGATGAAGTCGAACGCCGGCAGAACAAGCTCAAGGACCTCGAAGGCCTGTTCCATGTGCTGATCAGCGAGATCAAGGAGATCAACCGCGAGGTTTCCATCGGCGAGGCCAAGGCACGGCGCGCCAAGAAGGAAATGGTCGAGGCGAATCTGCGCCTGGTCATCTCCATCGCCAAGAAGTACACCAATCGCGGTCTGCAGTTCCTGGATCTGATTCAGGAAGGCAACATCGGTTTGATGAAGGCGGTCGACAAGTTCGAATATCGCCGCGGCTACAAGTTCTCGACCTATGCGACCTGGTGGATCCGTCAGGCCATCACCCGCTCGATTGCCGACCAGGCGCGCACCATCCGCATTCCGGTGCACATGATCGAGACCATCAACAAGTTGAACCGCATTTCGCGGCAGATGCTCCAGGAGATGGGCCGCGAGCCGACGCCGGAAGAGCTTGCGGTGCGCATGGAGATGCCCGAGGACAAGGTGCGCAAGGTGCTCAAGATCGCCAAGGAACCGATCTCGATGGAGACGCCCATCGGCGACGATGAAGATTCGCACCTCGGCGATTTCATCGAGGATACGTCGGTGTCCTCGCCCATCGACTCCGCCACCACCGAGTCCTTGCGCGAAACCACGCATTCCGTTCTGGCGCAGTTGACGCCGCGCGAAGCCAAGGTGCTGCGTATGCGCTTCGGTATCGACATGAACACCGACCATACGCTCGAAGAGGTCGGCAAGCAGTTCGACGTGACCCGCGAACGGATCAGACAGATCGAAGCCAAGGCACTGCGCAAGCTGCGCCATCCGAGCCGCAGCGAGCAGTTGCGCAGCTTCCTGATGGACGACTGACAGTCAGCCGACGGCGACAGCGAGCCTCAAAAGCGGTTCAGGATCGTCACGAGACGACGGCGAACGGCACCTTTCGCAGCGATCGTCAGCCGACGGCGATTTCCACCGTCAGATGCCGTTCGCAGTTGAGCGAGTTGCTCACCAGACAGGTGCTTTCGGCCTTGCCAAGCAATTTCCCCGCGCGCTCGATATCCGCACCCTCGGGAAGGAGCAGCTTGGCGTGCGTGTCGAAGCGCGTGAAGCGCATCTTGCCCTCGACGCGATCCAAGGTGCCTCGGGTACGCGATTCGAGCCGGATCCAGCCGAATTTTGACGCGGTTGCGATGGCGCGAAAATTCAGCGCAAAGCAGTCCGCCACGGCCGCGGTCAGCAGCCCTTCCGGCGACCATTGATTGCCGGGACCGTCGAACTCCTTGGGCGGCGCCGATTCGATGATCCTGACGCCTTCCGTGGACAGCGGCACATCGCCGACCGGGCGTATCTCGGCGTCGACGACGTAGTGATGGGGAAAAGGATGCATAGAGGAACCCCGGATATCAAACGCTGGCTGGTTTCATGGGAACCGTCGTTGGTTTCATGCATACAGCTCAGATTTCATGTGAACAACTCGTTGGTTTCATGAGCACACAGCTCGGTTTCATGTGAACAGCTCGCTTGTTGGATTCAGGCGAACAGCTTGAGTTCCGCGCGGTCCTCGGAGAGTCTGATCATGCGCTCGAACTTCAGTCCGATGCGCTCGAGCACGGCGATCGAACCCAGGTTTTCGGGCGAGACGATGGCCACCACGCGCCGCAGACGCAGTGTCCGATAGGCGTGCGCCAGAACCGCCGCAGCCGACTCGACGGCGTAGCCCCGGGAGCGGTGGCGCGCGAGAAAGGCAAAGCCCACATCCACGTCCTCGAGGCCGTTGCGCTTGACCAGGCCGCAGATGCCGACCGGGGTCGCGTCGTGCAGGCAGACGGCATACAGGCCGAAACCGTGTTGGCGGTAGCTTTGCCCCGGTCCTTCGCTGATGTATTGGCGCGCGTCGTCGAGGTTTCGCACGCCCTTGTCGCCGATGAACTGCAGGAACGCTGCATCGTTCAACAATTCCAAAATGAAGTCGGCGTCGTGCGTTTTGAGCTCACGCAGCACCAAGCGCTCAGTCTCTATGACTGTCATTGAAAGCCGACAGCATCTGCGCGATTTCCCGCGCATCCGTGCCGCCCGTCTGCAAACCTTGCACCACGCCGCCACGATTGGCGGCCGAATGGTTCTGGCTGAGTTTGAATTTCCCCGTCAGTTTCACGATCGGGAGTTCGAAGCCGACGATCTTGGACAGCATCTTTTCAATGTACGGCGGCGGAGCATCGTCGACCTCCCACGGCTCGCTGCGCGGCGCTTCGTGAGCCCGGGTGAGCCCCGACACCAGAGCGCGCAACCAGACCGAATCCTGCACGAATTGCAAGGGGCCGCGCGCGTGCACCACGGCGTAGTCCCAGGTTGGTACGACTTCGCCGTTTTCCCGCTTCGACGGATAGAACGACGGCGAGATGTACGCCTGCGGCCCTTGGAAAATCGCCAGTGCCTCGGAGTCTGCGCGATAGTCGCGCCACAGGGGATTGGCGCGCGCGATGTGGCCGCGTATGATCCCGAGCGGCGCCGGCTCGGACAGTGTCTCCACCGGGATGTGATTCGCAAAGATGGTGGATTCGCCCGACGTGACGAGCGTCGCGAGCGGGTGGCTGCGCATCAATTCGTGCAGCGCGCCGGTGCGCGATTCCTCAAAGTATGCGGGTAAGTACAAAAGCCTTCCCCAAACGAGCGGGTGCCCGTCATCAAGCGTAATGCTTCCGTCCGAATGCCGCCACCGTAAACATAAAATCCTTGACCGTGTTACGCGTCCTATCGTGTACTGCCGCGACAGTTTTGGTACCCCGGAGTCAATTGAGCAAGCCGTCATGCAATCAGAACCGGCCGGGCGCAAAGGGTGGTGTGCCGGCGGCGCGTATGCCGCCGGCGCCTGTGACTGGGGCCTTCGAGCCCGCTTTTTCTCCGCCGGCGACCCGCGTGCCCGCCTCAGGTATGCCCGCATCGCGCATGCCTGCGCCGGCGACCTGCGTGCCCGCGACCTCCGTGCTCGCGACACGTACGCTCGCGACCGGGGTGTTGGCGGCCTGCGCGCTGGCGGCCTGTGTGCTGGGGGGTATGCCGCGCACCGCTCTCGCGGACGGGGTCAGCAGTTACCTGCCGCTCAATCTGGAACCGGAAATGGAACGCCAGATCGAGCGCGTGCTCATCCTCGCCGATGAACCGATTCTCAAGCGGCCCTTCGCCGTGGCGCTGGTCGAGGATGCGCTGCCACAGGCCTGCCTGGTCGACAAGCCGCTTTGCACGAAAGTGAGCCGCTATCTGCAGCGCTATTCGCGCGACTTCGCGGTGACGCATGCGAGCGCGACCGGGGCGGCCGCGCACGACCGGGACGGGGGCGTGGTCCCGAACAACCATGGGTTGCCGGTGAAGAGCCCCTGGGAAATCTCCCTCGAGGGATTCGTGCAGCCGGATGACTACGTGCTGCTGAGCGTCGGCGGGATCGCCTACGAGGGGCGCACCGTGCCCACCGGTTCGATGCTGAGCCTGGGATTCAACTGGGCACAGCTCGATCTCGGCTATCGCGATCACTGGCTGTCGCCCGCCACCGACAGCAGCAGTCTCATGAGCACCGAAGCACCGACCATGCCGTCGGTGACTCTGTCGAACTACGAACCGATGACCCGGCTCGGGTTTCAATACGAGCTGTTTGCGGCTCGCATGTCCCATTCGGATCACATCCTCTACCAAGGCGTGGAAAGCGGCGGCGACCCAAGGCTGTTCGGCGCGCAATTTTCGATCGAACCGTTCAGCGGCTGGTCGCTCGGGGTCAACCGCCTGCTGCAATACGGCGGCGGCGCCGGACTGCCGGACAGCGTGACCTTCCTGCTGCGCGACTTCTTCAGGCCCAGCGGCCTGGCGCAGACTCAAGGCAATCAACAAGCCTCCTACGTCAGCCGCTTCATCTTTCCGAGCAAGACGCCGTTCGCCGTTTACTTCCAATATGCCGGCGAAGACAACTCCGACGGCGGCAGCTACCTGCTCGGCAACCCGGCGCTCACGGCCGGCATCGATATTCCGCGCTTCGCGCGCCACTTCGATATGACGTACGAGATTTCCGAATGGCAGAACATCTGGTACGTGCATAATATTTTCCTCGACGGCATGACCAACGACGGGCTGGTGCTCGGCAACTGGGGTGCAGATCAGCGCAACTTCGGCGACGGTGTCGGGGCCCGCAGTCAAACGCTGCGCATCGGCTGGGAGCCGCCCTTCGGCGGCTACCTGGAGGAACGGGTCCGAACTTTGGCCAACCAGAGCTACTACGGCGGCGACTTGCGCGAGTACAGCCCGGCCGTGAGCCCATTCCCGTACCACCACTATTATGATCTGACGGTGCGCTACTCCCGGCCGTGGGACGGCATGACGCTCGGCGGCGAGGTGTTCGGCGGACGCGATGTCTACGGCAAGTCATTTTCCCGCATCTCGGCCTTCGTGCGCTACGGCGGCGACGCCCGCACCCGCGACGATGGCGATCTCGATGAAGATTCCTACGGCGGCGCGCCCGAGGTGGGCGGATCGGAGCGCTTCGTCGACGCCGGCATCAACGTCAACAGGGTGACAACCGACTTGGAGCGGGGGCTGCCGATCACCTCGAGCGGGGTCGGCGTCGATCCGCATCTGGGCGTGGGCGCGCGCCGCGCAGTCTCCGCGAACAACGATCTGGGTGTGCGCGTCGAGTTGGATCAAGTCGACGGGCATTCGTTGCTCGGGGTGCGCGCCATCGATTATCGCTATCGCTTCGGGCAAAACTTCGCGCTCGGCGCGTTCATCGGCGCCACCCGCTATAACGTGGCCACGCCGGCATATTCCGTGTACTTCGGTGCCGGTGCCGCGTGGCGCGATATCCTGCCGAAGTGGGATTTGGGATTCGATTTGCGGCATGCGCAGAACGTGGCGCGCGACCACACGCTCGCGACCGATCCCAAGGGCCCGAGGCCTGAAACCTTCTACAAGATCGACACCGCGCTGCTGTATCTGTCGCGCAAGTTCTAGGCCGCCGTATTTATGAGCACCGACCCTTCTTGCTCCGAAGTCCGATGCCTGGCTTTCAGCAGAGTCGACAGTTGCTGCCGGGTGAGGTTTGCACCGCGGGAACGTGCCTTTGCACGGCGCACTCAATAAAACGAGCTAGGAGAGGGCTGGGAGCGGGTCCGTTCGATGCGCATCATGCACATCATTCTGTCCAGCGGCTTCGCCGGATCCGAGCGTTACGCCGCGGAACTCGCCGGCGTGCAGGCAGCCGAACACGACGTCATGCTGGTGGTTCGCGGCTCGCACAGAAACCGCGCCGGCAGTTCCATCGTCGATGCGGTATCCAACCCGGTCCAGGTCGAAACGGTGCCATCGTGGCTCGGCACCCAGCGGTCGGTGGAGCGGCGCATCCGTGAATTCGCTCCCGACATCATCCACACCCACCTGCGCAGATCGGCGCGCATCGTCGCACGCGCGCGCCGCGACGCCCCTGCGGTCGCCACCCTGCACATCAGCGTCAACGGTCCGCACTTCCTCGAACTCGACGGCCTCATCTGCAATGCGCACTGGCAGGTGCGTGAAATTCCGGCCACTTACCGGGGGAAGATCTTCAAGCTCAATCAGCTGTTCACGCCGCACCGCCGTCTGAATGCGGCCGAGATCGCGGCGCTGCGCGGGTCGCTCGAGGTCGGGCCGGAAGAATATCTGATCGGCGCGGTGGCCCGCCTGGCGCACAGCAAGGGCCTCGACACGCTGATCGAGGCATTCCGCGCCGCCGACCTGCGCAATGCCCGCCTGGTCATTCTGGGCGAGGGGCGCGAGCGCCGCCGCTTGCAGCGCCTTCTCGGGCCGAACATGGCGATGCCCGGCTTTCGCAAGAACGTCAAAGACTACTATCAAGCCTTCGACCTGTTCGTGTGCCCGTCGCGACGCGAGCCGCTGCCCCTGGTCATGCTGGAAGCTTACGACGCCGGACTGCCGGTGATCGCCTCGACCGCCGATGGTTGCCGCGAATTGGTGGAGGAGTACTCGGGCGATCTTTTCCCCATCGGCGACGTAGCCGCCCTTGCCGCGATGCTCCGCCGCCATGCCGCGGCGCCACGCCGACGGTTCACGTTTGATCTCTCTCCGCATTTCATCGATAACGTCAATCGGACCATCATTGACGTGTACCGAGAATTGATCGCCGCGCGTCGCCACGCGCATCAGGGGGCGGGGCGCAACGCGCACGGCGACGAGCGGATCGGGAATCGCTGATTCGAGGGCGCGCCTCAGGGGGCCGGAGGCACCGCGCACAGCGAAGATCGGATCAGGAATCGCTGATTCAAAGGCGCCTCGAGGGAAAAGCTCGCGCCGCGCCCCGGCACTACATCGACCGTCCAGCGCGTATGTGCCCAGCGCCTGAATTGCTCGCGGTCCATCCAGAACTCGCAGCCGGCGATTTCGCCCACCTTCTCATCGACGCTCCCCAGCTTGAACTCGCCGACCTGAAAGCACATGGGGGCACTGCCGTCGCAGCAGCCTCCGGACTGGTGGAACATGATCGGGCCGTACGTCTTCTTCAATTGCTCGATCAATTTACGCGCCGCGTCGGTGACGCCGACCCGGCCGGGATCGAAGGGGATCACAGTGTTCAACAACGGCTCCGCTTGTCGAGGCCGGAGGCCGGACGAATCCCGCCTGGAATCCGTCCGCCCCCGGACATCCGCAACGATCGAGTCCTAGAAGAAGCCCAGCGCCTTGTCGCTATAGCTCACCAGAACGTTCTTGGTCTGCTGGTAATGATCGAGCATCATCTTGTGCGTCTCGCGGCCGATGCCGGATTTCTTGTAGCCGCCGAAAGCGGCATGCGCCGGATAGGCGTGATAGCAATTGGTCCAGACGCGTCCCGCCTTGATGCCGCGGCCGAAACGATAGGCCGTGTTCAAATCACGCGTCCAAATGCCCGAGCCCAGCCCGTACAGAGTGTCGTTCGCGATCTCCAGCGCCTGCTCAGGGGTATCGAAAACGGTCACTGAAACCACCGGACCGAAGATCTCCTCCTGGAACACGCGCATCTTGTTGTGCCCCTCGAAGATGGTGGGTTTGATGTAGTACCCGCCCGCGAGATCCCCCGGCAGTTTGTTGGCCTCGCCGCCGAACAGCACCTTGGCGCCTTCCTTGCGGCCGATGTCGATGTAGGAGAGGATTTTCTCGTACTGGTCGTTCGAGGCCTGCGCGCCGATCTGCGTGCTCATCTCGTACGGATCGCCCTGGCGAATCGCCGCCACGCGTTTGACCGCGCGCTCCATGAACCGGTCATAAATGGACCTTTGCACGAGCGCCCGCGACGGGCAGGTGCACACCTCTCCCTGATTGAGCGCGAACATCGCGAAACCTTCCAGCGCCTTGTCGACAAACGCGTCGTCGTCGCGCATCACGTCGGCGAAGAAAATGTTCGGCGACTTGCCGCCGAGCTCGAGCGTGACCGGAATGATGTTCTCGGACGCGTACTGCATGATCAAGCGGCCGGTGGTGGTCTCGCCCGTAAAGGCGATCTTGGCGATGCGCGGGCTGGACGCCAGCGGCTTGCCCGCCTCGAGTCCGAATCCGTTGACGATGTTCATGACCCCGGGCGGCAGGATGTCCTGCACCAGTTCGGCCAGTACCAGCAAAGACATCGGCGTTTGCTCGGCGGGCTTGATGACCACGGCGTTGCCCGCGGCGAGCGCCGGAGCCAGCTTCCATGCCGCCATCAAAATCGGGAAATTCCACGGAATGATCTGCCCGACGACGCCGAGCGGCTCGTGAAAGTGATACGCCACGGTGTCGTCGTCGAGCTCGCCCAACGACCCTTCCTGGGCTCGGACGCAGCTGGCGAAGTAGCGGAAATGGTCCACCGCCAGCGGCAGGTCGGCGAGATTCGTCTCGCGGATCGGCTTGCCATTGTCATACGTCTCGACGGCGGCGAGGAACGGCAGGTACTCCTCGATGCGGTCGGCCATCCGATTGAGGATGCGGGCCCGGTCCGCGACCGCGGTGCGGCCCCAGCGGTCGGCGGCGGCGTGCGCGGCATCGATGGCACGCTCCACATCCTCGGCCTGCGAGCGGGCCACCCGGCAGATCACCTGGCCTGTCGTCGGCGATACATTGTCAAAATAACCGCCCTTGAGGGGCGCGACCCATTTGCCGCCGATGAAATTCTCGTAGCGAGCGCGCAGCGGGAGCTTTTTATCGATGGTCTTCAGATGGGCGGCGAATGTGCCGCTTTCATGAATGGAACCGGACTGCGGGTCGGGCTGCCGCACTTGCGCGGAACTGGTGGGACTCATGGTGACCTCCTAGGTATTCGATCTGAACACGCGGGCAGCGAGCATCGACCATGTAAGTCCGCCGATCAAGCTCTATCACCGCATCGGGCCGGCGCCAGTCCAGACCGTGTCAATTTCGTGACAGTTCACGGCGTTGCCGTGCGGCTGCGCTGCGTTTGACGCAGCGCTCGCTCACCGCCTCGACGGTCAACACTTGTTTCTCTTGCTGCGTGAATCCGGTTCAAAGGGGCTGTGGTTGACCGATGTTGGGCGGCCGCAGTAAACGCATCCTTGATCGGACAGGTTGCTCGGACCGGCTACGAAGGACGCACAAATCCCGTACGCAGCGCGCGCACCCAGTCCTCGCGTTCCCGTTGCCGCGCGAGCTGCGCGGCGGCTTCCCAGTCGTAGGGCACCGCCACGAAGTCGACGGTCCATTGCGCACCAAGCCGCTCCGCGATCGCGTAGCGCGCATGCGGCGAACCCAACTGCACGGTGTGCGGCACCGGGTGGTGTCCGTCATAGGCTTGGATGCCCACGCTGCCCGGATTGACGATCACCTGACCGCTGCCGAGATGCGCCAAGCGGGGAATGTGCGAGTGACCGCAGAAGATCAATCCCGCATCACAGCCGCCAGTGCGTTCCTCGATGCTCTTGAGCGGTGCCGGGATCAGTTCACCCTCCACGATGTCTTCCAGGTAGCACTCGACATCGCTTCGCGGCGTCGCATGACACAGGAACACGTCCTCCAGTCGCAACACGGCGGGCAGAGAGGCTATCCAATCACGCTGACCCGCGGTGATTTGCTCGTCAGCGTAGCGGTCGGAGGCGCCCATGCGGTCGGGATGCCAGGACAGAACCTGCCGTTCGTGATTGCCGCCGATGGTCGGCAGATCGAGTGCCATCAATCGTTCCGCAGTCTCGCGCGGCAGCAAAGGACCCGACAAAATATCCCCCAAATTCACGATGAGGTCCGCGCCGCGGCGCGCGATGTCGGCGAGCACCGCATCGAGCGCCGGCAGATTGCCGTGAATGTCGGACAGGGCGGCAATTTTCATCCTGGGCACGTCACACGGGCTTCAATATCGCCCGCTTTCCTGCAAGCCGCGTGCGCGCAGCCGACACGATCAGCAATATCATGCGCAGGCGGCGATGCAGCAGAAACAACGGCGCGCCGAGCGCAAACAGCCGTCTGCCGCGCCGAAGGTTCGGCAGCGCCTGCTGAAACAGCACGATGCGGGTGTTGGCCCACTCCATTTTGAGCGGAACCAGCAAGGCCGCGGCGACCATACACCAGCGAACCCAGCCGCGCCGCACTGCCGGCGGGAGCGGATAGTTCCACTCGATCATATCGTCATGCAGCAGGGCAAAGATGAGCATTCGATCGAAATGGCTGAGATTCTTGGACCGACGCAGCGCGTTCGCAGGATTGGCGCCGCAGCAGGGTACGCCGCGGATCTCGAGCACGTAGGGCGCGCCATTCCACGTGCTGTCGAGCAAGCAGGGATGGTAGGGAATTTTCAGCCATTGCGCCAGACGGCGCATCGCCGCTTCCGGCTCCACATGCAAGTCTTCGAAACGAAAAGCCCGGCTACGCTCTTCCATCCCCGCATGGGCACGGTCCCAGCCAAACAGATGCCTCGCTGTTTCGACGGCGGCCGACACATACTGCGGCGCCTGCTCCCAGCAACGCCCCGCACCATGATACTGCATGTCCAGAACCCGCTCGAACCACGAATCGAAGGAGGAGATGGGATCACGGACCGTATGGATGAATCGGGCGGTCGGAAAGTCCTCGATGAATTGCCGCGCCAGCTCCTCGTTCGGCCAATGCTGCGCATAGACCATCAACGGGCGGCGCCGCCCGGCGGGACGTCCCTGCGCCGCGCCGTAGGCTGCATGCAGGAATTGGAAGAACCGCGGGCGGGCGTCGAGCCAGGCCGAGGGAAACCCACCGTAAAGCGCGAATAGCGCGTGCACGGCGGCGTAATAATCCGCAGCCGACAGCCCATACTCGCCTTCGAATATTCCCGCTTCGATTCCGCTCCTTTCGAATGAGAATGTCGGATAGGCGATCAGTTTTTCCCAGATCGAGAGGCCGGCGAATTCCCGGAAGAAGGGATAAATCGCCTCGCCGGCGATCATCGGCAGGGACACCACATCGGGGTGACCATCGAGGTAGCTGGCCAGCAGATACGAGCCGCTGCGTCCCCAGAAGCAGATGGCGAGCGCCTCCTGCATTTCAGGAACCTCATAGTGCCGCAGCAGCTCGATTTTCCGCGCCGAGAGGGCCTCCGCGGCGGCCGTGTCTCGGCGGTATGCGCAGAGGGCGCGTTGCAGCATCGGGTCGCTGCCGCCGCCGAAGCCGATCGACATCGCCGTTGCCTCCGGCCGGTGCGCGCTGGGCGTGGCGCGCAGCCCCTCCCTCACCTGCGCCGCGCCACCCATGCGCGGGTGAGGAACGTGGTCTCGATGGCGGCCACATCCGCGGTGCGCTGCGCGACGAAATCCATGAACTGCGCGAACAGCTCCGGACCGAGCTGCACCTGCAGATCGTTGACCGAGCGCCATGCACCCTGGTACTGCGCCGGGGTTTGACTCGCGACGTGGCGGCCCTCCAAGTACAGCACATCCGTGAATTGCCGCTTGGCAGAGAGCAGATCGGTCAAGCGTTCCGTGAGGCCCGAGCGGCCCGACGAAACGCGGCGAATGTCCGGTTTCAATTGGGTGATCTTTGCCTCGATCTCCACCAACAGCGGATTCGCCTCGATGAAGCGCGGATTCCACAGCGCCACAAAGATCCCCTCGGGGCGCAGGACGCGGTGGAATTCCTCGCATGCCTTGTCGAAATCCGCCCAATGGAACGATGACGCCATCGACACCAGGTCCACCGATTGGGCGGCAAGTCCGGTGACCTCGGCCGACCCCTTGCGCCATGTCACGCCGGTCCCTTGCGAGGTTTCGATGCCGCGGGCGCGCATGTCGTCGTTCGGCTCGACAGCGGTCACCGAATGCAGGCCGCGGGCGGCCAGCATACGGGTCCAGATACCCGTGCCTGCGCCGACGTCGGCGGCATCGACGCTCGCGGGGCTGCGTCCGAGAAAGCCCAAGATGGCGGTCGCGACCTGCGGCGCATAGCCGGGCCGAAATTTCGCGTAATCGCCTGCCAAACCGGTAAAGTCTCCGTGTTTCATGATGCTTGTCCGCTCGCGCGTTCCTTGTGGGTATGGGTTTATTTCGTTCACTTACTGCAAGAGTGCGTCTTCGAGTTCGAGCTCTCCGTCGCGCAACATGGTCTGGTAGAGCGCAACGTCCGACGCGTTGTCGATTTCACCCCACTGGCCTGAGGTGCCCGAGGTCGCAATGCGTATGAGCTTTTCCGCCATGATCCGGCGCAGCAATCCGGTCATGTCCAGACGGTCGCAGGTGGGTTTGTCCAAGGTTGCCAGCAGCGACTCGATCGCACTCCATGCAGCCGGCGTGAACTTGAGGAGTCCCATGTACTGACCCTCGATGTCCTCGATCGCCGTCGTCTTGCCGCCGATCTCCAGCAACTCTCCGCTCGGCGCGACGCGAAAGGTCTCGGCATCCGCCAGCGGATCGGCGAAGCGCCGTGCCCACAGGCGGCGCCATTGTTTATCGTAGCTGATAACCAGATCGCCCGGGGTTTGCGCCAGCGCACGCACCAACTCGGCGCGATAAAAGATGTCGGCGTAGCTCACGATGACCGGACCGGCACGCAGCCACTCCGCGGCTGCGACCAACGACATCACCATGTTGGTTTGCGCCCAGCGCGGGTTGTCGAAACCCGTCAGCCCCGGAAGGGTGAGCATGTCGGCGCGGTAGCCACGGACCACGCCGATCTCATGGGCGCCGCCGCGGCGCAATGCCGCGACCTGACGATCGAGCAGAGGCCGACCGTCGAGTTCGACCAAACATTTGGGGCGCTCGTCGCCCAGCGCTCCCATGCGGCTGCCACGTCCGGCGGCGAGGATCAAGGCGCGCATCACGCCACCTTGAAGACGCGACGGAAGAGTTCAACGTCGGCCGCGGCGAACGGCGCATTGCGCTCGGGATGCCACATGATTGCGCTGATCGGCAGCGTCGGGTGGCGCACCGCCTCGACCACGCCGTCGTCCGCCACCGCCCACGCCTCGAGAGGCGCCTGCGACCCGACTGCGGCGTAGTGATGGTAGCTGTTGACCTGCCTCGCGCTGCCGTCGACGCTGATGGCGTGCTGCCGCGCCGCGTGGCCTTCGACGCGGCGCAACGGGATTGCGCAGCGGTGTTGGATGACCTGCATGCCGCGGCACACCCCGAGCACCGGAAGGCCGCGCATTTCCGCCGCATCCAGCAGCGCATTTTCCGTGCCGTCCCGCTCCGGAGCATCGCCGCCGAGCGCGGCCAGATCGTTGCCGCCGCTCAGCACCAGACCTGCGATGTCCGCCGCGGCGAACAGCGACAGCGCGACCTCGGCCACGTTGGGCAAGGGCAGTGTCAGCAGTCCACACGCGGACAGGAACCGGGGCCATGCCTGGTCCAGGCAATCGCGCCGCTCACCGTGCTCTGGCACCACGTGCACCCGTTGAGTGATCGCGACGGTCTTCATGCGACCAGCAAGACTCGTTGGTTGGTGCAGTCGAGGCACAGTTTGGCGGCCGCCTGCCAGCGTCGGAACAAGGTTTCGCCGGCGCCGATCACGGCAGGGATGCCGAGCTCGCCGGCGCGAATCGCCATGTGCGAGTTGGCGCCGCCGAATTGGGTGACGAATCCGCTGATCCCACGCGTAAATATCCAGTCGAAGCCGGGATCGGCGCTCGGCACGAACAAGATGCGGCCCGCAAAGCTCTCCGGCGGATCGCCGACCGAGGCGACGGTCGCTGTCACGCTTTTACGCGTGATGAAGTTCGGCTGGCTCGGGGGCAGATGAAAGGCGAAGACGTCGCCGGGCGCCGCGATGACCGGCGGCAGCACCAGGTTGCGCGTCAGCGCATGCCGTTGCCGGCCGCGCGCGATGCTCTCCTGCAATCGCTCGCGCACCGGACCGCTCTCGCTGTAAAGCCTGCGGATCGCGTCGTAGTCGAGGTACGCGCAATCCTCGACGGACAGGTCATATTCCTGGCCCAACTCCTTGATCAGCGCAAGTGCGTCGCTCAGGCTTCGCGTGAACACGAACTTCGCGTATTCGCGTCCCTCGATGCCCGCGCGGATGAATTCGATCAAGCTCAGCACGTCGATGTCGAGCTCGTGTTCCTTGAGCAATTTCTCGATGCCGCGCAACTGCTCGATCGACAGCGCGAAGCGCGGCTGCGGGGCGCAGTCGGCACGTGCGCCCGCCCAGTCGAAATACAGGTCCGGCGCCTCGTCGTAGCGGGGCGACAGGATGTCGTACGTGCCCGGCCGCAGGTGACCGTAGCGCGCCAGGAATTCGCCCTTGGTCAGCTGCGCAAAATCGCGGCCGATCCGCGACCCGACCGTGTCGACGCTCGCCATGAACGTCGCATGTTCCTCGGCATCGAGAATTCCCACCGCAACGAAGGACTGCAGCAGCTGCACGGCGATGAAACCGGCCCGCGCCAGGCCGGCGAACGGCAGTGTTCCGTAGCGCTTGCAGTCCTCCAGGAGCCAGTAGATTCGGCTGATCTTGTCGATCTTGGCGGCGGCGATTCTCGGCAGCCGTTGCGCCAGCAGGTCGATCTTCGCGCGGTCGCGCCGCCACAGCGCGGACTCTCCGTGAATGATGCGGTTGGTGAGACGCCGCAACGCACCCGACAATTCGGCGATGTCGGCCTGCGAGAAGCCGCATCCGGAGAGCTTGGCCAGCCGTTGCGGCAGATCGAGCGTGTAGCACGAGAAGATAATTTCGAATTCCACCTTGTCATGCAGCTGCGGCTCCGCCAGCAGCCGATCGATGTAATAGTTGACCAGGCGCGACGCGAGATCGGCCGGCACGTCGCGCGGTACGAAGGAATTGAAGCTGACCCGCACGTCGATGTATGGCAGGCCTTGGAAGCTCACCAGCAGCGGAAAACTGCGCAGGTTTTGGTAACCGTAGTTGTCGCGCTGGTAGGCCCAGATCGCATCGGTGACGAGTTCCCGATACAGCGACAGTGAGAGAGGCCACGGCCGAAGGCCGATGATCTCCGCCGGATTCCAGTCCGGCATCACGCCGAAGATCGAGCGGTCGCCGTGCAGAAACGGATGCGGACGGCCGAGGAGCTCGACCTTGCGCGCCACATCGGCGATGGCCGCGTCGACCCGCGCGTCGGCGGCGGGTCCGTCCCAGTGGATCGAGAGGCGGCGGACCTGCAGCAGGTAGATCTGCCCACCGCCGTCGATCGCGAACTCGACGTCGATCGCATCGATCGAGAACAGGGTTTCCAGCTCCTTTACCAGGGCGAGAACGGGCGCCAGGCGCGGCGGCCCTGCGTCGGAGCGCGATTTGAGGCACAGAAAGGTCTCGAGATTGTCGCCGATGCCCCCGGTCACTCGATCGGTGCGGCCCGAGCGATCGTCGTAATTGACGATGTAATAAGGTCCTCCGCCGGCCGGTGCGCGCGAAAACGCCACTCCCGCCATGGCAACGTCTTTGAGCATTGGCTGAACGAACACCTGATCCCTGTCGTTGGCCCCGTCCACGAAGGACGCGATCACCTGCTCGACCGCGCGTTCGATGTCGGCATTGCCGACGACGCCGAGCACCGAATCGTAGCGACCCGCCTGGGAGGAGATCGCACCATCCTCGCACTGCGCGCTGCTGCGAACGATCACCGGCCCGACACTCCAGGTCTGTGCGGCAATTTTGGCGAGCGCCCGGACGCGATCAGCTCTCCATTCCGCCACCGTGATGCGGACCTGGGGCAAAACCCGCGCCTTGCGCAGGCGGGGCGCGAGATTTTCCAAAGTTTCGGCTTTCGTTCCGAACGGCATGGCGCGGGGTAACCGGGCGCTCGGCTCATCGCGGGCGACGCATTCCGCCCAGATCCGGTCCACCGCGGCGGCGCAGTCCAGCGCTCCAAAATTATCCAGAGTCAGATCGGGCTCCGGGGGCAGTTCCGCGGGCACGTCGAGGCCGACGACATCGCTCAATTCGCCGCGGCGTGCCGCAGCGTAGATGCCCTTGGCGTCGCGGCGCTGCAATTCATCCATCGGGACCCGCAGATATATCTCGCGATACAGCGCGATGTTCGCGCGATTCCACTGCTGCACCTCGTGGAACAGCGAGATCGTCGCGCAAATGACGTCCTGCCCTTGGCAGGACAGCAGCTTGCACAGGCGTGCATTGCGCATCGCCGACTTGCGCCGGCCATTCTGGCCATGGCCCAGCTCATCCGCGATGACCTCGCGCAGGGTGTCACCGTCCAGCAACACGGCCGGGCGGCCGGCGGCACGCAACCGGCGCCAAAGTTCGGCGCCCACGGTGGTCTTGCCGGCGCCTGACAAGCCGGTGATCCAGAACACATGCCCCGGCGGGGCAGTGATACCCACGTTCGCTGCCGGGCTCGCGAACCTCGCCATATCTCGATCGATTGCCAACCCGCGTCCCGCCCGATGTTAGGTCTTCCGTTTGCGGCAGATTAGGCGCGTTCCCGCCCAACTTAAGGAAACCTGTCACACAACTGCAACATTTGTAATGCGGCAGTTGCACGGCGGGGAATGTCCATCATGGGAACTCTGGCCGGGCCTTACCCCGGCAGCGTTCACGCATCTTTGGCGTCGCAACATCGCGACGGTCCCGGTCGGACGACGGTCGCTCCCCGACCTCGTTGCAACGGCAAAACACCAACGGCAAAACACCAACAGGTTGCTCTCGACGGCGCTCGTGATTCTTGTGCGACGAGCGGCCCCGCGGGTGCCGACTCCTTTCCCAGCGGGCTGACGCAATTCGCCGAATGCGGCACCGGTTCTTTCGATCCCGGGCGTTCCGTGGCAAAGAGATTTTAGCCGGGCATCAAGATATTCCCTCTTTGGAATATGACGCGCCGGACTGTGATCCGGGGCGCAGCGGCGCGGATCGTACGGGTGTTATGGTGCAGGGCAATTAGCGACGCGGCGTGCTTTTATATCAGACGGCTAGGAACGGTCCGGACGCCGGGCCCGGCCAACCGGCGGAGCGAGCCGTTATTCCCTTTGAAGAATATCATTTGGCGAAAAATATCTCTCTGCACCGCAATCAAACCTCGATCAAGCCGCTTTCGGCGGCAGGTCCGCCTGCCTTTGGCGGAGGAGCGATACGATGTTTCTGGGGAACTTGAAGATCGGGACGAGATTGGGGTTGGCGTTTGCGCTCGTTCTGATCATGGCGCTCGGCATCATCGCTCTCGCCGTCTCGCGCCTGAAGGCACAGGATGTGTCGCTCTCGCAGTTCACCGACGAGCGCGTACCCCTGATGGTCAACGCGCACAAGTGGGCGATCTCGCTCCTCGAGTCCACGCAGCACACGCGCAATATATTTGCCCTGGATCACGACAAGATTCCCGAAGAGCTGGCCGGCATCGAGAGCCAGAAGAAGGTGCGCCTCGATTTGATGAATACGATCGAAGGAGAGGTGAACACGGAGCGAGGCAGGGAACTGTTCAAGAACGTCGTGGATGCGCGGGCAGTTTACGTTCTCGATGAGGACGAGTTGGTGAGGTTGGTGCGGGCGGGCCGGTTGGACGAGGCCAAGAAGCTGTTGATAGACAAGGCGGCCCCCGATCAACAGGTGGATCTGGAGAAAATTTACCAGCTCGCCGACTACCAAATCTCGCTGATCGGCAAGGAGCGCGACGAGGCCAAAGCGGCGAACGCCAGCGGACTCACCAAGATCATAGGCATCGGCTTGTTGGCGGTGCTGGTCAGCGCAGCCTGCGCCCTGGGGATCACGCGCAGCATCACCGTTCCATTGCAACGCGCGGTGCAGACCGCCCAGCGGGTTGCGGGCGGCGATCTGTCGGCCCATATCGAAGTGAACACCCGGGACGAGACCGGTCAGTTGTTGGCGGCCCTGAAGAACATGATGCAGAGTCTCGCAAAGATCGTCGGCGAAGTACAAAGCTCGGGAATCCAGGTCAATTCGTCGCTGACGGCAATCGCTGCCAACAGCAAAGAGCAAGAGGCGACCGCGACCGAGATCGCGGCAACGACGACCGAGATCGGCGCGACTTCCAAGGAGATTTCGGCCACGTCCCGGGAATTGGTCAAGACCATGGGTGAAGTGACTGCAGTCGCGGATCAATCGGCGACCCTGGCGAACAGCGGTCAGGCGGGTCTCTCGCGCATGGAGGAGACCATGCGTCAGGTCATGGAGGCGGGCGCCTCGATCAACGGCAAACTCGCCGTGCTTAACGAAAAGGCCGGCAACATCAATCAGGTGGTCACGACGATCACGAAAGTGGCCGACCAGACCAATCTGCTGTCGCTGAATGCGGCCATTGAAGCGGAGAAGGCCGGGGAATACGGCCGGGGCTTTGCCGTGGTGGCGTCGGAAATCCGCCGGCTCGCCGACCAGACCGCGGTCGCGACCTACGACATCGAACAGACGGTGAAGGAAATACAATCGGCGGTGTCGGCGGGTGTGATGGGCATGGACAAGTTTTCCGAGGAAGTTCGCCGCGGCATGGGGGAGGTGCAGCATGTCGGCGGGGAGTTGACGCAGATCATTCAGCACGTGCAGGCACTGGCACCCCGCGTCGAGTCGGTCAATGAGGGGATGCAGGCGCAGGCAACCGGCGCGGAACAGATCAGCCAGGCGCTCATGCAACTGAGTGAAGCGGCGCAACAGACGGTCGAATCGCTTCGCCATTCGACCGTTGCCGTGGACGGCCTGATGGAAGTCTCCAGCGGACTACACACCAGCGTCTCACGTTTCAAGCTGTAGACGGTCCGAAACGCCAGCCCCATGTTGTTTCTCACATTTCGAATCGGCGACGAGAGCTATGCGCTCGATACGGCGCAGATTTCCGAGATTCTGCCGCTGCTGCGGATCACGCGCTTACCGCATGCGCCGATCGGGGTCGCGGGACTGGTCAATTATCGCGGGCGGTCCGTGCCCGTGGTTGATTTGCGCGAGATGATGCTGGGCGAACCCGCGCGGCCGCACATCAGTACGCGTCTGATCCTGGTGCGTCATGGTGAGCAATTGCTGGGCCTGATCGCCGAACAGGCAACTGAAATGCTGCGCCGCGAGGCCGGAAGCTTCTCCGACTCAGGTGTTGCGAGCGATACCGCGCCCTACCTGGGACCGGTCACGCAGGTCGGAGACCGGTTGATTCGATGGTTCGAGGTGCAAAAGCTGCCGGCGGCCTTCAGCGGCGTCCTGTTCCGCCAGGCCGGGTAGAACGCTGTTGGTTTACGACAGAATAGCCGCTTTGCTGAAGCAGAAAATGGGGCTCGACGCCGAATCGATCGGTGTCGGCTGCTTGGAGCGTGCCGTGCGCAAAAGGCTCGCTGCGCACGGTCTTGCGGCGTTGCAGGTCTACTGGCAGCGGCTTTGCGCCTCCGAACAGGAATTGCAGGAACTGATCGAAGCGATCGTCATCCCGGAGACATGGTTTTTTCGCGATCCAGAGGCCTTCGCTGCCGTGGTGCGCGTGGTCCGGGAGGGATGGCTCGAGAAACATGGGGAAGGAACCTTGCGTGTTTTGAGCCTGCCATGCTCGACCGGCGAGGAGCCGTTTTCGCTGGCGATGGCGCTGCTCGACGGCGGCCTGCCGCCGTCGCGTTTTCACATCGACGCCGTCGATATCAGCACCCGCGCAATCGCGTGCGCCGAACAGGGGATCTACGGCAAGAATTCGTTTCGCGCCAAGGATCTCGGCTTTAGAGCCCGTTACTTCGAGCCGGTGGAAACTGGTTATCGGTTGAGGGAGGCGGTGCGCCGGCAAGTGACCCTTCGGCACGGCAATCTGTTGTCGGCCGGCGGCCTGCGCGGCGCAGACGGTTACGATGTGATCTTCTGCCGCAACGTGCTGATCTATTTCGACCGCCTCACTCAGGGCCGTGCGATCGAAGTTCTCGGCCGGCTGCTCACCTCCTCCGGTCTGTTATTCGTAGGTCCGTCGGAAACGGCGTTGCTGCTCGATCGAGGATTCGTGCCGTCCGGGATTCCGCTCGCGTTCGCATTTCACCAACGGAACGGCAGTGCCGCGCCGCACCCGCGACCCGGAAGAAGGCCGGCCGCCGCCGACCTCGCGGCGAAGCCGGTCCATGCAACAACGTGCAAGGTGACGTCGATCCCTGAGCCGCTACCCAAGCGGATGCCGGCGCACAACCCGGGTACTTCAACCGAACATTGGATCGAGCAGGCGCGGCGTCTCGCAAACCAGGGCAAGCTTACCGAGGCCCTGACCTGCTGCGAGCAGAATTTGCGCAACCAGTCCGCGTCGGCCGAGACGTTTCATCTTGTCGGACTGCTGCACGACGCCGCCGGACGGGTGCGCGAGGCGTCCGAGCACTACCGCAAGGCCCTGTATCTCGACCCGCGGCATCCTGAGGCACTGGTCCATTTGGCGGTGGCGCTGCAAAAGGCAGGCGACGCGCGCGGTGCGCAACGCTTGTTCGAGCGGGCGAACCGTCAGTCAGCCCCGATCGAGAGCAAGGGCGCACTGCCGGGTGAGAGCAAAGGCAGTGGCTTTTGAAGAACACGCTGCGGACTGCGCTGGACGACTGCTGGAATCGCATGGGAATTCACGGCGATCGATCGTGTCCGCAGCTGCCGCCGCACATCCATTGCCGCAATTGTCCGGTATTTTCTGCGGCCGCCCGTACCCTTCTCGATGTGCCTGCGCCGGCGGACTCGAGGCAGATCGCGACCGAGCATTTCGCGCACCCTGCGGAGGCCGAGGCCGGATATTCGGTGAGGGCGGAGATGCAGTCGGTCATCGTTTTTCGCCTGCAGGCTGATTGGTACGCAATTCCCACGGCAGTGTGCCTGGAGGTCGCCGCCGTCCGTCCGATCCACTCGCTTCCGCATCGGCGCGACGCTACGGTGCTGGGAGTCGTGAACGTGCACGGCGGGCTGCTGGCGTGCCTCTCGCTGGCGGTCATTGTCGGCGCGAGTGCGCTCACCGCAGCCGCCCCGACGCCATCGCGGCGCCCCTCGTCGGTACCTCGTCTGTTGGTGGCACGGCGCGCGGCGGGCGCCGTCGTCTTTCCGGTCGATGAAGTGCAGGGTATGGCGCGCGTCCGCGCCCGGGATCTCAAGGACGTTCCCGCGACGGTCGCCCATGCGCGCACGTCCTACACGCGGGCGCTGCTGCCGCTGGACGACAGGTCGGTGGGTCTGCTGGATGAACAGCTGCTGTTTTCCGCGGTGGAACGGGCGCTCGCGTGAGTGCCCAGGATCTCAGCCGGTCGTCGATGCTCGATCTCTTCCAAATGGAAGTGGACAGCCAAGCCCAGTCCTTGACGGGAGGACTGCTGGCGCTCGAGCGCGACCCGGTCGCGGCAGACCAGCTCGAACGCTGCATGCGAGCAGCGCACTCTCTCAAAGGTGCAGCGCTAATCGTCGGTGTCGGCGCCGGCGTGAGCGTCACTCATGCGATGGAAGAATGTTTCGTGGCTGCACAGCAAGGACGCATCGCCCTGCACCAGGGGCACATCGATGAACTGTTGCGCGGAGTGGATCTGCTGCAGCAGATGGCGCGCACCAGGGAGCAGGACATGGGCCGCTGGGAGACGCAGAGTCTTGCGGAGGTGGAGGCGTTTCTCGACGCGTTGCACCGGGTGGCCGCAAGGCCGGTGGGTGGGCGCAGGGCCGGCATGGCAGCACCGGTCACGAATGAGCCACGAGCGCCGCAAGACGGCGGTTTCCCACCGGTGCTTCTGGGCGGACAGTTGGGCGAGGCAGTGCAGGGCGAGGTGCTCAAGGTAACGGCCGCGAATCTGAACCATCTGTTGGGGCTGGCCGGCGAGTCGCTGGTCGAATCGCGCGGATTCAAGTCTTTTGCGGACTCGCTGTTGAAGCTGAAGCGCCGTCAAAGCGACCTGCAGCATGCCCTGGATCGCCTGCGCGCGCAGTTGTCGCAACAACCCTTGAGCGACAAGGCCCAGGCGGCGTTGGCCGAGGCGCAGCGCCGCGCTTCTGAATGTCAGCAATTCCTGGCACAACGACTCGTCGACATGGACACCTTTGACCGGCGCGCCGCATATCTGTCGCACCGGCTCTACGACGGCGCTCTGGCCTGCCACATGCGGCCCTTTGCCGATGGAGTGCGGGCCTTCCCGCGCATGCTGCGGGATCTCGCCCGTACGCTCGGCAAGCAACTGCGGTTGGACATCGCGGGTGAAGATACCCAGGTCGATCGCAATATTCTCGAGAAGCTCGAAGCACCGCTCGGCCATTTGCTGCGCAACGCCGTGGACCACGGCATCGAGTCACCGGAAGAGCGCCTCGCCTCCGGCAAGTCCGCCGAGGCGGTGCTAAGCATCGAAGCGCGGCACAACGCCGGACGGCTGCAAGTGACCGTCGCCGACGATGGCCGAGGTATCGATCTCGAGCGCCTGCGGTCGGCAGTCGTCGAACGCAAGCTCTCGAATGCCGAGATTGCCGCCACGCTGAATGACGCCGAGCTGCTCGAGTTCCTGTTCCTGCCCGGGTTTTCAATGAAGGGGTCGGTCACCGACATTTCCGGCCGTGGAGTCGGACTCGATGTGGTGCAACATGTGCTCAAGCAGATCCGCGGCACGGTGCGCATCTTCACGCGACGCGGGCAGGGAACCCGCTTTCAGCTCGAACTGCCACTGACGCTGTCGGTGGCACGCACACTGCTCGTGGAAGTGGGCGGCGAAGCGTATGCCGTGCCGCTCGCGTACATCCGGCACGTCGGTAAAGTAGCCCGGCGTGACGTCCAGTTGCTGGAAGGCCGCGCGCATTTCGACCTGAAAGGCCGCTCGGTCGGCTTGGTCACGGCGCACCAGGTTCTTGGGTTGGCACCGCCACAGGCCGCGCCCGATGTGCTGGCGGTGATCGTCCTGGGTGATGCCACTCATGTTTACGGGCTCATCGTCGATCGCTTTGTGGGTGAGCGCGAGCTGGTCGTACAATCGCTCGATTCGCGACTCGGCAAGATCAAGGACATCGCGGCCGGCGCCCTGATGGAGGACGGCTCGCCGGCGCTGATTCTGGATGTCGAGGATGTGATTCGTTCCATCGAGAAGCTGGCGAGCGCCGGGGCCCCGAGCGGCGTCGCGCGCGACGCATCGGACGCCGTCGACGGCAAGCGCAAGCGCGTGCTCGTGGTGGAGGACTCCTTTACCGTGCGCGAGCTGGAGCGAAAACTTCTGGTCAACGGCGGTTTTGAGGTCGAGGTCGCTGTCGACGGCATGGACGGTTGGAACGCCGCACGCACGGCCCACTTCGATCTGGTCATCACGGATGTCGACATGCCGCGCATGGACGGCATCGAGCTGGTAACCCTCATAAAAAGCGATCCGCATCTGAAGCCGCTGCCGGTGATGATAGTGTCTTACAAAGACCGCCCTGCGGATCGCCGCCGCGGACTCGATGCGGGCGCCGACTACTATCTGGCGAAGGGCAGCTTTCACGACGAGACACTGTTGCATGCCGTCGTGGATTTGATCGGCAAAGGGCAGCCGTGAACATCGGCATCGTCAACGATTCGCCGATCGCGCTCGAAGCACAGCGGCGCGTACTCGCCCAACGGCCTGACCACGCGGTGATCTGGGCCGCGCGCGACGGCGCCCAGGCCGTCGCCCTGTGCCGGCGCGAGACGCCGGATCTGGTGCTCATGGATCTCCTCATGCCGGGAATGGATGGAGTCGAGGCGACCCGGCAAATCATGGCAGCCACGCCGTGTGCGATCCTGGTCGTGACCGCCAGCGTCGGTGCAAATGCCGCGCGCGTGTTCGACGCCATGGGCCATGGGGCAATCGATGCGGTCGACACGCCGGTCTTGGGTCGCGGCGATTCGCAGCAGAGCGGCGCGGCGTTCCTGCACAAGATCGACACCCTCCTGAAACTCGTCGGCACGCGCCGGTTCATCCCGAGCGCCGACAGTTTCAGCGATACCGCGAGCATCGCTCGGCGGGAACGGCTGGTCGCCATCGGCGCTTCCGCCGGCGGCCCGGCGGCGTTGACCGCCGTCTTGTCCGGGTTGCCGGAGAATTTCCCGGCCGCGGTGGTGATAGTGCAGCACGTCGACGAGCGATTCGCGGTGGGGCTGGCGGATTGGTTGAACCGCAATTCCGCGTTGCCGGTGCGCGTCGCGAAGGAGGGCGATCGGCCGGCCACAGGTTCCGTGTTGCTCGCCGGCACCAACGATCATCTACGGTTCATATCCCCGGATCGCATCGGGTACACGTCCGAGCCGCGCGAGCATTCCTACCGGCCATCCGTGGATGTGTTCTTCGCCAGCGCCTGCGCACTCTGGCCGGGCGACGTCGTCGGTGTTTTGTTGACGGGAATGGGGCGGGATGGGGCGGAAGGATTGAAGACGCTGCGCGACAAGGGCCACTACACCATCGCTCAGGATCAGGCCACGAGCACGGTTTACGGCATGCCCAAGGCCGCCGCGAGCCTGGGCGCCGCGGTGGACATACTGCCGCTGGAGCGGATCGCGCCGCGGCTCGTGGATACATTGAGACACAAGGTCTAAGGACGCACTCGCATGATCACGATTCAGCCGAAAACACTTCCGCCGACCGTCGCCCCGGCGCAAGTCGCGATCCACGCCGGCACTCCGACCGGCCGATTGCGCCGGGCTGCGGACGCCGCCGGCGAGCAGCGCTTCATCGATGATTCCGACAGCGTCGTTTTGTTGGTCGACGACCAGCTGATGGTCGGTGAAATGGTGCGGCGTGCCCTGGCAAATGAGTCCAATATCGTGTTTCATTTTTGCTCACAGCCGGACGAGGCAGTGATGACCGCGCAGCGCATTGCGCCGACCATCATCCTGCAGGACCTCGTCATGCCGGGCATCGAAGGACTGACGCTGGTGCGCGAGTATCGCGCCCGCGAGACTACGCGCAATACGCCCATCATCGTATTGTCGACCCGCGAAGATCCGATCACGAAGCGAGATGCGTTTGCAGTGGGTGCGAACGACTACCTCGTGAAGCTCCCGGACAAGATCGAACTGATTGCGCGTATCCGCTATCACTCGCAGGCTTATCTCAGCCGGCTGCAGCGCGATGCGGCGTACCGGGCGCTGCAGGAGAGTCAGCGCCAGCTGATGGCGGCAAACATCGAACTGCTGAGGCTGTCGAACATGGATGGGCTGACGGGACTCAACAACCGGCGGCGCTTCGATGAGTATGCTTCGACCGAATGGAGTCGCGCCCTGCGCGAACGCGTGCCGTTCGGACTGCTGCTGATCGATGTCGATCAATTCAAGGCGTACAACGACGCCAACGGCCACCTGGCGGGCGATCAGCTGTTGCGGCGGATCGGAGAAGCCATCTACAACGGTTGCAGACGCCCAGAGGACCTGCCGTCGCGCTACGGTGGAGACGAATTCGCCGTTTTATTGCCGGGAATACAGACGAGTGATCTGGTTTCCGTCGGCGAACGACTGCGCAAGTCGGTCCAGGATCTTAGAATCGAGCGCGGCAGCTCACCTGCCGCACCGTACGTGACCTTGAGCATCGGCGGTGCCTCCACAGTCCCGACGCACGAAGAGGGGTTGATCGATTTGATCGCCCTCGCCGACCGCAATCTATACGAGGCGAAGTCGCAAGGCCGCAATAAATCGGTCGTCCACGAATAGGACTCTGCCCAATCACGCGGCCGCGGACTTGATTCGGCGTACGCTCAATACCTCGTCGCTTTGCAATGCTTCGATCGCGTGTGCGCACGCCCAAGGGGCTATTCGCCATTCCTGTTGCGCCAGACGATGTCGGCATTGCCGTCGGCGTTCTAAAGAAGATTCAGGTCAATCTCAGTAGCGATACTTGAAACGCCACCAGCGACGCGCGAGCTGACCAGAGCCCATCCAGGTTTCGTAGGCGCATTTGGCAAAGTCGGATCAGGTCATGCTATAAAAGACCATGCGTGAATCGGTGAGGCTCAAAGAGGATTCGGGGAAAGGCGGGGGACGGAAGAGTTCACGCAATGTGCTGGGCGAGCCGATCGAGGCATGCTCGCTCAAGCCGATGACCGGATTTTTCCGCGATGGCTGCTGCGAAACGAGCCGCGAGGACCGAGGAAGTCATACGGTCTGCGCGGTAATGACCGCTGCGTTTCTGGAATTTTCGAAATCCCGTGGGAATGATCTCTCGACGCCCGTTCCCGAGTTCGGCTTTCCGGGTTTGCAGCCAGGCAACCGCTGGTGCCTGTGCGCCCCCCGCTGGCGGGAGGCATTCGAGGCGCAGTGTGCACCGCGCGTGGTGCTCCGGGCCACTCATGAATTGGCCCTTGAACATTGCTCGCTGGCCGATCTCAAGCGCTTTGCGATCGACATCGACTAGCGATCCAGTTGTCCAGCTAGTCGGTTCGGTGCGAGGCGTTCTGTAACTTCTATGCAAGACATGCTCGATCTCGCGCGATTCCCGCTCGACCGGCCGGACTCCGCTGCTTACGGGGTACTGGTGGACACTTGCCGTCGGGACATGGCGGCCAACGGCATGTTCAATCTCGACGGCCTGGTGCTTCCCGCCGGAATCGAGCGCATGGTGCGGGAAATCAAGCCTCGCAGCGAGCGCATGGCCCATACGCACCAGCGCCGGCACACGGTGTACTTTCAGGACGCCGTCGCCGGATTGCCGCCTGACCACGGCGCATTGAAACGCTTCGACACCGTCCATCACACGCTGTGTGACGATCAGCTGGCAGGCACGCTGATCCATGAGATCTACGAGTGGGCGCCGCTCCCGGCTTTCCTTGCACGAGTGCTCGAGAGGCCCCGGCTGTTCCTGATGGGCGATCCCTTGGGACGCGTCAATGTCATGAACTACAAGCCCGGTGAGACGCTCAACTGGCATTTCGACCGAAGCTTGTTCACCACTACGCTGCTCATCCAAGCCCCGGAAGAGGGCGGCGAGTTCGAATATCGCAGCAATCTGCGCAGCGACGCCGATCCGAACTACGCGGGAGTGGCCGACCTGCTGGACGGGCGCGATCCAGGTATTCGCGTCAATCCGCTGGCCGCGGGGACGCTCAATGTATTCGCGGGGAAGAACACCTTGCACCGGGTCTCGCCCGTGCGGGGGCAACGAGACCGGCTGGTTGCGGTCTTTTCCTATTACGAGCAGCCGCACGTGATGTTCAGCGACCAGGAGCGCATCGGATTCTACGGCAGAACGGGTAGTTCATCGTAGGTGGATGGGTGGTGGGCCCGCTCGGACTCATCGTTTCCAGCCGCACCGGATTGTCCGCTCGGCGGCACTGTATGGAATAATAGCAAGCATGCAGCGTATTACCGAAGACGAGCTGATGGATGACCCGGACCAAGCCCTGGCCTATGCGCAGGCCGATTTCAGCGCCACCCACGGCACGCGCGTGCAGATGTTCAGGAGCCTGTTTCCGGCGCTGGCCCTGACCGGCCCGGTGCTCGACCTGGGCTGCGGTTCCGGCGACGTGCTGCTGCGCTTCGCGCGCGCCTACCCGGCAGCCCATTTCCTCGGCGTCGACGGCGCAAAGGCGATGTTGCACCTTGGGAAAGCCGCCATCGATGCCGAGCCGGAGCTGTCCGATCGGGTGCAACTGCAGTACGGCATCATCCCGCAATGCGAGCTGCCGGATCGGCGCTGGCAGCTGGTGATGAGTCATAGCCTGCTGCACCAGCTGCATGACCCGCTTGTGCTCTGGCGCACGATTGCCTCCATTTGCGGCAGCGGCTGTGCGGTATTCGTCGCTGACCTGCGGCGCCCGGACAGCGAGGTTGAGGCGCGTCGCATTGTGCAGGCGAGTTCGGACAGGGAGCCTGCGATACTGCAGCGGGATTTTTTCAACTCACTATGCGCCGCTTTCGAACCCGACGAAGTACGCTCGCAACTGATCGAGGCGGGGCTCTCGCAGCTGGAGGTGCGAGCGCAGCAGCCGTTTCACCTCAGCGTATCCGGCGTGCTGTAGCCGGCGCTTCCAGCAGTCGAGCGATGCAGGCGCGGTGGCCGATCGCAGCGTGAGTAGTTCGCCGCGGCACGCGATCTTTTTGCAAGCGGCACACATTCAAGCAACTGGTTGAGCAGACGCAATTCAGCAACGTCTGATTGGGAATCCCGTGCCGGCTGATTGGGAGTCGTAAGCCGGCTCTGTGGGAAGGTGGTGGGCCGCTCGGACTCGACTAATCCGGGCAAGCCCCTGAAACGCTTGCAATACCGGGGATTCGAGCCGCGGCGTTGCCCCTAAACTTGCCCCGACGTTACCCGTGCCGGCATCACTGGGTTCAGGCGGCGTCGAGTTGGCGTACCGCGAGAATATCCTTCGAACCCACAGGACGAATCGACGCTGTCGCCAGCGTCACCAGCGCCTGAGTACGGCCCGAAGCGGTAACGAATTCCACCTCGACGGCGTCTTCCGAGTACACCTGCACCACGGCGCCGACGTCCCCGGTCTTCAGTGCATGACTCGGCATGTCGACCTTCAGAACCACGGTATCGAATTCATGAAAACGCATGCGCTAGCTAGATTTTAGTCCTTGGGGTATGCCGTTACAAACCGAGGCACGTCCTCCCTCACGAGTATAATCTAGACCGTCACGATCTCGGCCACCCGCTGTTCCATGATTTCCTGCGTGAGCGGCTCGCACGAGAACTGCCGGCCGCGGAGGTGCGCCCGCTGCAGCGCCGCGCCGCAGCGCTGCTTTGCGAACGGGCGCAGTTTGACGACGCCGCGGCGTTGATGATCGACAGCGAGGATGACACCGGGTTGGCGCAGATGGCGCTCGCCCAGGCGCCCATCCTGGCGCAACAGGGACGCTTCGGCACCCTCGCCCACTGGCTGCTGGCATTACCTTTGCTCATGCAAGACACGCAACCGTGGATCGCCTATTGGCTTGGCATGTGTCGCATGCTGACGGATCTGAAGCAGGCGCACGATCATTTGGAACGCGCCTACGCCCTGTTCAAACAAGAGGCCGATCCACTCGGTCAGTACTGCGCCTGGGCGGGGATCATCGAGTCCTTTTACTATCAATGGGACGATTTCACGCAAGTCGATCCCTGGCTCGATGAACTCGAACGGTTGCAACGCGACTCGCCTGCCCATAAGTGGCCGCTGGTCGAAGTGCGCGTGGTCTATGCGGTGGTCATCGTGATTGGTTTTGCCCGAGCCGATCGTCACGATCACGTTGCCTGGGTCGAGCGAGCGTGGCGCTTGTGGCATTCCAGTCGTGACCTGCAGGTGCGAGGTCCGATGATGACGTGCCTGGGGCTGTATTATTTTTGGAAAGCGGATGCCGCCAAACTGCGCCCCTTTCTGCCCGATCTTCGGCAATTCGCAGCCGCCGAGGCGCTGGATCCGTTCATCCGCCTGCAAGCCCATTGGATTCTGTCCTGCCAATGGATCATCGGCGATCTGACTGAGGCCGAGGAATGGATACGGCAGGCGCTGGCCTTGAGCGAGCGTGTCGGTGTGCGGATATTCGACGGGTTCTTCTACTCCTGTGGCACTGCGATATGCCAGATTCGCGACGAAGTGGAGGGAGCGGCGCGCTACACGGAGCTTCTCCGCCAGACGTTGGTACCGAGCCGCCGCGTCGATCTGAGTCTGAATCTCTTCTACGCCGCATGGCTGGGTCAACGCCGCGGCGACAATCGAGGCGCGGCCGCCCTGCTCGAGCAGGCACTCGAGATTGCCGACCGATCCAATGCGGGGCATGCACGCTCGGTGGTCCAAGCCTCATTGGCTGAAGCCCTGACCCCTCTCGGCAACTCCGCAAAAGCCATGGCGCTGATCGAGGCCGCCGAGAAATACGCCGCCGATTCCAATAATGGCATGCTGATGTTCATTTGCCGGTTGGCGCGCGCCTGGGACGCGCTTCGAAACCACGACATGACCGCCTGCGAGCCGCTGTTGCGCGCAGCCTTTCGTCACGGCCGCGATCACGATTTCACGCTCTACCCCGGATGGCTGGCGCCCAAAATGTCGGAGTTATGCAGCTGCGCGATCCGTTTTGGCATCGAGCTCGATTACACGTCCCGGCTGATCCGTTTGCGTCGATTGGTTCCGGATGCAGGCGCCGCGATGCTCAAAGACTGGCCGTTTCCGGTCAAGATTCACGCGCTCGGGCATTTCACCGTGCTGTTGGACGATCAGCCCGTGACCTTCAGCGGCAAGACGCCCAAGAAGTCCCTCGAACTCTTGATGAGTCTCATCGCCTTTGGGGGACGTCATGTCAGCGAGCGAACGCTGGCCGCCGCGCTGTGGCCGCGGGCGGCGGATCCGACGCAGGCACTGGCGACGACGCTGCATCGGCTGCGTAAATTGATCGGCGATGAGGCGATCGAGCGGCAGGACGGCAAATTGAGCTTGAGCCCGCGCCATGTCTGGGTAGACGTCTGGACGTTCGAGCACGGATTGAGCGCTCTGAACGCAGCGTGCAAGGCGGGCGAGTCGGCATCGCTCGCGCCGTTGAGCGAACAATTGATCTCCCTCTACGGCGACGGATTTCTCGCCGGCAACAGCGCCGCGGCGTGGGCGCAGCCGATACGCGCCAAACTACACGCGAAATTGCTGCGCCAGCTCGACGCCGCCGCCCTGGCGATGGCGCAAGGCTGTCAAGCATCCGAGGTCGTCGCGGCGTATCTCAGTGCGCAGAAGCACAAAACCGCGGGTGCTGCCGGCGAATCACTGCGGCAGTAACCCAAGGCAACACCCATGTAGCTCCTGGGCATGCCGCCATCGCGCCCAGGTCAACGGATGTTCTTGGCGATGGTACTCGATCGGTTGTCCCGCTCGCTGCAGGATGTGCTGACCATCATGGATCGGGTTCAGGAGAAGAAGGCCGGCTTTCGCAGCCTCACTGAGGCCATCGACACCACGTCACCCGCGGGGCGCATGATGATGCAGATGGTCGCCTCGTTCGCCGAGTTCGAGCGCGCGATGCTCAAAGAGCGCACCAAGATCGGCCTCGATGCTGCGCGCGAGGATGGGCGCATCGGTGGCCGCAAACCCAAACTCAAGCCCCAGCAGCAGCAGGAAATCTTGCATCTCGTGCGCAAGGGGAAGAAGACCGCGGCGGATGCCGCGCGGCTCTTCGGGGTGCATCGGGCCACGGTCACGCGGCTGCTACAGCGCAAGCTCGTGGCTTAGCCGAATGTTGGCTGCAATGAGCCTCAAAACACCCCTATGCCCACCATCAGTGAATTCTTCGGCATCCTCATTCGGATGTATTGGGACGATCATCCCCCACCACATTTTCATGCGATCTACGGCGAGCACGAAAGCCAGTACAACATCGCGACGTTGGATGTCATCCACGGCAAGCTTCCGCGCCGCGCACATGCACACTCGTTGTCGAATGGGCATCGCTGCACAAAGATGAGCTCATGAAGAACTGGGAGCGATGCCAAGTCCCGGCCCCAGCTGTACCCATCGAGCCTTGGAGTAATCGTCATGGCGACCTGGTCCATCGTCCGCTTCAACGTCCTAGCGAATTACAAGATCGAGGTCGCCTTTGCCGATGGCACCACGGGAGTCGCCGACCTCGCCCCGCGTTTATCGCAGGGTCCTCTCGGTGACGGGTTCGACCCGCTGTGCGATGAGGTGGTGTTCGCAAAGGCATACCTCGAGCACGGCGCGTTGACGTGGCCAGGTGGAATTGATCTGGCACCGGATGCGATGTATCAGCGGATCCGCGAATCCGGCACGTCGACGCTCGCGGCAAGGAACAAAAAGGTCGCTTGAGCGGTTTCGAGGTCGTGAAATCCGGTCAAAGACCGGCGCTAAACCCGGCCTTCTGTTCTGTGCTCGCCTTACCGCAGATGAAGGGTTGGTGGGCCCGCTCGGACTCGAACCGAGGACCAAGGGATTCACTTCAGCCCCGCCGTTTCCGGAGGGAGTGGACTATCTCTTCACCCCGGTGGGGTGCGGGACGCTCTAGCCTGTCATTAA
>Ga0209611_10001182_pt1 | contig 43560 bp, 46 predicted proteins | sample S1TSphgellanicum_3_FD_187693 | JGI IMG/M metagenome (GOLD analysis project Ga0209611, IMG submission 187693) | Host-associated microbial communities from peat moss isolated from Minnesota, USA - S1T2_Fc - Sphagnum magellanicum MG (SPAdes) (version 2) | ecosystem: Host-associated > Plants > Peat... | reverse complement strand
CGAAAATTCACCCTCAAAGAACAAAAAAAAACCACTGGTTACGTGCAATGACAGTTTAAAAAATTTCTGATGTTGCATAATTGGCTACCATCCCAGGAGGGATTTAACAGTAAATGGCAACATTGAGGTTTTTAGAAGCCGTCTAGTTTGTAAAAGATGTAATTAAACTAAATTAGAGTCCATATGTGATGAAAAAAATTCAAATTTGTTTTCAAAATTCCGAGTTTTTCCCAACAAAAGAATATTGAGACATATTATTCTATTATTATTATTATTCTCATTTTGGTGAGATTTCTCAAAAAAGAAAAAGAAAAAAGGCTGGGTGGTGAATGGCTACAAATGGGTTCAATAAGGTAATAATGCTCACTAACCCAAATGTAAACTACTGTAGTACCTTCTCAGGTTCGGCATATCGCTGCTGAATAATTATTTTATTTTAAAAAATTGATTTCGACCTACAATTTTTTAAATTTTTTTAACAAAAAATTATTTAAATTGAAAAGTATTCAACAATGGCCTAAAATAACTTAAAATAAATGCAATAATATACATATTAAAACCCTAAAACTATAATGTAACAACTTTTTGAATCTTATGAAATTTTAACATTAGTAAATAATAATTAAAAAAAATTTTAGCAGAAAGGGACCTTAATTTTCTAAAAAAAATTTATTTTAAAAATAATATAATTTTTGCCAAACCTAAAAAGGTTCTACAATATATCAACATTGTCTCACATAGAATGGATTATTGTGCTCTAGTATGGTGGGGGCAAGTGCCATTTTTGTTGCTGAGTATGGAACATTCAAGGGATTTAAGTCAATTGGGGTGGTGTGATCAATCCAAAAAAAAAGGAAAAAAAAATCCTTTGAGGATGAGACCATGGAAATCAACCTAAGTATCATATCTTTTTTTAGTTGATTGAGAACTTTTGAGGACATCTATCTATGAAGGAAGTTAGTTTGTTTTGTAATTATGAGATCCACCAAATTGTAGCTGAAAATTTGAGAGGAATTGGAAGGTGCCTTTGGTGTTGTCGGAAAGATTTTGATGAGTAGGATTTCGTGGAATTTATTTGGTAAGATTTGGATTCAGGATGTGGGAGATATTGATTTTTAAGTGATTTTTGCTGCTGACGTTCAAATAAATTTAAAAATCAGGTTTTGGAAGGAAAAATCAGTTGAGGACATGATAACACTTGGGCCAACAACACAGACCACACTAGTCACACACTAAGCAACATAACTTGGTTAAGGTTAAGTGCAAAACCCCACCCAAATGGAGAAAAAGTGGGAGAGAGAGAGTTGAAAAAAATGGGTTTGCATAATAAGGTCGGTGGCACTAGGTACCTAGTAGGTGATGAAGAACTGAAAATGCAGCTTAATAATGGCTTCCCTTCTAAGTTAAATGCCATCCTAAACTATGATGTAAAAAACAGTTATCTTTTGCAATCCAAGAATGGCATAGATGGGTGTACCTTACTACTAGGTACTTGTTAACCTCTTTTCCCTCTCTCTCTCTCTCCCTCTTTGTTGTGTCCATTGAACATTCTCACACTCTCACTCAAAGTAGCCTACACCTAATAATAATTTGTAAGGCCTTGAAACAAACAATCAAATATACACAAAACAATTGGGCAGCAAAATTCAATTGAAGAGAGTAAAACAACACAATGACACGGATAGTTTTTATTTATAATTTTGCTTTGGTTCAGGTTGTTAGAAGTTTCTTTTGTTTTGTAGATGACAACCCTTGTCACCCACCACCTGTTTCAATCCCCTCCCTTCACTCCCCTTCTTCCTCCCACTCCACAATTAATGGAAACCCTAAAACCAAATTTGGCCCCCATAATAATAGTGATGATGATGAGGAGGAGGAGGAAATAACACCATCACCAAAAATGTTCAAAATATCACTCACTCAACAAAAGCCTCCAATGTTGCCATCTTTGCGAGCTTCAAGTTTTTCTCTCTTATAAACAGAAAAAAAGACAAGACTTTTTTTTGCCAAATTGTGAGCTTTCAATCTTTCTCTCTCACTCACAAAAAGATAAAGAACTTTGGTTGCCAAATTGTGAGCTTCAATCTTTCTCTCTCTCTCACAAAAATATAAGAACTTTGTTTGCGCAATTTGTAAGCTTCAGTCTTTTATCTCTCTCTCTCACACAAAAAAGATCTATTGTTGAGCTCTCAAATTTGTGAGCTTTCAATATTTTTTTGTGTCTACAAAAAGGTCAGAGTTTTGTTGCCAAATTTGAAAGCTTCAGTCTCTTTCCTCTTTGTCTCTCTCAGAAAAAGAGGACATTTTTGTTGCCAAAATTTGTGAACTTCAATTTTTTTCTTCTTCACTCTGTGACAAAAAGACGACATTTTTGTTGGGGTGTGTGGGTTTTGATGATGTGCATTTGTGATGCTCTTTGCGGTTGCTGTGTCACTGGGTGGGACGAGTGTTTTCCAAAGCAAGATTTTGTATGTATGTTTGTTTGTTTGCTTTGATTGGTGATCAACTTGTGCGTGTGTGCATGTTTTCTTTTTGGTAGAATTGTTTTGAGTTTAATCCTTGAGGCTCCTCTGCAGGGATTGATGATAGATGATGAGAACTTGAAGCTTGAAGCTTTGCAAGTTACATAACAAAAACTCTCAAGTTGCTGGAATTTTTGAGCTTCTTCTTCCTCTTTCTTGTGATTCTCAATCTTTCTCACAATGCTTTGCTTTTGTGTGTTCTGATGATCTTTGAAGCAAGCAATTGCTGTTGCTGTTGTTGCGGTACTGGTGGGTTTTGAGTGTTTCCAAAAGGGTGGGTTGGTTGGTTTGTTTGACGGATTTGATGATCAACCTGTTTTTGGAAGATTTTTTAAAATTTTAGTTCGCCGGAACCTCTGCAGAGAGCATGGTGATGATATTCTTATGAGGGCTCGAAGCTTTTTTTCTGGTGGGAATGATAGTAATGCTGTTCCAAAGGGTGGTGCAAGTCTCATGGCAAATGATGGAGGAGGAAGAAGAAGCAGAAGAAGAAGATGTGGTATTGTAGTAGTAGTAGTTGTTGGTAAAATCATCAGTTGCACATTTTTTTGTTGCGGTTCTTGACTGTTTTTCTCCCTCTCCTTCTCTTTGTTCCTTTTTCTGTTTTGCCGCCACTTCTCTTCATGCATGAGGCTTGAGTTTGTAAAATGTCTGCAATTTTGGAGGAGCAACGACAAAGATTCGTTAAGAGCCTTACAGATTCTTGCTCATTTTGGGGATGATATTGTTGCAGTTCAACATGAAGGTCTGGTGATGGAGGTTTTGTGAAGAAGCTGGAAAGAGCATAAGAAGAGGAGAAGAAGAAGAAGAATTGTCTTTGCTGTTGTTTTGGTTGCGGAGGATGTTAGGGGTGCCATTGAAGCTGCAGTTGGCGGTGCTGATGTTTACTGCTGTAGCAATTCTTCTCTACAGCACGGCCTGCACTCGATGCGAGCCTCGCTCTCTTCTCCGTGACGTCCTCACTGTGCGTGGACCTGCGCTGTCGACGCATTTGTCGCACTCCATCCAGCTGACCAAATTCCCGGCAATCAGCAACCCAGCCTCCTCCTCCTCCAACAACAACAACAACCGCCGCCCTTCTTCTTCCTTCTCGAGATCGGCCTCAGATGGCAAAATACATGCGGCTGAGGATACGAGGAAGAAGAAGACCAAGAAAAGCGGTGACAGAAACTTGTTCGAGACTCACCAACAACAACAAAACAACAACATGACCAGGTCTTCTTCCGACATCAAAACTGCACCAAAGAAGAAATCACAACAACAACAACAACAACGGTCACCAAGTCAGGATCCTGCACCAGCCAAACTGAGGCAGGTAATGAAAGAGATGGAATGTAGAAGAATTCTTCACACATGGATAGAAACTCTTCTCACATGCTCTCTAGAATCCGTTGAAATCAGCACAACACAATCCTTAAGGAGGAGAAAGATGAGGATGAGGACAAGAAGGTTTTGATATTCAAGAGACAATCCTCCAGCATGCACTTCTCTGGACAAGAATCCCTTGCCATAATAGTTGTTGCTGCAAATGTTCTTAGATTGCAGATTTAGTTTCTTGAAAAGAATGTCTGTTTAGCACATGTAGAAATCTTCTTGTCTTGACTTTGAGATGATGATGGCTTGAGTCTCATGGTGATGATCTTGTTTCCTTGACACTGTTCTTCTGCAGGGAAAAATAGCCACACAGGTTGAGTTGAAGCTTCTAGCTGCGAAGCAAGCAATTGAGAACATGTTGCCAGAATCAGCTGATCCCACTCTGGATGCATCTGTGTATCATGATGTTGCTGCATTCTCAAAGTAAAAAAACAATCTTTGCAACAAAACCATCATTTGTCAATGCAAATTGTAATATATCCAAGATCCATGGAAGATTGAATAGGTGAACCGAATGATGAAGATGAAGAAAAAGAAGACAGAAGAAATTTTTTTTCTCTGATTCTCTCTGACTTGTTGGTGAGCAGCATGCAAAATTGAAAAAGCCTGTTTTTGGTTTTACTGAATTGGACTGATTCTGAAAAATGTGCACATGATCTCAATCTGCAGGAGCTATGAGATGATGAAAAAGGTTTTCCGGGTGTTTGTGTACAAAGATGGAGAGAAGCCGCTTGTGCATATGGGTCCGCAAACAGGGATCTATGCATCAGAGGGACTGTTCATCAAGCAGATGTTGGCAAGCAACACGTTTGTTGTTCAAGATCCATCCAAGGCGCATATGTTTTTCATGCCCTATAGTGTCAAAAACATGGAGATAGATCTGTATGTTCCAGACTCCAAAATCATGCTCCCCATCACCAGTTTTGTCAAGAGCTATGTTGATCGCATCCAATCTCTCTATCCCTTCTGGAATCGAACTGCTGGAGCTGACCATTTCTTTGTCTCCTGCCATGATTGGGTAAATTCTTCTTTCCCTCCAACCTTGAAGATTACACTGAAGAATCCTTGAACTCTTCTTTTTTATTTCCTTTGCCAACTTTCCTAATTCCGAAGTTCTTTCTGAGAGTTTTTTTTCAAAATTACTCTTTTGTGTTGTGTAGGGACCAATGACAACGAGAAACCATACAGAGCTTCGTGAAAATGCAGTGAAGGTTGTGTGTAATGCAGAGTCATCCTCGGAGTATTTTGTACTTGGAAAGGATGTGTCATTGCCACAGATCAATCTCCACTATCTTGTGCTGCCAAGCAACATTGGAGGTGCGGCCTCACATGAACGTCCATGGCTGGCTTTCTTTGCAGGGCAGATGCATGGCCGTGTGCGACCACAACTGATTGAACAGTGGAAAGATGACCCTGATATGAGGATCTATGAGGTACCGCCAAATAACCTGACAACAAAACCTTCGTACATTCAACAGATGAAAGAGAGCAAGTACTGCATTTGTGCCATGGGTTACGAGGTCAACAGTCCAAGGATAGTGGAGTCCATATACTATGATTGTGTACCTGTCATCATTGCTGACAACCTTGTCCTTCCCTTCAGCGATGTACTCAATTGGAGCATGTTTTCGGTCACTGTGCCTGAGGCCAAAATTAAGAAGCTCAAGACCTTGCTTACCAGCATTCCTCATCATGTATATCGCAGCATGCAGCAGAGGTTAGAATCTGTGCGAAAGCACTTCATCTGGCATGATGAGCCTGAAGAATATGATATCTTCCACATGATTCTTCACTCTGTCTGGATGAGCCGATTACGTCAACTTGATAGCTCTCAAAAAAGTCTGAAGCAATTGTGAGAGAAGCCACCCAACTAACAAACCTCTATTCCTTTGACAAAACACTGTAAAACCATGTAGACAGGTTTTGTCAGCTGAAAAAAACAAAACTTTGAAATTGCAATCCTGCCTTCGACTAAAATGTAGACAGAGACAAAGGAGAGATGTAGGCTACATCTCACAATCAATGGGCAACTGTATATTCAAGTGAACACCATGTCACTATAAGAGACTTGAGCTGTAGATCCTTTATTTAGGTCGGGGGCATATATATGTGCACCCTTCAAAAAGATGTAGTACAATTTCATGCTCAACAGAATGTTTGCAGTGTGCTATCAAGTCTTATTTCTTCTATTGTAGAGAATGTCCATATTGGAATCTGGTCCTTCACGTTCACTGTCGAACATGCCTTACCAAACACTCTTCCTATTTTCCCTTTCTACCAAGTGTTTGGACCTTTGAGAAAAGCTTCCAAGGCTTGATGATCAAAATGGAAGTGTTGGTCTGAGAGATCAGTGACTTGGAATGACCTTGTCGAAAGATCCAATGCAACAGAAGATTTTCCGAGCACCTGGAGAAAACAAGCTCAATAATGTCAGATGTTCAGGCTTACTTATCTCTTAATTACCGATCTGAAATCTTGGGTCTAACATACAGATATAGAGCTCTGAACTTGAGTTTAGATGTGATCAAGCTTCAGTTGTGTGCTCATAACAGTGTGATGGAGAGTGTCAAAGGGTTGTTGCCATTCCTGACAGAATTATGGTGGTTTGAGTGTAATATGCTGCCCAGAAATTTGGCTACTTGCTTGAGCTTTCCATGCTTTTCAAACTGATGTTGTTGTTGAGACTTGAGCCTCTGTCTGTCTCTCTCTTTCTCTCTCTCCTGCAATCATCACCTATATCTGGCAGAGCTCATTGCTTCTTGTTGTGTCCATTGCTGGGTTTACTGTTAAAGGTTCTTGGTGATTTTATCCTTTTAGCAAGTTTTCGTTTCACCACTAAACTTGATGTTTTGGGAGTGAGATGATTCCAATCCTAAAATTCCAACTTGATTTGGGTTTGTTTTGTGATTAAAGAGAAACAAATGCAAAATGGTCAAGGAAGGTTTTGTATGATTCTTGCACTGCATTGCACACTCCATGGTACATGAAGTCTTGGAATTTGTGTTCAGAACTTGCTGGAGACCAGTCCCATACGGAAACTTGAGATTACCTTTTTTTCCTCTCTCTTTCTCTCTCCAGCTTTCCCATATGTATGCTCTCTGCAAAAAAAAGATCTCCAGCATCAGTCAGAGAGAGAGAGAGAGAGAGAGAGAGATTTGTGGATTTGTTTGATGCAAGGATCCATGCTAATGATGAACGAAAAAGAAAACCGGAATTTTGTAATAAGAACAAAACCCCGAGAGAGACAGAAAAAGGAAGAGCAAAGGGAACTTGGAACAGATATGAGAAGGAACAGCAATGAGCAGTAGTAGAAAGGAATGAATGTGGAGGTGCTGCTGGAGTGCCGAGCAATGCGAGAGAGCAAGGAGAGAGAAGCCAGATCGGGCTTTGCTTTGCTTTGCTTGGTAGAGGGAAGAGGTTTTTTTCCTTCTCTTCTTGTAGAAGATGCCGTTGGTTCCTTTTGGTCTTGTGTTGCTATCGGCTTCTTTTGGATTGCTTTCTCGCAAACCTCAGGAAGAGACTCGATGATGATACTGGAAGCTGGAGATGACTCCGGGAAGCTCTGGACAAACGCCAACATATCGAGGACGAAGCCCGAGATAGAAAAACCAGAGCCGTTTCGACGAGGAACCGGACGAGACATTCGGCAAAAATCTGGTAACCAGTGACTAGCCACCGATCTAATCACCAGCCAAAACTGGTCGAACCTTCAGTATCGTGCGCGCGTGAGAGAGAGAGAGAGAGAGAAAGTCGCGAGAGAGAGAGAGAGAGCGAGAGAGAAAGTCGCGCGCGCGAGAGAGAGAGTGCAACATACGCCGAGAGGGCTTGCGGCGGAAGTTCAGCTAGCAACAAGCAATCAACGAACAAGAACAAGCAAGAAAGCAGGCTCGGCTCTATCAAGCAAGAAAGCAGGCTCGGCTCTATCTGGTGGAGTGTTTTGGAGATGGCTGATCCTCCTGTGCGCCTTCTCAATTTCGTGTCGGAGAACGAGGTAACTTTGTTGATCAAAACCTTCTTCGTCCTGCAGGAGGGAGGGAGGGAGGAAGAAAGAAAGACAATGGGATAAAAAAACACAGGATGAAAGCGAGGGAGAAAGCTGGAAGAAGAGTGACATGGGGGGAAGGGTTATTGCTGTGGGATCTTTTTGTTTGTGCAGTTGGAGGAGGGCAGAGAGAAAGGCGTGGTACCACGGGATGATTTGCAATCGTTTCCGGATAGACCTTTGTTCGAGGTTTGCAAATCTTCTTCTTCTTATTCCTTTCCTGACAATGCTTGTGGAACTCGGAAGAAGAAGGTTCGAGATTTTTTTTCAGAATGCAATTCCAATCGTCAAGTCCCTTGAGTCCTTGAGGATCGTAGTACCCCAGAAGAAGCTCTCAAAGTGGAGAAGGAAGTTGATCTCTGTGTGTGTCTCTGTTTGTGTTTTCACTTCTCTCTTGCCGGGGGTTGCAGATACTGAAGGAAAACAAGGACAAGAAAGATGCAGAGTTCAATGAGCTTCTCAAACACCGTTTGTCTCCCTCTCCTCCTTTCTTCCCACCTCATTTCTTTTTGCTGGCCTGAATTTGTTGTTGCTTCTTCTGCAAGCTAAAACTGTTTGCTTTTTCTTAGTGGAAAAACATTGCAGATGCAGATGATGATAAGATTGTTCTCCTCTCCAACTATGGTTAAGAGTTTGTTTCTTCTCTCAACTGAATTGTGTACCAGAAAAACTCAAATTTTGGTTTTGGGAAGAAGGATAGACATACTTCTAAAAGCACTGCATTCATGTTGAATCCTCAACCTCTTGCAATGCAATTTGTGAACATTCTGGAAAAAACTATCTTCAGACTCAACTTTCTACATTGCTATGGTTTCAGAAATGCCTGCTTGTTGGTGATCAGACTTAGTTGTTGTTACCTTTGATTATGGAACAGATCAACAACAGAATTGCTTTTGATTGATTTGTACCTTCTTCAATAACCAGGGAGAGTGGGTCCTTGGAGAGTTGCAAACAAACATGCTTCAGTTCTCTGATTTTGTGTTTGTGTTTGACAGGTCCACCAAAAGCATTAGATGAAGATGAGACAGAATTCTTGGACTCATTGGAGATGGTGAGCATGTGGTATGTTGGAGCTTCTTGTTCTTTTAGAGCTACTCTCATTGTTGGCTATGTAGCTCTGCTAACATGCATCAAAGACAGCATGCTGAAGCAGCCAGGGGCCATACTGTTGTTCTGCCTCTGTTGTCCTAAAATCATGCTTTGGTGCTCATCTTTCTATACTGCATAGAAATGTAAGCAAGGAGGTGCAACTGAATGGCCTAATGTGCATTCATGATACATGATCAGGGATCATGTACCTCTTTCCAAACACTGTGTTTTGCGGTAAAAAGATTCAAGCTTTTTAGGTTACACTCATCTCTATCCTGGTTTTTTTTTGCAGTATAAGAAGCAGCAAGAGCAGGAGCTTGCCCAGGAGGAAGCCCGTGAACTTACTGGCTTCCATGTCTGTCCCTCTCAATTCATCTTTGTGTACTCGGGCTTTGAAATCCAGTTTTTGAAAATTGAACACTTTCATTGCTTTCCAGCAAAATGCTTTTGTCAGTGGAGGGGATGTCCATCTGTGTAAAGGTGGCAGTAGCCCTACAGAGATGGACATACAATTGCATGCATATTCTTGAAGGTTCTTGCTTGCCAGAAAATTTGTTTTGTAGCTTGGTCCAAGGTCATGATGTCATGAGGAGGATATCATGGTCAAGTATATGCTATGAAGACCATGTATGTCTCCTCAAAACCTTTCCAGCTCTTTTGTCCAAGGTTGCTTATGCTTACAAACGGGGGTTTCGCAATAGGCAGCAATAGCGAGTCGGACCATTACAGCTGAGGAGCCAAGACAACTCATACCCACCACCGCCTCCACTCATGAAGTAAGGAGAGTTCTTCAATGACAAAAGAATGGTTGCTATCTCATTTTGACCCAAACAAGACTGCAAATAAAATTGGGAGTACTGGAAGTAGTTATCCAGACCTGGGTGTTCATATTTCTCTCTGCAATCTCATAGATATGTGATAATTTTTGCAGTACTCTCTTGAACGGAGCCACGTCCAATTTGTAACTGCATGAACCCATTTGCAACCCCATTTGTAATAGAATCATGCCCTCAGCTCCTGACAGTGCTTGTGGATGCACCTTACAAGTAACTAACAAGCCAGTGCAGAGGAACACAACTAACAATGCAAGCATAGTGGCTGTCCAAAGGGTGAAATGTGAGAGTTGGATATGGTGGGCACATGTGCAGGTTGTTCCAGGACGGGGAAAAAGACTATCACAAGCAAGTGTAGTGACAAGTCTTATCAGGATCAAGTCACATCCCAAGAGAGCAAAAGTGGAGTTGTCGCCCAAAGAAGGTTCCAATCAAGTCTTGCCTGTTCAGAAAGTGGATGGACAGCAGATGCTTGGACTTGTGTCCTACCCTGATGAGAGTGATGAAGAGGAGCAAACCCAATAGCCACATTCAGGTTGGCTGGTACCACTGCTTTACAAATGTGAGAAACTAAAAACCAAATGTGCATAATCAGGTTGTCTTGAAGACTGAACTGCTGGCAAATTAGTGAGGTGCCTGATGTCAGCACTTCGCTGTTGGTGGTTTGTGGGTGAACTGAACTTTTATTGAACGCAATGTGCTGCTGATCTATGAAATTTCTTAGCCAATTTTGTTTGAAGGTGTCATTCATTAGTGCAAGAAATGGCGCAGATGGATTAGGATGGTTCCCATTTTTGTTTTGAGGTGGGTGAGGGGCACAAGGTACATGTGGGCCAGATGGGTCAGTAAATTGTCAAATGTTCACACAGAAATGTTCCTGCTGTAGTCAAGGTTTTGAAGAACTGACTTTCACTGGCAGTCTGAATCTATTTTGCATCCAATATTCACTCCTTTGTAAAATGGCTCACTGACCCAGAGAAATTGTGCATCACTGTGTCATGAAGGCAGCAGCAGAGTGGCCATCAAGAGCTCTGCAAGCCAAATATGGCTTCTTTGACCTTTCAGTGCACAAATAATGGTAAGTTGCTGTTATGGTGGGCACTTCTATTCTTTCAAATCGGTTAAATTTTGGATTATGAGAAGACCCAAAGGCTTTCATGAAACTATAAAAGGACTTCTTCTTGCACTTTCTATGTTATAGATTGCATCATAGTCCAGAAAACAAGTCTGAAGCATTCGTGACAAATTTTGTTTCACTTCACATCAATTTCCAGTATGTGTGTATGTATATATGTATATGTACACAGGGGTATGCATTACTTTGAACGCTGTTCACAATGGACTGGTACTATGCAACACAGAGATCTGTGATCACCTTACCTAAAGTGAACCAATTAATGAATTTTATGCTGTATCCGTGATGCAGCTGTCTTCTCAAGTTGCCACTTTCAGATCGTGAGTGTCAAAAGCTTGGAAGGAATAGGTTTCTTGCTCAAATGACCATGGTTGCCCTTGAGTCTTGATTGTTGCATGATGCAATGGTTTTTTTCGCACTCTGGAGAATGATCTTGTATGCAATCCACATGCAGGGTTCAGCTCTAATGGGAATCAATAATTTGAATATCTTCAATATGCATATGTCATCCTCAACTACATCCACATTTTTCAAAAACATTTGATTGCACAATTCCACCATATTATATTATCACATCATATCTTCATACCGTGCTATAGATCTTCACCTACATATCAAATTTCATGAAATATATTATCATATCATAGCATATTGTATCTAAGTCTTATCACTTTTGTTTTTATCATTTCCATTTGTTCATGCTTTATTTCTCTTTATTATTATTATTGATTATTTATTGAACAATCGTCATATGTGTGAATATCTTGATGATGGATATTGATATTATTCTTCATGATCACCATCTTTAAAGAATTCAAAGTTATCATTTCACACCCAAAGATTGCTTGTTCAATTCTATGAATTTTTCTCCTCCATCACTTAGAAACTTTGTTGGAATTCTGTCATAAATGCATGATTGACTTTGCAAAGTGCCTTCAACATCCTTCAAAAGCATTTCAAGATAAACATTCATTTGAATGCTTCTTTACTTCTTGAAGATCATGAAATTAATTTTTTACAAATGCTATTTGGACAAAATGGTCATAAGTGAAAATTGTGAATGCTAATGGAATCAGGGTTTAAAAAATAAAATAATTTTTTTTCCTCAAGTAGGTCCATTGCTGAGAATACTCAACATTAATTATCATTAAATGGCAATTCTCCTAGGTAGGTGGGTTGTAGCATTTTTACAAAAGTGCTTTTAGGTGTTTGGCCTAGGAAATGCCTAGGTCTAGATGTGGATAATTTTTTTAAAAAAATAAAAAATTGACCAAAAAACCCTAAAACTCACTAAATTTTCATGTTTTTTTCATTTTAAAAAAATCATCAAATTACAAAAATTTGCCAAAAAAACCAGTAAATGGAATGCTATTTGTTCATCATGCCATATTTTGTTTGACAAATGATTTACATATGCTTATCTATGTATGGTTGAAAAAGAATGCTGATATGTTTATGTGTTGGTGTTTATTTCTCAATGGAAATCCTATTACCATTGTTTTATTGAGACAAAAATCATTACTTCATTCACAAACTGAAATCATGAACCAATTGTAGTTGAATATATCTTACAAGTGCATGACCAATCTATATCAAAATCATCTACAATACAACATGACATTCACTCACCAAGTGACACTAATGATCCAACTTGTTACATATAATCATACATGTGAAGAATTGGCATTTTTTCCTCCCCATAATATCTATTGAAGACAATTGCTTGGTGAAAGATGGAAGAGAGCATTCCAACTTGTGGAAGGTAATTGTTAAATTGTTAAGTAGCTTTTGCAATTTTCAAAGTGCTTTTTTTTCTTTATTTTTTTGAGTTGATTTTTTTTCTTTTTCCTAACAACAATTCTTTATATGCCAATAGCATCATAGAAAAAAATAACAAGACCTGATCGTGTAGAACATTATCACCATTGTTTTTATGCAATATTCTTGACACTTTGTTCTTTAACATTGTTGTCACATGGGAAAACTAAAAGAAAGCAAAGAAATTCCATCTCTTCACTTAGGATGAATGTCTTTTCAATTAAAACCTTTCTAAGATTTTTGAAGCTTGTCACTCAATTTGTCAATCTCTTGATTAGCATTTCAAATTTAAGACATTCGTAGGATTTTAATTTCCAAAGTAAGAACCACTTAAGAATGTTGGGACTCTTTTTTTTTTGGCACTTTCTCACACTTGTACTCACACTTTGTGAGAGTGTGTTTAAATATTGAAACTTGTTTTTTTTTTCCCATATTTTTGCTTTGATTGCAAGCCCAAAATTAGAATCCTAATATATATATATTTTATTACATATTTTCACAATCAATTAAGTAAGTTATTTTGTTATTTTTTATATTTGGACAACACAAGGTATCAATATCAAAATTTCTTTCAAATTATCAATTTCATTAACCTTGATTAGCAATTCAATTGGTTTTTTAATATATTAATAACTGCTTATAATGTAGTAAGGTTGGTTTTCAAATATCCATATGAAGAATTGACAATTATATTGCACATGTGAGGCAAGTTTTTTTTGTTTTTTGTTTTTTTGTGGTCTTATTTTCAAGAATAAGGTTACATAGTTATGGCTGTGTTTGAGGGATACAAATAAACTACAAGTAATTTGTTAGAAGAAACCACCACCTAAAAACACAATGATGTTTCAAGATTGACATATTCAATTCAAGACTTCCTTTTTTCACAATTGAAAAAAAAATGTGATGGGTGGGGGGGGGAGGGGGGGGCACAAGAAAATCAAGGTCAAGAAAGGTTGAAAATTCTATTTTAAAAAAAAAGTGAAAACTAAAAAATATATCTAGTAGATATTCACTATAGTGAAAATACACCATGCCAATATGTTACACTCGATCATGCTATTTCCTTGTTCATAAATAAAGAGGCAACAACAACAAGTTGAAAGGATGTCAAATGTTCACAAAAAATGTCAATGTTTGTCACCTTGTGTTCAAGACTCATATAAACAATATGTCAACATTTGAAATCTTGGTCAGTTATTAAATTATTTAGGGTTTCAAAATCGATAACCTACTTGATAAAAAAGTTTCAAGCAAGTAAATTTTATGAATTCAATAACTAATCCATTAATGTCTACTATGGTACATCAAGTGATTTCATTCGTTTTAATAAATGACAATTAGTTGAAAAATAGTGAATTTTTTAATCAAATGAACAAGTATTAATGAATTGCACCCACATTTTGTATTGTACTAATGACCATATACACAAGACCCTCCAACCCCATCATCTTCATCACCACTCTTCACTCTTTGCAGCAAAAGCTCACATGAACACATATGAATCTGCTCTTATGCATATGATTGCAATTTCTTGCTCAAGAGTTCTTGAGTAGAGAAGAAAAGAGAAGAGAGAAAGGGAAAATTTATACAGAAGTGAATGAGAGACACGAATTATATGCATCCATGTGGATGAGAAACGGGAAGAAGTCATCCATTTGTGGATGAGGCACTCAACGTATTCATCCACATGCTGTTTGCTCCAAATTCACACAATTTAGGGTTTGGCGCTCTGTCTATTTATTTTGCTTTTTCTTTTGAAGGGTTTGATGTTTACGCGGATCCCCGAGCGCGGCCTCTCTAGACTGCTGCACGGAGAAGAAGACGGAGAGAGATAGAGAGAAAGGAGAGGTGAGTGGGTGGTTTTGGCGTCTTATTAAAGAAGGTGTGGGTAGTTGAATTACGAGATTTGATTCTAAAAGATGGTCAACGACAGTGCTGTGGCTTTTTCTGCTGTTGTTGATGTGTTGTTATTGCAGCGGGGAGATAGAGTTTCACATGGTGATGGAGAAGAAGCCACGGTTACTGATATTAACGGTGGAGCAGAGACGGGCGCCGACATGAGGGAAAAAAAAATTGAACATATGAGAGGAGGCTCTGTAGGGAAGAAGGAAAGAGATCGGGAGTCGGAGAAGGAGCCGGGAGAAATCTCCGATGAGAGCGGGGGATGCTTGTTTATGGAGTCTGAGGAAGAGAAGGAAGTTGGCAGCGAAGATGAAATGGAAAGTCCAATAGCGAAGAAGCGGAAGTATTCTCCAAAACATTCGTCGTCGAAAGCTGTCGATGATGGTGACACTTTGTATGGCCCGGAGGTACCGGCGGCCGTGGTTGTCACTGCTGCTGCTGCGGAGGTGGAGGATTCATGGGAAGAAAGAGGGGATGCCGAACTTCAAGAGATGGAGACATTGAGTCTCGAGGGTAAGAAGAGTTCGAGGTCGAAGAAAAGCTCCCGGAAAAGCTCGCAGCGACGGCGAAAAGATTCGCATGAAGACGACAGTCACAAGAGAAGCAGGCGGTCGAGATCCAGAGAGCGGGTTAAGCGTTCACGGTCCAGAGATAAGAGCAAGCGCTCTAGGTCCAGAGGAAGAAGCAAGCGCTCAAGGTCCAGAGAGAGGAGCAAGCGCTCAAGCTCCAGAGAGAGGAGCAAACGCTCAAGGTCCATAGAAAGCGTGGTTGTGAAACAACACAGTACCAGGGCCGATAGCAGAGACAGGAAGAGGCGTTCCCGATCCAGGGACAGCTTGCGCGAGAGGAAAGGAGATGACAGGATAGATGTGAAACGACGCTCCAAGTCTAGGGAGAGTCCACTGGAGCAAACCCCAAAGGAGGACATCAAAGTGGAGAGGAGGAGTAGGCGGTCCCGATCAACTGAAAGCTTGCGAGATCTCAAAGGAAATGGCCGGGAAGACAGCAGGCATGCCCGCACCCAAACACGTGAGAGAAGCCGTGAAAGAAGCCATAGAAATAATGAACGAGCTCATGGTAGGGTTGGGAGTGTGGAGAGGAGGCGAAGGTCTCGCTCCAACGAAAGCATGCGAAACAGCAAAGGTAAGGATAGCCTTGAAAGAAAGCATGGATCCCCATCCAAAGAGCGGGTGCGGGAGAGGGTTAGAGAAAAGGAAAGAGAAGGGGATCATAGTGTCCCATCCAAAGAGCAGGTGCGGGATAGGGTTAGAGAAAAGGAAAGAGAAGGGGATGATGGTGGTCATGATTCAAAGAGATACAGAAGTCGAACTGATGATTTGCCCACCCTGAGTAGGCGCAGTGATCGACATGAGCAAGAATTCAGTGGACATGGAGGAGGGTGGCCACGGGAGAGGAGCCATAAGGAAGCTGGTGACCGGATCCGTGCTGATAGTATCAGCATGGACAGGAGGCCAAGATCACACTCCAGAGAAAGTGTGCGAGAGTGGGAGCACAGGGATGGTGGGAGTAAGCAAAGGCAAAGTGCAGATGAAGCATATGAAAGAAGCAGCACCAGGTACAGTGGGCGTGGGAAAGAGAGCCATGACAGAGGTTATAACTATGCTCATGATGCTCGCAATGGAAGCCATCAAGCTGGAGGTCGAGATAGTTCATATGGAGGAGCAGACAAGGATAGGAACAGAGACAAAAGCTATGGGCAGGAGCAGAAGCACCACTCCAGAGATGAAATAAAGCAAAACCTAGACAAAAGAGCAAGGTCATTTTCTGCTTGATTAAGCCATGTTTGCAGTAATAGTATGCTCCAATCTTTGTTGTGGTTCTCTGTGACAAAGGCTCACCCTGTACTTACCCCAATTTCTGTTGGGAATGAATGTTGCACAGGGAGGAGGAAAATGAAGAAGAGTATAAAGAGCGGATCGAATCACAGCTTGCAGCACAAGAAGAAGATGATGTGGAGAGGATAAAGGAAGAGAGCAGACGTCGGCGACAAGCAATTCTGGAGAAGTATAAGCAACAGCAGCAGCAGAAAATAAATGCAGAACCACTGACTGATATGTTCACAGGTATTGATCCTTGTTGTTGCTTGTTGTGCAGGCAAGGGTGTAGTACTCATCTGTCATGACTTGCGGTATTTGTATGTGACATATTTTGGGTCTGGGCATTTGCAGGGTTGGGTGCTGAGAATTCCAGCAAGCAGCAACCAGAAGGAAAAGGACAATTTGTTGCTGCCATTGGTGTGGCAAATCCTGTGAAGCAGACAAATGACGATGCCGTAAGTTTGGACAATGAGCATCAGCAAAATGGAAATGCAGCAGTACAAGCACTGCCAAAAACAGGATTGGGTGAAGGATCCCCTAAGGTGAGCTTTTATTGTTACTTAGCAGGATTCTCCCTGGTTCCAGTCCATGCCTGTATAAACTTAAGGCTTAACGCTAGAGTTTTCAAGTGCCTGGTCTTGTTGGTTTGTAAGGGTGTTCTAGGTTCTTATAAATGGGATTTCCCTCATATACATCAAGCTACAGTTTGCTTCTTATGGTCTTACCAGGTCAGCAAATAGTGTGGTTTTTTGGCAGTTCAATGTCAATAGGACCTTTGCTCAGCCATATCCATTTCTGTTGAGGCAGCTGGTCCTCATCATTAAGTTCTCATAGATTTTACCAGTTTATTTCTGATCTGTTGCAATTCTGACTATGCATGGATCTCAGAGTGAGCGTTCAGCTGATATGTTCTGTGATGACATTTTTGGGGACTCGCCAGCAGTGGGGCAAAGGATGGTATGTGCTCTTACCCCCAGATTGTGCCCCTTGTGATAATTTTAAAACAAAGGGATATATGTTTTCACTTCACCCAACCACACTTCATTCAGTGGAATGTGTTAATAATCTCTGAATCTGTGGTGGGTGCAGTAAGTCTTAAGTAACTTGTGTGCTGACATGAAGTTGTTGGATGCCAGGGAAAAGGTGATGGCATGGTTATTGATACCAGTGGTCTCACTGACAATTGGGATGATGCTGAAGGACGTTATTGTAAGTGCTGACAAATTATCAAAGTATTCTTTCAGAGAGTAACACACAGATGTTGTGTTGATATCCTTCACAGTTAACTACCATCAAGCTGAAAGTCAGGTTGCAGTGATTTCAATGTTGTGTTGTTTCTTGTGGGCCTGGCATATTTACTAAATATTGAATTTTTGGCAGCTTTCCGGATTGGTGAGATATTGGACAGTCGCTATGAGATCTTGTCTTCACATGGCAGTGGTGTATTCTCAACAGTTGTCCGAGCTCGTGATAGGAGAGCTGGTAGAGGTGACCCTGAAGAGGTTGCCATAAAAATCATTCGCAACAATGAGACTATGTAAGTCAAATGCACACATTCTTGGATGATTGTGTTGGTATTTTCTCCTTGATCAGTATGTGCTGAATTGAATGGTGCCAACTGTGCAGGTATAGAACAGGTCAACAAGAGTCTGTGATACTGAGGAAGTTATCGGGAGCTGATCCAGAGAATCGACGCCATTGTGTGCGACTCTTCTCCAGTTTTGAGTACCGGAATCACCTATGTTTGGTCTTTGAATCCCTTCACATGAACCTTCGTGAAGTCCTGAAAAAGTTTGGTCGCAACATTGGTATTAGCTTAACTGCAGTGCGAGCTTATGCCAAACAGCTCTTCATCGCATTGAAACATCTGCGAAATTGTGGAGTTTTGCATTGTGACATTAAGCCTGATAATATGCTGGTAAGTGCCACTCTTTATTTGCACTTGATGGCAGCAAGATTCAAGGATGTACAGGTATCCTTGAGACTTGGGTCATGGTGCCAGGTTTGCTGTCAATAGTACTCACTTGCCTATTTGATATATCTGACCTATTAAATAGTCTATGTTTCAGATGCAGATTAGCTAGGCTAGTAGAGGGTTGCAGGTTGTGATGTGAAACTGCTTCACTGTGAGCACTCAATGTACCCTTTGTTTATTGCAGGTTAATGATGCAAAGAATGTACTCAAACTTTGTGACTTTGGCTCTGCAATGTTTGCGGGAGAAAATGAAATAACTCCATACCTAGTCAGTCGATTTTATCGAGCTCCAGAAATCAGTAAGGACCTTCATCTTAGGTGTTATACCAGCTGTTTTGAGTATTAGCTGTTTTGTGTTATTTTCTCACCTTTTTTGCATTGATGCTTCAACTTGAATGCTTGTGCAGTTTTAATTATCTACTCACTGTGGCCTTAACTGTTCCTGTGTGCAGTCCTTGGTCTACCTTATGACCATGCTTTGGACATGTGGTCAGTAGGTTGCTGTCTGTATGAGCTGTACTCAGGCAAGATGCTTTTCCCTGGGCACACAAACAACGATATGCTAAGGCTCCATATGGAGTTGAAGGGGCCCTTCTCAAAGAAAATGCTCAAAAAGGTAGAATTCCAGTCATATGCTTTAGCTTATGTTATCTTTTGTGATATAAACCAGGTTGAGCACACCATACTGTTGTCTGCTTATCATTCTGTGCCTCGCAGTTGACAGGTGGAGTTTTAAGCTTTCAAATATGACAGACTCACACACCCTAGGTGATGGGATAAGAGGCCTGCTCGTAATTATTTGGTGAGCTGTGCAGCTTGGCTCATAGAGCATGTGGCACTGGCTGTCTAGATTCCTCTTGCTTGATAGCGGACCTGTACATACTGACATCTAACACAAGATAATGAACCCTTTGTCACTTGTGCACATCTTGAGGTTGTTAAGATTGGATGCAGGTACAAAAGGTAGACTACATGGCCACTGCAGCACTAGAGGCTCCTGGCTGCCTTGTTCATCTGTACCTGCAGAATGCACCTTAATTGTACCTGGCAGCTAACTGTGTCTTTTACCTGGATCAAAAGAGAGGGGAGAGGTTGGGAAATACACAAGAAGATCATTAGATGTCCTGTTTTAAGAATGGTGGTTTCAATGTCCTCTTATGGCAGTGTTGGATGTGTTTTTCTGAGACAAATGATTTCCTGCTAAACCATCAAGACATGTGATCTGTGGATATGTGCAGGCAGCCTTTGCAGATCAGCATTTTGACCAGGACTACAACTTCTGTGCTGTTGAAGAGGACCTTGTCACTAAGAAGGTACTTGGACTGAATGATTACTTGCAAGTTGACCTCAGATACTTAGGCTGTAATCAAGCTTCACAATCACATTTGGTGCTTGCATCTTGGCTGGAGTTTGACATTTGAAATGACTCTGCAGATGGTGAAGAGGATTATGGTGAATGTAAAACCCAAGGACATGGGGGTGCTTGTTGCCAGCTCGGGAACAGTTGATGAAGACCCCAAAACAGTGGCGCATTTCAAGGATCTGTTGGAGAAGATCTTTATTCTGGATCCAGACAAGCGCATGACAGTGTCACAGGCATTGAACCATCCATTCATCTCGGGCAAGTGAAGTAGTTGTGCCAATTTCTGGCATATACATTGTTGCCTGTGTAGGAATCCATTGTGTCGTGCATATATAGTGATTAGTAAGTTAGTTGTTATTTGTAGAATGAGTGGCTTGGATTGGACAAAACAATCAAGATCTGTCTTATTTGGGCTTTCATTTCTTTCACCTATTGATGAACGCTCTTGCTGTCGTGGCTCTGCTCGTCTTTGGAGTGTGCCAAAGCATCAGTGGCGCATGGCGAGGGTGGGCTTCAGCTGGTCTTAACAGGGTGACACTGCCAGACCTTAAACTCTGTCCTATTGTAAGACAACACGCCCAAGGCGTTTTTTCCTGTTCATTGTTCCTGGTATCAAAGATCAATGTTTGTTTTACTTTACTTGTGCTTGGTGTGTGTTGTATGTTAATTGATGGAACATGAAATTTTGACCTGTGTGGTTCACAATGAGAATGAGGACTAGTTAGTTGACGTCCTCCTAATGTCCCTTACATGTAGATAAGTGCCCAGCTACAGATCTGACAGTTCTCATGACAAAGATGCTATACAAACTCTTGGGAATCCTGTGTTTGATTTTGCATGCTTATGTTGCTGTCAATTTATTTTAGGTCATCTAGATGTTGGGTTGTCTAATCATTAGCGATAAAAGGTGAGTTGAGTCTGGGGAATTGGTTGATAGGAAGGCTGGGCTGTGGGTTCCTCAAGGATGTGGAGTCTGATTTCTGTTCTTTCTTCAGGGATGCTGTCAGGTCTTGTGAAGGCGGTTAGCTCTTTCGGTGCTTTAAGCGCTAGGTAACAGCTACAAGAAGGTACATTAGTCTTCCTGTGATGAGGCTGTCACCGCACATCACTCTAGTGTGCTCATTACAACCCATCACCGCCATTCCTGGTTGCAGTATAAGCTACCAGTGAGGGACTCACTTATCAGAGGACAGGGCAGCAGAATTTTTAGTCTTTGGGTGCACAACTCTCTTGGACTAGCTCACTTTCTGTGGCCTGACCTTAAGTGGTCACATGGGATTTGTTCTGGGGCATAAGGTTTTGCCAGGTTCTTTTGCATTCTAGACATGATGGGGGTGTGTTGTCCTTTTTCTTTTTTGTCAAACTGACTGCCAATGCACCTTAGGTGGTGGCTGCATCTCGTGGGTCTTTCTGAGAAGCTGCATCTTGCCTCAATGGCAAGGATCAGGTTGGATCACCATCTTCATTGTGATGAGTAGTGCCACATTGTGGAAGGGTCTGTTTTGGCACATTTTTGTAAATTGGTAAAGTTTGTGTGGAGTTGAAAACTCAGCATCTTGTACTGAATACCTGGAATCTTGGCTGCTGCATTTTTGTTGGCAACATCTGCAGGTTGTAAGAAGGCAGGCAATGCCACCTTGATATGATTAGGATGAGCTTGGAGTTGAAGACAAGTAGTATTTGTTCCTTGCAGATGTCAGTGGATGGTGAGAGGTATGTGCACCCTTCATTTATTGATACTGTTTGTTTTCTATGTCTGATGCTTTTATCTAGAACTAAGGAGGGGGGGGTTGTGTATGTATTGACGCAAAGTGTAGTTTGATAATGGAAGAGTCATGGGCCGTAATCCTTCCTTGTTTGATGAGTTGCACAATCCTTTTTGAAACTCATGGGTACACATTTTCTGGAGGGCCATGGGATGGAAACAGCAGAGGGCTCCAATGTTTTGGTTTTTATATCTGATGCATGGATTTTTAGATGCATGCTGTTGTGTCTTGCCATTTATCAAAATTATATATTGTTTTTTTTTTTTCTGTTATGCTTTTCAGTTCCACATTTGGAGCCTAATTGTTGGGTCTAATATGTTGGAGATTGTACACTAGTAGGACCAGAAGCCTCACAAGTTTACAGAAGACACTCTGAAGGTGATGCAGCTCTATATTTTCCTTAACTGTGAACATGTGTTGATGATGTGTGGATATTCAGTAGTATCATGCTGTTTATTTCAGCTGCTTTTCCTCTATACAGCTGGTTTCCCACTTGCTAATTCTGGCCAACCGGCAGTGGTAGGCCCAAGATTAGTTGATTAATGCTAATGTAGTTGATTAACGCTTGTCATATGTATAGGGGATTGGTTGTTTGATTGGTAGATGTAGATTGCAGTGGTGAAAATCATGTTTCCGAATGTTGGAAGTGTTTGTGGTTCATCAAGGGCATATGTTATGTCTGACTTCAATATTTGGTGACCAATGTGTTTATGTAGTGTATATGGAATTGAGGTACAGATTGTGGTTATTGCTATTTTAACAAATTCTGAGCTCCAACAGAGCAGCTGTGCCCACCATCACTGGATGCAAATGATATGGTTCAGGTAACAGTTAAAAATGGGGTTTATTTTCTGAATGTTAGATGCTCTATCTCTGAAACCTCTCTTTGGAGGTTACTTGTTCTGAGCCCAGACAAGCAAATCAATGTGGCTCCAGTATTGTGGGATGCCTGCCTACAGGAACACTGGATTCCCTTTTGTCCCTGTTATCATAGGCACAGCTGTCACATTGAAGGCCTTCTTATGGGAAGACTAGATTCTGCATGCATGTTATGTCACGCTTGATGAAGTAAAAGCTTGAACAAGGTCTGTCATTTTTGACATCCCCAGAGGCCTTCTCAGGGGAAGATTGTATTCTGCATCTATCTTTTGTAAAGCTCAGTGAAGTAAAAGCTTGAATGAGGTACAATCCATGACCATTGTTGCTCCTTTTTGTACATTGTACCTGTCTTATGTGTAATTAAAAACATGACGCTGGCATGATTCTGTACCCTCATCCAAGTTTCTAGAGCTGGAAAATACCCTGAGTTAGCAGCACTAGTTCTCTTTGTTCACTGTTTCTCGCGTTCAATGTAGACATTGTATTGTTTCCTCTTAATAGGTACCCACTATCTGCTCTTACAGATTATAGATGGGTTAGTGGTTGCATGGTGGTTGTATGGTTGCTGGGTGATTATATTTGGTTACTCCTAAATCCCTTTTTTTAAATCTAAGATGTTTTACTTCAAAAGTATATAGATCAAGTTCAAAATCTGATTTCAATTGATTGATTGTATGTTGCCAAAACAGTCAAAAAGATCATAAAATAGGAGTTTGAAGATCCATTGGAAGTCTCTACCAACACATGGACAGGGTGGAATGTGGTGTTGTAAGTGTTGGAAATGTAAGAAGTTTTGATGTGGTATATGTCTATGAACTAGAGAAAAACTGTGCTAGCAAAATTTGACTATAGGTTATGTGTAGTTTGACGAGTGAATAATTTTGAATCACAATCATTGAGATGTAGAGCTGTTTCATGATTGTTAACATGATATCACAAAAATAATGAACATAATTGGATGCTTATAGGATTTGTTTGTGTGAGGGGCTGTGTGGGAGGCGCCAAAGTTTTGCAAAGAGCATTTGAAATAGTGGTGAGATTTTAAAACCAAGATGATCATGAGTTTCATATCTTGATAATGCAGCAAAGGCGTTGTCTGGAGAGTGAAAAATGTTTGAAATAGTGGTGAAATTTTTAAACCAAGATGCTCATGAGTTTCATATCTTGATGATGCAGCAAAAGCGTTGTCTGGAGAGTGAAAAATGTTTGAAATAGTGGTGAAATTTTAAAACCACGATGCTCATGAGTTTCGTATCTTGATAATGCAGCAAAAGCGTTGTCTGGAGAGTGAAAATACTGTTGAACTTTTGTCCTAGTAAGTGCACCTAGTATTAATAGTTAGTTTACTGAAGATGTGTCAATGTGAAACATGTTTGTTCATGCATGAACACATGCATAATTTTAAACCAGGTCTGGGATGGAAGGAATTACGATTTTTGAAACCCAGAAATAATTGTGAATTTTGACATTTTCATGGTTATATGTTTTCTTGATCTTGGTGTATATTGAATTGTGGAGTGACACTTGTTGTGGATTTGCAAATAGCCTAATTATGCACATGCAATCTCAACCATTGTTAATGGTTTTGTTAATTTTCAGAACGGTGGTAGAGTAGTTCACAAGGTTCTTTGAGGCTCTAGTAGAGGGGTGCTTGATACATGTCTTTTGGTACTTGGGCGGATGTTCAAAGGTGTAGAGTGAAAGGCAAATTTTCCATGCAAATAAGATCTACCAAAATGAACCCATTCTACAAATCCCAAAACTTTGCTTTTGTTTGTGATGGTCAGGAAACATACTGAAGTCACCAGATATGAAAACACTAATTCATTCAAACTAATAAGTTATGGCAAGTGAGAGGGAGGGTATGGCAAGAAAAGAGGGGATGCTGGTGCACTTGGTAGAGTTCCAACTCCTTTGCAAGCTTTCGAAATTACTACCTCCATCAAACTCATTGTTCTAAAATTATTACATCTATCGAAGTCATACTTGTTTCATGCTCACTATCTAGTAAATCATGAAGCAATAGTTGAAACAATAGAAACTTTTGACATTTCTCCCAATTCAGCAATGATTATTTTCTATACGAGAAAAGGGCCTATTTTGAGAACATTCTATGATTTGAGGTACATGGTCTGAGCCCCACGCACACAAAAGGATCATTAAATAGGATAGCGTTGAATGTGTTGTTATAAGGGTTTGAAATGGGAAATGTTTTGATGTTGCATATGTTTGGAAGGTGGTAAAAAGGTCTATTAATTAATTTTAACTATATGTACAAGGGTAATGTAATGAATGTGAATAATTTTCTCTTACAATCCTAAAATAAACAAAGATAAATGAATGTCTTTGAATCACATGTAAAGTAGTGAATGAAAACATGGTGACTTACACCTTTATGTTCTGGTAAAATTTAACAAAATTTAATGAAAGAATAGAATGAAGAGAACTCTCAAAAATTTCATGGGAATTTTGATGAATTGTTGCAATCTGTATTGATGAATATTCCATATAGACAAGAAACAATGGGGGGGAACAATTAGACAACAAGAATGGTGAAACGAATGGCAAGGAAGATGAGGACAATAATTGGGGATGACAAGGGATGATGGTAGTAATGGGGGATGATAGGGACCATAAAAGGGGACATTAGAGACAACAATGCCATGGGAATTACATGGGAGGCTTGGACGATGACAAGGATTGACAGAGAAGATTATGGGGGTTGATGACCATGACAAGTGACAATGTGATCAACACAAAAAATCAAGGGAGATCACAGATGGGGAAGATGATAGAGAAGACTAGAAGGGTCAATGACCATAACAAGGGACAATGTGATCAACAAAAAAATGAAGGGAGATCTCAGATAGTCAGGACAACAAGGGTTGATGAAATTGATACGAGGATAACATGGAATGTTGGGGGGAGATTATAAGCAATGATGACAAAAGGGAAAATGTCATTTCATGGCTCCCATCATCCTAGAAGCTGGTTGCCATTCTCTCAAAACCTCTAAACTCCCTTCATAGGTATCATTGTTGAACATTGCTCATGCCTTGCTTGTTGTTGTTGGATGTGGTTGAGGTTTCCAAACATTTCCACAACCAACATTGTTCTTTCAAAGGACACACTCTCAATGTAAGATTGGTCATGAACTAAAACAATGACTTTCAACGTTGGAGGTTCAATAAATGTGGAACCTTCTTATGTTTCACCCTTTTTTTTTTTGCTTACAATTTGTGTTCATGGATCAAGGTTAGTCCTTTCATTAGTTGGACTAGTGGGTAACCCGTGGCTATGCCACTCTAGCCACCCCAAACGCTCTGTTAAGCTTTATTGTTTGCACGATCATGTATTTTTCTTCTCTGCCCAGAGAGAGAGAACTCCCATTCAATAACTCCTGTCATAACTTCTCAGCATGGAGAATGCACTGGCCCCAGTTAAAACTTGTCCTTCAGGATACATGCATTGCAGATTCCGCCTCTTGGTTTTCACGCACGACGCGGCAAGAGGCACAAATGATTTTTTGTGGGGGATTTTTAGTTTGCAGAATCCGACTGTCCGGGCCGGTTTCCGGTCTCGGAATCCGACTGTCCGGGCTGGTTCCGCCAGTCAATTAAAACGCGGAACCATCGTCGGACGCACAGACAGACAACACTGTTGTAATTATATATAAGATTGCTTGGTCTATCTATTAAATGATATTGCATGCACATTTGGTGAAATTTTGTCCATTTAAAAAATTCATTGGTTCCTTGGGGCTAGAATATTTTGGATATTTGAGGTACACAATGTTGAAGGGAAAGAAGAACAAACATAATGCCTATTCAAAGCCAAACACAAAATGGTTGGGCATTGGCATCCTATCAAGGTTGCAACAAAAGTTCATGAATTTTTATTATTATCAAAGGATATGTTCACCTAAGTTCAAATTACCTTAACATGATATTGGATGATAATTAGTCCACTAACAGGGTTGGAGCAATTTTATGTCAGACAAAAAAGAAGGAAGTAGTAGTCGTTGCCTATGCTAGCAAGGTCTTTTCTAAATAAAACCACTGAAAAGATGGGTGTTATTTTCATTTATTACCGATGAGAATTTGAGCCGAAATGGTTGAAAAAAATATGTTCAAGCTATTCAATTATAAACACAAATGTTCCAAGCGAGGACGAGTTTTTCATCCTTAAGTTATATTTTCACAAATGACTTTAGTCAAATTAAATGCAAATCCATTGGTGTGATTTTGAAATGTATTACGGGACCATAAGAGTCATGTGAAGGCTTGTCTTGATTCGTTGAACATTGGTGCCCGATGAAAGAATACTAATTAGACAATATTTTTGAGACACTCTAGCAAACTTGGACCCATCTTTCCCAACTAGCAAAAGGAGTTCCATGTATACATGGACACAATCTTTGATAGCTCCTGGGGCTATCTTGTTGTATGCCTTCAAGGTGATTTGCAAGCTGGGGATGTTCTCATTCAATTGTAGATGCTTGATCTCGTTTATTTGATACAGCAGAAGAAAACATGCATGGATTCTCAACTGTGAGTACATGAAATGACACTTGTAATATGTATGATTTCGAACTGGATCCAAAAAAGTGAGCCTTCCAATGCCAAAACTTGAATAATACTATTGTCCTTGTACTGGATGCATGTGAGTGGAAAGATGCCAATAGGGAGGTTATAGTTACTTTGTCAAGTTGGTTTCATTCGGACTCATCATCAGCACCTTCCTCAGCTGATGAAGGTCCCTGGGATTCACCTTTGCCACCACAGAAGGTGAGAACAAACTTGCGGAAGTTTTGGACCCCCAAGGCAGGATCAGTCTGGGACTTCAGCATCTCCTCTATGGCATCCTTCAGTTCCTCTGCCTCGTGCTTCTGCTCATCATCTTTCATTTTCTCTGGGTTTATGTCATCCTGGATCTGAATTCATCATATTCAACATCCCACGTCAACATTTATATAAAAAGCAATAATGGAGATTTCCATGTCATTTTGCACACAGGTTTTTGTGCAAAAATGCTGAAAAGGAGTACCGTTCCAATGACTGACAATCAGCACTTCTTTGTCAAGTATTTATTTATTTTAGAAAACAAAGTTTGGCAAATTTTCAAGAACTTCAACAGTTGAGGAATAGGCACGCAAAGTAGACCTTGTCTTGTATATTTGTAATAGTGACCCTTGAATAGTTGGGATTCATGGGAGTTTGATTCTCAACAATTTTGACAACTACCAGTAATCTTTGTGTTTTTCTTTCAAGCTAGACCTTTTGTGAATTATTTTGTGCCAAACATCAGTTGTAGGTGCAGTATATATAACACCGAAGGAAGGTACATTGTGGAGAACTGAAGTCGGGTTGTGGACAATACTAACTAACCTGCAACCAAGTCTTTTTGAGTAAATTGAAGACAACAGCTGGTGGTGCTTTGATACCATGGGCATGAGCAACAGTGGCAAAAGCAAATGGGCTAATACTGTCTCCACCATCAGGCATGAAACATAAAGTTTCTCGGAACATGCGAAGGGCTATTTGGTGGGAGACAGTAGAATCTGCAGTTCTCAATATCTCTCGAAACTCACTGAATGTTAGCACTCCATCCTGGTTTGCATCTCCTGCCACAAAGAGTGCCTCCAGCTCCAATCCCTGGAAGGTGATTAGAAATCTTTGCATCAGTTTTCTAAACCCCTAAACCCTTCTGCAATATTCAGTCTTCTTATTGTCATTGTGAACCTTTTGGACACCTGTTTTTTATGTTTTCTGTTCCACTTTTTCTCTCCTCCAAGTGGTTTTCTTTTTCGTTCACTCTTTTATTGGTCTTCTCAAGTAAAGATCTTGAGCAAGGGATCTTAAAACCATCTACAAAATCTCTGAAGAGTGAACACGTTTGACTTTGTTGGATGACAAGGGTTGGATTCAGTGTATTTTTTGGGGGGGGCAAATCTTCACACCACAGGGACAAATGTTTTTTTGGTGCACCATATTTTGAGGAAAAGAAAGTTGGAAGTTGCCATATTTAGACAATGAGTTCCTGGAGGTCACTCACCAGAACAAAGCAGGATCGTAAAATATTTCTACTTTGCTGGCTGACCTCTACCCGAATTTCTGGCTCAATCCTCGTATGGATGATAGCCAATCCACCTACTTGACAAAATTGAAAAAAAGAAACCCTGGTTGGATTATGAAATCAAAGTCTATTAACCTCTTCTTTGGAGAGCGGGGTCGCCTTTGCAGCTGGTTTCAATTTTCCTGCAGTTCTGACTTCCTGTTTCAATTTCAGCACAGACAATAGTTAATCAAACAACTGACGTGTTTTCCATTGAACATCACAATCAATAATAGAGAGCTCCTATGCTCATGATGGAATACATGAGTGTGTTGAAGATTGCAGAATGAACGTAAATAAGTAAACTGACACAACTCTCTTTGAAGCTGACCAGTATATAATACAAAGAGGCTTTCGTCAAATGGTTCAGCATGCTCTCTACTTGGTATACCATCCATTGGAAAAATTGGGTCTGAAGGGGGACAATTTGATTACTATACTTTGTGAGGGTTGCATTCGATAACTCCCTCCATTAGCAGATCAAAATCAAGTTTCTTCCAATTCGCTTGTTTTACGAGCTTCAGCATCTGTCAAAGGATTGCATGCCATTTGGAATATTAGGCACTCGTCAGTAAGTATGTAACAAAGAATGAAGTTACAACCTACAAGGATCGGGAATGGATGGGGACAGAAACAAAATGTAATACCAACTCCAATGAGAGAAGTAAGTGGAGATGCTACAAGAGAATGATTCTTCTCACACGAAAAACTGCAACTCATGACATATGTATGAGGTAAACTTTGTGGTTTTATCCATTACAATGTACAATATGTGGTGTCTATTGTGGCATATATTACATTAAAATGGCAATTTGACATTAGGTAACAGCACACATTACACAAATGTAATATTTCCATTCATGTACCTCAGGTGAAGATTTTTCAAGGGTGGAGTGGCTTGCAGCAAAGTTGTTTAGGAAATCTGCTGCGACTTCATGTGACCCATTAAAGTGGGCAACAAGGTCGGGTTCATCAAGCAAGTGCTCAATTTGTCCACAGTTGATGAAATTGATCCCATCGTCTAGATCAGAGGCAATCATGACACCTGGTCTACTGGTTGCTGTTTGCATCACTTTGAGGTACATGTATAGATCTGGCTCAACATATGACTTAGCTAGATCATAGCCACAAAATCGCTGAAATAGTCTTAGCTGCAATATCCCTTGTCATGTCAGATAATTTCTTCCTCTGTATTTATATCCTTCTTTTAAGCTAGACAATTTCATCACAAAATTTGTAAACTGTACAAATGTTACTTGGCTAGCTCAAGCTTTGAAGATGTGGGTGTGATCATTTTGAAGAGAATTCACAAAAGCAAGTTCTCATTTGCAAATCCACCAACCTTATGGTATTTCTCAATGCCTTTGTTGACCATCAATTGCTTGATTTTCTTGAAGATTCCATGCACAGCAGATTCTGCAATGCCCTTGAGGCCATAGCTATTGAGCATGAAGTCATACACAAACTCACAGGCGCTTTGTCGCTCATTGTCCACAGAATCATCAACAGCATCAGCAACTATTTTTGATGTATAGATCTCCTGTATAAGCTTTGACAGCTGCAAGCTCGCTCACACTTATAGTTAGCCATATACATCCTAGCTAAACAAACATACTATTCTTTTCTCTTCCAGATTGGTGATGCCTAATTTTCCTTGGGCATCAAGCAGTCCACAAACCTGACAACAAAACATAGAACTTTTCCTTTCTTTGTATATCACCTAATATCAAGGTCTTCCTGTCATCAATATTAGAGGTTCAAGAAACAATTACAGATGATCCAGTCAAAAATTCAGAGACCCAAATTTCTCTACTTTGTGTGAGAGGGGTCTGATGGCCCCGAAGGACGAAGTTGTGCCAAAGCTTCTGAAGCTATCATCACAATAGTCAGACAACCTGATGATACAAATCATCATTTCATGTTCCTTGCAGGATTAACCTCCTTTGACACAGTCCTTAAGTGTGGCTGTTCAGAACAGATGTTCAGAACAGATGTCCAAACCTGATGCTCAGTAAATGATTTCACCAGCTTTGGGGGTGGAGAGATCTTCATCAGCTTGCCAAAGGCCAATGGAATAAATGGCAAGTCTTTGGGCTTTATCCTGCCAAACAAAAAGAACAAAGACCAACCTTGGTGATAAGCTCACAAAATGACAAAGCACAATCAACGAATGTGGCAGTACTTCTGACGAGACCAGAAAATTGAAATTACTTCTTGAGCTGACCAGTCAGCTTGTGACCATCTTTCCTTGAAATCAAAATCAGGTTCTTTTTGAGGCACTGGAAATTGCATTTCACAACTCTGTGGAATAAACACCCCAGAAAGATTGTTCAGTACACATTGAACTAGGTTAGGCAAATGTAGCAGCCATACGGTTTAATGGATGAGCCTCTCCTACTTTGTGCCATCACATCATCCAATTGGCTTGATCGCCGTCTCGCAGGGTCAAACCCCTTTCTCATCTTGCCCCATCTACCCACAAATCCACAAGTAAGAACAGTTCAGGAAATATATCTGAAAGCAAGGATTCAACGTCCATGAGTTTGAGTGTTGCTGGCTATCTTCTAATCTCTTAACATGCACAACAAGAGATTGTGTTTTTTCTCACACAAAACATTGTGGCTCATGACATGTGTGAGGTAAACTTTGTGGTTTCATTCATTACAATGTACAATATGTGGTGATTACTGTGGTATATATTACATTACAATGGTACATGCCACAGTACCCAGTTTGCTTTGTGGTTTTCACATCAAAAGATGTATGCAATGTTCTTTTCACTTGCAAATGTGATAGCTCTACTGAAATGCACAAAGTCACAGCTAGTCTGGTAAAGATGAAAATTTCATGTGTGTAGGATGTCATGATATTATACCCTTTTTTCCCTTTCTTTTTACTAGCAACAGAGCTATCTTCCTCATCAACTGCCATTTCTGATCCCTCAGGATCCTGCTCCTCATCATCCACTACTGCAGCTCCTTGTACTCCTACTTTCTTCACTTGACGGAGTCTGGAAAGCAGTACCCGAATCTTGGTGGCCAAACCCAAATCAAAATGTGAGCGCTCCAAAAGCTCTATAGTGCTAGCTGCCAAATTTTTAATCTCTTGTTCTGTGCCTCCTATGTCCTCACCATCATCAGAGGTCCCTTCTAGCTCACTGGCAAGTTTCCTTTCAAGTTTCTGTTTCTGAAAGATAGCGTTCTCCTCCTCATTTAAAGGTGCAAATACCTCCATTCCCCTTGTGTCCATTCTTGGAGGGGCTGTTGCGGGTCGCTGCAAAATCTCAAAGAAGGGATGCTTTTGTGTGTTGTCTTCAAGAGTTTGAACAGGCATGTCTCTGTGTAAGCCATCCTTGTGCTGAAAAGCTTGTGATATCTTTTTTGTACTCTCTAATCCAGCAGTCCCGGGAATTATTTCACCAGGCAATGCCACAATCTCATGCATGCTTTCAATATCCCCTCCCATTGCATCACCTTCAATGCCTGGACGTCCTTTGCTCTCTTTAGTTTTCTCGCCTTCTATTTGGTCAAGACCAAGTTTACTGGCTCCTACATTTTCCAAGGAAACCATCAAAGGTAAGGGCTATTTGACACCATCCTTGTATACCCATGATGAATTTGTAATGAGCTTTGATATTCTGTCTACCTTTGCACATTGAAAATTGTTGAAGCTCATCATCACACAAGGATTGCTTGGTTAGACACTAGGAAAGGCCATGAACCTAGATTTGGTCTAGAACTATTTGCAACATGATTCCTCTATTGTTATCAATGTTGATGTAGTTTTTTGCAGAATTGATGTAACCTGCTTTTTCTGTGAGGTCCAGAAAACTGCAAATTTAGCATCACTGACAGAAAGTGGGGTATGTTGATTTTGCAAAAACCTATGTCAATTTTGTTCTAGCTCATCACACAAGTGCTCACTTGGAGAGACACTAGGAAAGACACTTGGGCCATGAAGCTCTTTGGTCTAGAACTATTTGTGACATGATTCCTCTATGAGGTTCCAAAAATTACAAATTTAGTGTTGCCCAGAAAAAGAGATTCAGGTACATTGATTTTGCAAAAACCCATGTTGATGTTGGTTTTTGTAGATAGTTCAAGATAAACATGAAGCCTTGCAACATTGTATTGCATATGTCAATTTTCAGGTTGTAATAGAGGTCCCTTACCTTCTTCAGAGGTGTGACTTTCTTGGGCAGCAAGGCTAGCTTGGAGCAGCTCTTCAGGGCTTTGCTCTTCCTGGACTTCCGCCTTTGTATTGGCACCAGAGAAGCGTTTGGTGGTGGTGCGTTTCACAAATTTTTCACGAGAACGGGGAGTCAAATTCTCAGCAAGACAGAGACGGCATCGATGAAACCGAGTAAATTGGGTGTCCTTCTCCTTGATCTGCACTTCAATGATCTTTATTCTCTGTGTGTAAGATTCAAACTCAGCAGAGATTGTTGCAATATATTCTTTGTCCATGTCTATCTGTTCTCTCAGCTGCAACAACTCCTTGTCTATGCCTGATAGCTTTGGCTCCACATGTACCATCACCTGCATGGATTGAAAGAAAAAGAAAACTAAGGTTATAATCTCTCTTTTGGCTCCAAGCTATGGATGGATTCCTCACTAATATCTCCACTAAGGAATCATATTTATCACAACCCACTGACCTTAAGTACATCTTTTTGCTTCAGTCTGTCTCTGAGGTAAATAAATCCATAGTGAAGCGCAGATCATAACAAAAGTGTTCGGTGGAAATGCATATAACTTATCAGACACCAGAATGCACATAATATAGCAAAAAACTCTAATAATAATGTCTTTGTTTTTTCACGTGTATCCATGTTCAGTTAGCAGCTGCACACCAAAAGGAAGAAAGTGAGAAACTATGAAACTGTCAACAAACTTGCCAGAACTAGAAAGGTGCAAGCAATTGATCAGTCTTTGGCTCAGACCTAATAGAAGCTAACCCGGATGAAAATATGACCTGGTTGAAAACACGAAGGAGTTGCCTCCACACATGCAATAGCATGTCACCCCTCTCTTCACATTCCAAATGCACCTGAAATGAAGTCATTTGTGTAGAAAAACTTACTTAGACTAAGGTTAGATTCAGTAATGGGTGTCATTCTCTCAATCACTTGTAGAAGGTTCTGTTTCATAGAGCTGTTTTCCAAAAGGATCACTATATATGGGAAGTGAAGCAAAAGGTTCAACCTGGCGAACGACTTCCAGAAATGCAATTGAGTGCAAAACAAAGGAGCAGTCAATGTCAGCAATGTGGCCATCGCTATCCTCACACTTTGTCCGCTGTGTAACATGCTTAAGCCACTCCTCCAGCAGCTGCACATCTTCTCTCTTTCCTGGCTGCAAAATCCCAGTTTAATTAAGGAATCTGATGTAGGACATCTTTGGAAAAACTACAACCCAAGATCACAACTGCAGGCTGATCCCAAAATGCCAGTTTTGCAAAGGCACAGGATGATCAAGACTCATCATGTGTTATGTATGATACAAGGAACAAAATACATGCATGTGTGGATAACAATGGATTCATGATAAAAACACACACACCTGGAGAGCTGGGAATAGCACTGTATACCATCTCTTTTCTCGGTGAATGTAGGTGGATTTGTATTCCATTTGATGTCCCAATGGCTGTCACCTCTTCCCCACCACCATCCGATGTTCTTCACTATACATTACATGTATTTTTTATGCAACCTCATCATGTTCTCCTTTTAGTTATCCCCTCTTGTACATATTGTGTGTTACAATTGTTGTATGACACAATGACTACAATCAAATCTGTCAAACATTCATCTCTTCACACTCCATGTAACACACCAAGTGTTCTGGTCTGCCTTTGATGGCAAGACTTGTGCAATGCGCTCTTCAAGAAATGAGAGTCTAAATTGTTACCCTATATTCCATTTCTTTCGGATTATTAACAGTCACAAGGGTGACTCTGTTGGAGAGTGGGAAAGAGATGGGTACCTGAACAATAGAGCGATGAACAACATAGTCTTCAATAGGAATGAAAGACGGCAGTGGTGACCGAATCTGGGGAGAAGGAGATGGTGACCGACTCAAGTACAAACTATCTTTTGGCATTTTTCGGGGTTTCAGTTGACTACACAATGAGCAAAGGCTGACCCCTTTCCCATATAATGGTAACATGTTTTCACCTACCTGCAACCACGCTTCACCAGAAAAGACATGCAACTTTGAGCAAAAAGAAATCTTGGACTATCATCATCATCATTAGCAAAAATAACTCATCGGATGTGCAGAATTATCCAGTCTGAGCCCCTGAAGGTTTGCCAGGCAAATTGGGTGCAATGTATTGTGGAGAAATTGATACATATCATATGATTCTAAGTGGAGTACCTCAAAGTGAATGGAGTTGCGGGAAGGAGGGGTTGGGGAGCCATGGGTGTCTTCAGGCAATAATATTTCAGAAGGAAGCTCGCTCTCTGTATCACTAATGGTAGTTGTCTCTGACTGTTTCAGAGACTCTTCATATGCCTTGTATTGATTTGCTTCCTCTATTTCAATGAACCGTGTGAGCAGATTCTTCAACCTCTCAAGCAATGCTTGATCCTTCATGAGCATCTCAACTTCCGGAGGCAAATTCACATCCCGCATGTCAAGTTCTTCCCACTCAGCTCGAAGCTCTTTCAAATGATAGGTTTCAATTAGCTGAGGGACAGACTCCATCTGGTGCATCCAAAGAAACTATGTGTGTGAATACATCCAAAGAATGGAGTTCATGATATGTATTTTCTTGAGTCAGACCAAAAACATAACACATAATTTGACCTTGTTGAAAAGCTTTTGAAGCTCTGAGTCCTGCAAGCGCAGAGACTGAAGCAGCCACTGTTTGGCACTTGCAGGAAAAGCCATCATACTGAGACTCTGTCTTTTCTCAAGGGATAACATATTGCTCTTGCTGGCTAATTGGTGCTCCAAAGTGACATTGGTGGCATTCGGAGCTGATCCATCAAAACTGTTCATGACAAGAGAATTGCGATGCCCATGCTGGATGAAAGAGGAGGAGGCAGTAGCAGCATTTTGCATGGCCTCACGAGACACTCCTCTCATGTTTTCAAGGTATTCAGGGACCCGCATCTGTAGTCCTATCCAATCAAGCTTCTGTGAGGTTGATGCATTGTCAAGGGACTTTCTTGCTTCAGGGACAAGACTAATATGGCGGCTTATGCTTTTAGTAGATCCTGCAACAGAACCAAAAAATGGCATTGGAAAAATTTGTAACCAATACACAAACAAAAAGAAGTACTTGCACATAACAATCGCCATCCCAATTTTGTGTCCCATATCCATCAATTCTGCACAGATAAAAAAATTGGCAATTCTGTTTGAACAACTCTCCTTGGTGACAAAATTTGGTTGAATGCTGCATACTTTCCCTTGCATTCCATCTTGTTTGTGTCAGAAGAAAAAACCCTAGAAAGAAGTTGGAAGAATCTTGCAAAGGAAAAAAGGTTACTCTTCCAGCCCTAGAGTTAAAACAAAAAACAAAGGATTTGCAACAAGAAAGAAGGATCTCAGAGGTAAATGCTGCAACAGCAAGAAACAACTCACTGTTCTGCTCATTCTCAAGTTTTGTTGCTCTCCTGATCTCAGACCTCCTTCTCTTCCCATTGAGCTTGTGGGAATTGTTTGAGGCTTCTTGGTCCATAAACTTGATCTCCACAGGAGACACACTCCTTGATCCTCTTGTGCTCATATTTGGAGATGCTTGTGGTGGTGACCGACCTTCCTCCAATTCCTTCATAAATTGCAACTGCCTCTCTTTCTCTGACATCTTGGGTCTTCGTCCTTGCCCACTTTCAAAGGTTCTAGATTTACTTTCATTTCTTCATGCCCATTTGAGAGATTCTGGATATAGTTACTTGTCTATGGAACAACAATAACAGAACAGTCCATTGTGAGACATGGGTATGATTCAGCATTGTGCAAGACCCATTTGAGGAAGAGGAGGAACCTCTGCATGTATCAAGGGAGGGGTTGAAAATTGGGGAAATGAAGAGCATTGAAACTCTGAATCTCTAGATTGTTACAAAACAGAACAATTGTTGAGACTGAATTAGACAAATTGTGGTAACAGGATCTCTTGCTAATTGATTCTCAACAGTTCTTTCTTCTTGCAATTTCTCCTGACAGTTGCAAAACTGTTTTTCTCATTCTCAGGGAGTGAAATTCTGGTGATTCCAATTTTGATAAATTCAGAATCATAAACATTACAAAATGCACAGATCTATTGTTTAGCAATTCTGAAGAAAAATTCAGAGAGTCATCATCATATGGATCTTCAATCTTCTATGACTCTGATTCCCATACAAGAAATCTCTCTCTCTCTTTCTCGCTGAGTCATGTACAGATCTCTGTATCTGCACCCAAAAGCTTTGATGTCTGATTCTTTATCAAAAAACCCATCTTCAATAGAAGATTACAAAACAAACAACATTCCTACAACTGTGCGGCACCCTCTTGATCTGGATCTTTGGTCTGATGGACATTCAGAGATTCATTCATGATTCACAGATATAGTATTCATTGCCATATAGAAAGAAAATTTCCTTGTTCATCAGGCTGTCAAAGAGCAGCTTCTAGTTGTTCATGTTGCATCACTAAGAGGGGAGCCTTTCCATTGACAATCATCTATGTTACACCAACAAGTTGATTCCATTATATTCTCTTCTTCATTCAGGTCTTGAATGCTCCCAAATTGCAGTCTGTCTGTAAACAATGCAGGATACAATTCAGGTTCAATTAGAGGAGTGAGCCAATTCTGTGAACTTGCTGGTTGCATCTTTGAAATCCCACAACTGAGAAGCTTGCAAAATCTTGCCTATGTAATTCACTTCTTCTTCTGCACTTTCCAGGCACCACACAGTCCTTGTTGGCTCCTCAAATTCTTGAATGCTTGAAGAAATTATGTCAATGTTACAATACCTACCTTCTAGAGATTGTCAAAACAGTTTGCTTGATATTCTCAGTCTTGAGAATTGTAAGTTCTGGTGAAATAAGTACAATGTCTTTGTTGATTGCACAGTGTCATGTTTGTTGTTGCCTTTTCTCCAGTGGTTGGATCCTGGAAACCGCTCTGTAAGTCATGTTGTCTTCCAGTTCTTCATCAAGCTCTTGCTCAGATTCTGCACATTCCTAACAGATAAAAACCATATTTTGAAATTCTGGATGATGAAGAGCATGACACACTTTCCACAACCAAAAAAGCTACACAGAAAGTTTGCCCATTTTGAAAATTACTCTGAGAATTTCTCAACTTCTTCAGTTCAAGCAAAGACAGAACTTTCTTGGAGTTTGTGCCTTGAACTTTCTTCGAGAATGCGGTGAAGTCACAACCCCCCATCATGAGGACTGAAGTTCTTCCCAAAGTGTTTCTTGGGCAGGGGAAAAGAAAACCAGATATGAACCTTGGAAGGATTACAGATTTGGGGGTGATGCGGGATTCATGAAGGAATTGAGATTCAAGGACTGAAACAGGATCAGGAGCTTCCCACCACCACCACCACCACATTCATCATCATCATCCAAACACGGAGCTTCATTTAACAAGCTGATGATGACAATCAATCCAGTTTAAGCACATGGTAGAAACAGGGTCCTAGTCTTCATTGATTCTCTTCAAAAAAAGAATGTTGATGGAGGAAGAAGAAGAAGGACTACTGCATGACATAGCATGCTTGCTCCATCCAGCATCAAGCTGCATTTTCAGAATCTGCACTTTATACAAAAGTATCAAGTGAATCATGAGTGAGTCTAGGGGCGGCGGTTGAAAGGTTTGATTTTTTAAAACCACCCATTGCAAAAAAAAACCTAATGACTCTTGTGTATTGATTGCCACATTGTAACTACAATGTAACATTGAAATCATGGATCCATTGCAACTACTCCACAATTGCAACTATTACACATGGATTTGTAGCAATGTGTACGTAGTTGTAAGCCAAGATTGGGTTGATAGATATGGATTTGCAAAATTGGGTCAGGCTAGCAAATAACTACTATCTGAAGTGAATGTGTAGCACATAATTTGACCCAAAACTAGAGCATTATCATTTAACAACAATGTGTCAATCTTGCAACCCCATTGTTGTGGGGCTACCATTTTTCAACACCCAACTATCATCTCCATGTAATGTAACATTGGTGTTATTTGGTCCTTTCTATTGGCTTCCATAGCATCAACTAAATAGCCTACCATCTAGGGTTTAAGATTAGATTTAATGTTAGCTAGCACACACACATTTAACACCAAGTTAGTACTAGTGTTGGGCGGTTTTCACTTTTTTTCGAGAACCACTGGTTCTTTATGTCTCTATGTGAGAACTAGGTCGGTTCTTGATTTCAAAAAAAATACGCCACTTACAAGAACCGTCCCGGGTATCAGATTTCTAACTCCTCTTATAGATCTACACCTATCCCAATAAGTTCTAAAAGGTTAGAAGGGGATTTACAACCAACTTTATGATCATTGGGCCAATTTTTGTTCACAAAAATTAATTTCTCTAAGTTTTCTCTCTAAGTTTTCTGATTGTAAATGACTGATTATAAATGACATCTTTTCAAATTAATAAGGATTCTAGCCAAGGAAAAGATTCTTTCACTCTTTTTTTGAGGACCAACAATCCCTAAAATCTAATGAACAAAAAACCCATATGTGGAAAACATGGCTTCATGTTTCTCCCACCATCGAAGGGGACATTTAATCTCCTTCACATCCACTTGATAATGTTGGAAAACCAAGAGTTCACTCTTAACAAGATCTTTTGTTGGTTCAGTATTCCTTGTTATCATTTGAAAAATATTCAAATTGTTGTCATCATCCACTTTCTAGTTAGCAAAATCATTATTAGATTCTATTGATGGATGCAAGCGATAATAACATTTCATGAGCATACGATATAATGACATTGCGTCATATTGTTCAACAATTGTTATTCCTTGACCACAACCAATGAAAGAAAACATTAAATGAAGGTTTTAAAATTTTGGGTCCAACATTAGAACTAACATATTATGTGCTTTTCATTCATTAAATTTCTTCAAGAAGGAAAGAAAGTTGTTTAAAACTCCACAAACCTCTTTTCTAACGTTAGAAGCCAAACATATTAATTCAAGCACCACACTAGAATCCTCTTTCATTAGGGTTTGAAAAGATGGTGCATTTTTTGGTTTTTCTTTCAATTTCAAGCTCATGGAAATGGTCGAATGAAGGGCATCACTTAACAACCAATGTCCCCTAAATTGGTTTAGATTACAAACAATTACAACATAGGAGAAACAATCAACAATAATTTGACAAATATGGTATGTCAAAAGGGGGTGGAACTTTGGTTGTCATCTTCACTGAACTTTGCTTACTATAACAAAGCATTATAACATCCTTAAACTGTAGAGCCTCTTGAAAAAGAATGATTTTATTGACAAACTTGCAAAGGAAAAAAATAAAAATTACATTTAACCAAATCTTAACAAAAATAATAATAAACAAGGAAATGTCAAAGTTTTGATAATAACCTTGTTTTAATTGGAGTGTTCAATTTTCTTTGAAGAAGATTTGAACCTGCACAAGCTTTGTTCCATTCTTGTTTACCTTTTCTTGACTTTTTCGGCCAAGTTATGCATTTTTGTAGGTTAGATTGAGTAGTTTTAATAGATACATATTTCAAACCCTTGCAAACTTTTTCATTGGTTGAAGCATATTAACAAGCCTTAAAGAATGCATGGCCAAAGCAACTACCTTGAAAACTTTCTGTCAAACCTAAAATATCACAACTTACAATCGACTTTAGGGTTGGAATCATAATATTTAAATTAAATCTTTTATCTTTAACATAAGGAATGATTTTTTTCATCAAGTCATACTTGTTTAACAAGTTAGTTAAGTCCTTGGCTAATGCATGCACAAAGGTATCAGATGTTTCAAAAAACTTAATTGCAATATGTTTTGGCTATCAATCAACCCCCAAAAAATTAATAACAAGGGAAAAAATCCATAAGCCCCTTTTGACATCCACAAATCAAAACTTGTTATAGAATAGCGATCTGCCAAAGTAGGTAAGATGTACAATTATTTAGTTTTTTCCACCAACTCCAACAAAATTTCTCTTGTAAACTATTTCCTAGAATGTAAAACAACCATTGGACACAAATGTAGACTAAATTTGGCTTTCAACAAGATGCATTGGCAAATGATTTTTTATAATTAAAAGACCTAAATCTTCCCAAAAATATTTCTTTTACACATCATTTTTTTTATAAGAATCTTTGGCAACAAAAAAATTAGAAATAATAGTTCCATTTACATAAGGTCGTTTTTTTGTAGGTTTTTTCTCAAAGAGTTTTTTGATAGATTGTTTACTTCTTCTTCAAATATTTTTGCAATCACACAATGGTCTGTGTAAACATGTTTTTTTAATGTAGTTATTTCATTTGCAAATTATATAATATTAAACATTTCCTTGCTTGTATTTTGACATTAGTTATTAAAACCGGGATGGTATAATGAAAAATGCATCTCATTAATTGAAAACATTTTACATCTACTTGGCTTATTGTAATTTACACAATAAAATGACCAACATAGTGCATTTCTACTATCTTGTTTCCACTTTTTCTTCGAAAATGCAAATTTTTCAAATTTTATTTTATTTTTTCTTTCCCTTCATCTACATTAATGTTTCCTTTTGTTTGCAAACTTGGCTGCATTCCTTATTCTTCCATTATCTCTTGCTCCATTACAACATCATTTAAATATATTTCATCATCATTATTCATTATGTCTTCATTTTGGGATGATTTTTCCATTATTAGTTGCAAGATGAAATTCTACCAAATGAATAGTGAAAAAAACCAAACAATAACATGCAAACCTATGCAAATGTTTAAGCTACCAATAAACAACTTTATAAAGGCATTTACAATTTACAAACCTATGCAAACCTCTAAGTTACCAACAAACAACTTCAAAGTCATTTACAATTTACAAGAACATTTACAAAGGGTAACAAAAATGAAGTGCAATGTTAGAATGTAGATGAGTTCAAAAAACCTTGCAACCATAAAAGAAAAAGAAAAATTAGAAGCTGAAAAAAAAAGGCTAATGAAAGTAAAAAACATTAATTTAAAAATAAAATCAAAATAACAACAAAACTATTGAATTTTATTTTATTTTTCAAAAAGGTAACTTTTTTCTTGTCCTAAACTTGGGCTCTAAGTGTTCCAAGCTCCAACTTGCACATGGCAAGAGGGTGGGGGAATACAACACCCCAACAAATAATAGCAACACAAGGCGAGTAGACATAATGCAAGGTGGAAGCGAACAACAACAACACAAAGGAGGGTGAGGTGAGTACCTGAACAAACAACAAAACAACAACAACATAGGGCAAGAAACAATAAACAACATCAACCCAAGGCGAGCAGTAGTAACTTAAGGCAAACAACAACACATGACGAAGGTGAGCAATAGGCAACACAAGGTGAACAATAGTAACCCAAGGCGAATAGTAGCAACATAGGGCGAAGGCGAGCATTAACAACATAGGGTGAGCAACAACAAGCAATAACAACCCAAGATGAGTCATAGCAACCAAGGCGAGCAACAATAATGCAAGGTGGGAGTAAATAGTAGTAACGCAAGGTAGGAACAACAATGTAAGGTGGTAGTGAACAATGCAAGGTGGCAACAACAACGCAAGGTGGGAGTGAACAACACAAAGTAGGAGTGAACAATACAAGGTAGGAGCAGGAAAACAACAACGCAAGGCAAGAATAATAGAAACAACAACAACGTGGGAACCAACAATACAAGGTGGGAATGAACAACTGAAAAGATAAGGGGGGGGAGAGCTTGAGCTCTTGCAAACACCCACGCCCACAGACGACAACAAGTCCTCCAAAAAAACAATGGTGAAGATCCGTCACGTGCGCATCAATCGATGTGAACGTAGAACGGTCACTAAGCGCGCCAGTCAATGTAGAACGGTCACTGAGGCACATCATGAATGTCAGCTTTAGTTGAGCTTGACATCTCAACATTCCCCCTCAAGTTCAACTCCAATTCCATCACTCCAAGCATGCTGCGGAATCAGCGATGCTTCTCAGCTCCCAAGACCTTGGTGAAGATGTCAGCAACTTGATCCTCTGTGCTGACATAAGTAAGATCAATCTCACCTACCAAGACCTTCTCCCTGATGAAGTGATAATGAACCTCAATGTGTTTCATCCGTGCATGAAACACTGGGTTCCTAGCCAGCTAAATACTGCTAAGGTTATCACAATGTATGACAACCTGTCTGTCCACATGTAGCCCCAAATCTCCAAGTAGCTTGCGGAGCCAAGCTACTTCACATGCTGCCATCGCAACACCCCTATACTCTGCCTCTGTGCTCGACAAGGCAACTGTCGGCTGCTTCTTGCTACTCCAAGTAACAGCAGCACTCCCAAAAGAGAACATAAAACCGCTAGTAGATCTCCTGTCTGAGATGCTACCAGCCTAATCAGCATCTATGTATCCATGCACATGCAACTCCGTGCTAGCTTCATAAAAGAGACCATAATCTGTTGTGGCACTCACATAGCGTAGTGTGTGCCTCACACCATCCAAATGTGGCTTCTGAGGAACCTGCATAAACTGGCTCTCCAACCCAACTGTGTAGTTTAAGTCCGGCCTGGTGATCGTCATGTAGATAAGACTGCCCACTATCTTCCTGTACATAGTGGCATTTTCTAAAACCTCACTTGCATCTGCACTCAGCTTGCCATTCTGATTCAGTGGTACAGAAATGGGCTTACAACCAACCATACCATATTTGGACAGCATGTCCAATGCATATTGTCGCTGTAACAACCATATACCCTCAGGCGTCCT
>Ga0209611_10001180_pt1 | contig 43567 bp, 33 predicted proteins | sample S1TSphgellanicum_3_FD_187693 | JGI IMG/M metagenome (GOLD analysis project Ga0209611, IMG submission 187693) | Host-associated microbial communities from peat moss isolated from Minnesota, USA - S1T2_Fc - Sphagnum magellanicum MG (SPAdes) (version 2) | ecosystem: Host-associated > Plants > Peat... | reverse complement strand
TTCAGACATCAGAATATATTATTCAACTAAAACAACTTGCAAACTAGGAAAAAGCATGATCATTGTATTTGAGGCAGGGATCTTGGGATATTATCAGAATGTATTATAGAAACTAAAAATTCATGCAAACCAGGAAAAAGCAAGATCATTGTATCTGAGGCTATCACAAATTTCTTCGAATGAAATGACACTCTTTTCAAACCTCCAAAGCACACTTTGTTTTGACTATATTGGGTTGTTGTTCATCAGTGTTTTTTCACCTCCACATTACAACTTATTGAGTAGATGTATTGAGAACTTACATAAAGTTTGAAATTTTCATCCATTGAATATGAATGATCTGAAGGTTAGTGGTTAGTGTGTGCGTGTGTGGTTTCATGCCAGTTGCAATGTGATTGCAGAGGTTCTAAAACTCAACTTATGGTACTCTGGATTTACAATCACCATAATGACTTACTTGGCTGATAAGAATTCACACTCATCTTTACACTTGGCTTCATTCCACTTAATTATGCACAAGGATTTCTGATTCTGGACCTAAATGCATCCATTTCTTTTCTTGGGTAGGGAAAGGATCACATCTGATACCTGGGTTTTTCCTTTGCTGCCCCTGCAACTCATCCCCCTTCATGTTTGTTGCCTCCAAGTTTCAAGCAGCAAAAGGATCACATTTTGCAGCCTGGATTTGATACCTGGATTTGCTTGTTGCCCTCTCCCCACTTCATGTTTTCTGCCTCCTGGTAGAAAAAGGCTGTTAACATGAATGTGGACAATTTGGCCAAAATCTGAATTCTCAAGAACATGAATGATGATAAATTATTGAAATTTGCCAAAATTGTTGAAAATCTGTTTATTTCTCCCAACCATTGGGTTACTATTGCAAACACACAATGCACAGTGTACATTGCATACTTATTCTTCAAATGTTGAAATTCTAGAAAATTAAGTTTGAAACCGTTGAACCTCATTTTCTACAATAAGTAAAAAATTCAGCAAAGAAGTACCCAATATCCTTGCTAATATTGGTCGCTTCACTACTTAATAGCATTAATACCCTTATCAAAAAATTGGAAATTTGGTTTCATTTATGGCAATAAAGTTGACAATTTCTCAAATAGCTACACCATTCAAGTAATAACTATTTCTGGAGATCTATGCATTTTTACAACGTTGCTATATGGCACACCATATTCTTGCCCGACATTAATACATTACTCAAGTCAAAACACCTTTGCTTCAGAAGAAGAAAGACACTGAATTTTGCATAGATGGTAATATCCTGATGAAAGTAATAGGATCTGATCAATGTAATTCTCCTACCCACTCTAGATCATGCAATTTTTCAAACTAAAAACATCCATAGAAAATTTACACACATTCTCCATAATCACAACCATTTTTAGAGTAGTCTGATGTTACTAACCAGTTTTTTATTTGCCACATCTGTGATGTAGACAACATTGCAATCATCCATATTTAGCTATAAACAAGTTGTGAACATTAAGAAAACTTAAGCAACTCGAGCCTCCTCAATTATTGGCCACCTACTTAACCATGTATAGAAATCTGGCATTTTTCCTTCTTTTTAAAAAAAGTTCTGATATTCAAAAATCTCAAAAAATCACTTCATTTTAGCAGACCTTGTCAAAGGCAGTAGAGGGATGGAATGAACTTGCATTGATGAACACCACTGACAAAATTTCTGCCATACTGATTTCTCAATCTGTTAGACATGCTTACATCATATCCATGAGATTGCAGTGAAACCTCCACAAAAATCTTGTTGAAAGTCATCTCAGTCCTGGCAAAAACAAAGCAAACATGACAAGGAGTGCAGTCATAACCTTGTGATTGTCACTCATAAAAGCATCAGACCATCACCTTCAACATGAATGGCAAGGACTAACTGTCATTACTCCCCAATAGCATCATCAATTCCCGGCAGTAGGTGTGGATAAATACAATAATCTGCTCAACATTCCAGGCAAAACAGTTATACCAAAATGTGCATCCTGAGTGTCTGTCACCTTTTCTGGAAGCAATGTGAAGACTCAATCATGATTTCAGTTAACATTCAAGAGACAGTGATATCAGTATGCTGACATTCTTCCAATGCTGGATTTCGCAAACATCCCATCAGTTGCTCTGTCATCAATTACTCTTTGCATCTCCAATTGCTTGAGCTTTGCACCCTGCCAACTCGAGTGATGACTTGCAGCTGCAATTACCATCACAAACAATACAATCAACTTGTGCAGTGTCTGCAGACAATAAGTCATTGAATCATTTGAAAATCATACATGGTAGTTCACTTCACAAACCAGAATTTACTCAAGCACATAGATTTGTTGCTAAATGCAAGGAAAAGCATGACTAATCCTCTATAGCCTGCAGTGTTTGCTCAACGAAGCCAAGAACTTTTGACTGTCATAAAGCACTGCAGCCTACCTGTAGCACAATGAAGATCAGATGAACCAAATCACAAAACAAAACATGTGCAAGGATTTTATGATCTCATGCAGCTATATGTCAAGTCTGGTTTTCCAAGCTTGTGTCATACCAGAAGCATCTGCAAGTATGTTTGTGGCAGGAGCCTGAAACATTTCTGTCTGAAGAGGAAAGGTGATCTGCCAAACCAATCTTACAGCAAAAGAATGTTCAGGACATACACTAGTGCTAGATCATCATGCAGGAAGACAGAGGGCTTGTGTTTATTCGTTCTTGGGAGCTCGATGTGTTGCAGATGCAGGATTAGGAGCCACAGGCATGGCTATTGGAGACAATCCCAATGATGGCCCTTGCCCATTTCCAGACAGTAGCTGGCTTGGTGCTGGTGGTTCTGATGTGAAGCTCCCAACCACAACCTACAGATCCAAAGAAAGATAACATCATTCATCACTATGACAAGAGGTGCAAGCAAGCAATCCCAGCAAGGCAGATATTCAGATGAGGGATAACTGCAAAAGAAAGAAATATAGGTAAACACTCTTCTCGATTCTCAATCTAAAGCTTGAGTTCTAGAGATTCAACATAGGAGGTCATTTCTACCATTTCTGTGGGTATTAAAGAGGGAAATACCATCCTGGCTAACTGCCAATGTAAACTGAATTTCTCCACAAACATTACTGGAACTGTTGAAACCAAGAGCAAATTGCATGCTAGTATCAGTACAAAGCCCCAAAAGAGACAGAACCCACAGCACCAGTGCAAAGGCATAATTCTAGGTCCTGGATAAAAACCACCAGCTGGCTGTAGGTCTCATGAAGAGGTCTCCAGAATACTTTGAACTAAAAATGTCCACATATTATAGTAAGGACCTTTGATCAGCTCTTTCATTGAAGAGTGACACCAAGGATCAACTTAAGGAAAAGGACCTGACTTGCTGGGCCTCCAACACAAAACCTTCATGGCCTTAAATAACTACCATTAGCTCTTATCAATTTCCTTAGTAAGTGTGGGTTTGGCCCATGGAGGTCAAAAAGTTCAAGAACCAGAATTTTGAAGATTACAAGGGCACCAAACACTCACTTATTCGGGAGAATACCTGTAAGGGGGAAGCTGCCAGAAGCAAGCCTGCCACACTACCACCTATGACACGCCCATCAGCACATGCCAAAGAAACACTTAGCCCACCAGTTTGTGGGAGATTTCCACCTCTGGCATCATGCGGAAAAAATGATCCCATCAAGGAGAGGATCTCATAACGACCCTGCAGACACAACATCAATCCTGATATGTTAGGATGTCCACCCTGACAGAAACAAATAAACACTTACAACCAAATCCGCAAACTCACTAGAAAATATGCTACAAAATGGCTTTCCTGCTCATAAGCAGTATATTCCAACCAGGTTTGCAGAAGACAGAATTGAGATTTTTGTATCCAGATTGCAAGCTTCGGTGGAGGCTCTTACCATACAAAGCTTCATCGGTCAATAAAAGAATGTACAACAAAGAAGGCACAGAAATTTAGCTACTCACTTGATAAGTAACTGTGCCACCTGATGTTGCCTGCTGGCGTAGAGTCACATTAGAGATTGCCCCATTGGCTGAAATTACACATACTGCACGTGACCTCATCTGTGCAAATGACATTATCTTTCTGCCAACATCCTGCATGCCAACATCAATATGGCCAATCATGTGTTATCTTTAAATGTATCTAATTCTTGCTATATTCTTTCAGGCAAATCCACGAAACTTTCATAAGACAGCTGGCCATGGACACCTTTTAGGCACTTTCATTCAGGTTTACCTTCTCTGCATTTAGATATCTCCCTTACACACCTAGACTCCTACCAGGGGTTCCAGTAGTGTGTCCACAAAGTTATTGACTGCATGAAGTCTTCATAAATCCTCCCTCTTTTGATGTTGCTAAGCAATCAACTTTAAGTGGTACAAAATTTTAACAACCGCTGTAATATCTTTGTGGTTGAAGCACCATGTCCTGGCAATGGTTTGAATCCAGAGTTGTGCAGACAGGTACCAACTATGTAATAGCAAAAAGTGTGTAGACCAGTTTAGAGTTGGTTGTATCAGGTAGGCATGATAGGAGAGACCTTAAGATGTAAACAACATTGCAAAGTACAATGTTATGCAGAAGGACCCTAGATGATGGTTATTTGTTATCTGAGGGCTGCAGTACATGTCCACTCAAAGAACTTCCAAGAAGTATCCTTCCAGCTCAAGCCAGGTAGGACTATTATATAGGTGAATTTCAGCTGGAAGAGAGATTTGATGGCTAACCTCGCCATCTGCAACTGCAATGATGTGAGGAGTGAAGGCCTGACCTGGAATGCCTGCCAGAAAGCTCTCTTGTAAGCATGACCATTCTCCTTCTCACGTCAGATATGCAGAGTGGTGAAAATAATCATCTGAAAGCATTATCATTTACAAACATAACCAGGAACAAAGACCTAGAACAAATGAAAGTCTGCACAACTACCTGCAGTGGGAGCAACCAACTGTTGTTTCTTGCTGGAACCTGGAGGCCGTCCCCGGGGCCGCTTCTCTGTTCCTGGAGTTTGTGGGGAAGCTGTTGGCAGGGTGCCAGGTGTCTGGATTACAAGTTGTGTAGTTCCTGGTGCAATATATTTACGAGGTCTTCCTCTCTTCCGTTTAGCAGGCTCAGTCCTCTCCATGCCCCCTGGAGTGACATCCATGCTTGTTCCCATGCCTGGGAACATTCCTGCTATGGAATGGGGACCTGATTCTGCAACATCAGTTGAAGAGAAAGGGCCAATGTGAGTCATTCCTGCAAACAGTGGTATTGTCTGTAACCCAGTAGGTGCATGCAGGCCTTCAGCAGGTCCAGCCACCATACTTCCACCCTGGGCTCCTGCTAAAGCTTCTGTATCTGTTGGGGAAGTTCAACCCTCAAGTTGGGGCATGGGTTGCAATCAACACCAATCAATCACCTATAAGACAAACACCAAGACTCTCAACTAAAATCCCCCCCTTGAGGTGCAAAACAAATCTCCTAAGCTCAACATGTTGCAGAGCACTTGAACAACAAGTTCATGGCTTTCAAACAGTAGACACATGACGTGTTAGATGTTTTCATGAATAGCATATTACAGAGTGGAAACTCTACACGTGTAACAAGTAAATACATTCAGAACTTTGGAATTTTGGTTGCTCTTTCAAACAGTTCCAGTTGCAGACATTGTGGTTATTCAGACTTCCCATTCAGTCAGGCATAAAATTATAAACAAAGTCTGATATGACTGAGCTAGATGATAACATCCTGACCAACCTATTACACTGACATGCATGTTTTAATGACACAATTCCTAATCTATTCTCTCGTTCTTGGACAAAGACTCCAAAGTTGCACTTTTGATCTGTTGGTCAACTTGTTTGCTTCTACTGCAGTTCACATCTTTTCTAGCTTGTTGCCTCACACAAACTGACACCATTTTAACCCCAAAGAGGCTCAGTCAAACACAGTAATTAAATGCTTATGTGAGGCTCTGCTTCAGGTTTCCCAGCTGCACCACATTCTTCTCCAGGTCCAACCTATATCATGAAAACATAACAGACCACAGGGAAAAGAGTGGTGGAAACTGAAGCTGTCAAGCAAGCTCACCTGCCACCTATGCTGTGAGCAAGTGCGCTGTCACCATCCCAGCACAAACTCTTGAGGAACCTTTGTGCTTGCTTGCTTGACCTGCTATGCTGTGCCCCAAGTGGTACTGTCACCATCCCAACACAAACTCAAAAGGAACCTCAGTTTCTTACTCTACCAACCTTGGGAAAAAAAGTCCGTCCTCTGCATGCATCCTGTACACGCGTCACACTTGGGTGACAGCATTAAATAATTGTTCAGCAGATATGTGAGGCACATGACTACGTTTGAAAGTAGTAACAAGCCTGTTTGCATGTGGCGGCAGTTGCTAGTTGAAGGCTTCAGACAATATCTCTCTCTCTCTCCCTCCCTCTCTCTCTTTTTCTCTCTACAGGCAAATGCCAAGAATGAGCTTTATCACTCTCTTCGTCGGTCATTAGACCTTCTTCACACTAAAGATTCAAACCTTTGTTTGCAACCAGCCGCACAAGACCGGTTGTAGCAATCAAGAACTAGGAGCTTAACCTTGCGTTTTTTTTCCTCCACAAACAAGCAAGGCCGTAAGGAAAAGACAGAGAACGGAGAACATGATGGAGTCAAGAAGATCCATCACCAATTTCTATACACAAAAAATGCTCGAATCGCCTACCACGAAAACTCTCATGACGAAGCAGACATAAACCAAAACACCCCGGGTGGGGGCGGGGGAGAGAAAAAAAAGCGCTAACTGTAGTGCAGCATGACTCCAATATACAATTCTTTAAAAACACCAAGAGAAAAGAAAGCTGGGAGAAAAGGGGGAAAATAAAAGAAAAAAAAACTCACAAGATCGCAGTATGAAAGGGTTTTGTGAAAGGGAGAAAAACTCACATACCTGTGAAAGGGAGAAAAAACCGCGGAGAAACTCCAAGCTCGATCTCTTTGGCACTTTTCTTTTTCCGGCAAAGAAGTAGATAGATACGCGAGACAGGAGGGAAAATGTGAGAAAGAAATTGGCAAAACAAAAATATCGAAGAATTTTTTTTTCCAAAAAACCAATTCGAAATAAAAATTGTGCAGTACTTGTCGCTTGAGCTACACGAAAGCTCCCACTCCCACTCCCACTCGACTACGACCTCCACGAATCAACAAAAGCCGCAATGACGACGAGTACACTTCCTCTCTCGCGCGCTTCCCTCTCTCTCTCTCTCTTTCTCTCTAGCTCTCTCTCTTCTCGTTGCCCCGAACGCGCGAGCTCTGACCTTTTCCTTTGTTAGGGTTTCAGGCGTGTTCAGTTCGGCGGGCTTTTGAAACCATTTTCTTTTTCTTTTTTGCATGTGATGCTCGGAGGGTACCAAGCCGGTACCCGCCAAGTATCATTAAAAATTTCTAAATTTAAACAATGAGAAACCATCCTTAACATGTCATGTAAAGATTGTTGTAAAGCTCTTGGGAGTAGGCTTTGCTGAGTTTAGGTCCATGCTCGGCTCTACCTCATGAGGCCCTTCTTTCAGTAAAGCTCGCCCCCTCAAGCTTTACCCTAAACATAACCTCCCATTCAAAGGTTCTCAAGCTTTTGAGTAATCCTCCTCTCAGTGTTCACCACGAATCGCCTCTCGGCCTTCCTTTCTGACACATACATCATCCAAACAAGGTGTCAAGAAGAGGGTTGTGTGACTTTTCATCCATTGACAAGAGGGTGACATTCTCACTCTTGAATGTCATCTAAACAATAGGTTATGTTTGATAACCTGTTACCTAGTCCATAACCTTCCCTAATGAGAACATGTCGTCTAATTGGCTACAAGTCACTAGTGACGAGCCATAACACCATCCTTCGTGAGAATGTTTGAAGCTTCAATTGGGTGTCAAGTCACCGAATTACAACCTATAAACCTTTGACCTCCATTTCATTTGTGATTTCACCCCTGGTTAGCACAAACTATCACCTTGGGCTCTCATTGGCCAATGATTTCATAACCTTGCATTGCTTGGATGAAGATTCATACTTGCTCTCTATGTGGATGAAAAGAGGGAATGTCAATTCTCAAGAGGGATGCTTATATGTCTTGTAACCAGCTCAAGAGTGCAACTTATCAAGAATACCTAGTCATGATGCATTATGGTGAATATAATTGGCCTCAACTATTCACAATAATATGTTTGCTTTCACTGGTTACCTTGTCATAACATATCTCAAGGACATTGCTACAAATGAATATCCCTCTTGCAACTGTTTGCACTTTCTGGACCTGACATACAACTTCAACTCTAACAAACAAACAAGATTATGAAAAAAAATGACCCAAATTCATCAGATTTCCAGAAGAAATTTTTTAAAAAATTTGCCAGTTTTCTGCAAAAGGTTCCATCAAAGCAGATAGCCAAAATTTATAGAAGGATGTTTAAATTTTTTTTCTTTCATAATTAGTGTATACCCAAATTTGGTTAAATCTTCTTATGCATGTGATTGCCACTTTGGGCTACATCACACAATTGAAAAAAGAAAACACTGATTGTGATTGCCTTTGTGGTGCACAAAAAGGGAGAAAACATTAAGTGTGCAGCTCAGATGAAATTTTTTCCACTAATAAATTAAAATTACAGAGCAAATTTTAGTCCAAGACCAATTTTTGTTCATATTTGGGTGGTGGATTGTTATGTGTGTATCAATATACTTATTGGTGGTCAAGCTTGTGAGTGAATTCAGTTTCAGGATACTTTTGTTGAGTGCTTGAAGCCTAGAGCAATTACAAAAAGTGTAGGGTATAGCAATGGCCTCATGTGATACATTCTCAAAATGTGAGGCTGGACTTGACTATTGTTTCATCGAAGGCCCTTTATTTTTGAAATGCCCTCACTTTCAGGCTAGCTAAGTCAAGTTTCACATTTTGGGATTGCCCTTGGTGTATGCCTTTACCCATCATAAAGCATGAGGCAAATGGTATCATAAGCCTGAGCAAATGAAGCTCTGGAGGCAATAGGAGCAGGAGTCACCTTATGCCTAGAAGAGACCTCTTCCACCTACTCTACACTTAAGCTTAATTAGTACAAAAAGTTCCCCATTAGAAGAGAAAACATTTTGCAAGAGCCTATCCTAACCAAAGTCATTTTTTCCAAAATCACATAAGGAATTTTTAAAAATTCCACCCAACATTGTGAAATTACAATAACCAAGCCCGCAAAGAGGAAGTTGGAACACCACAACAATGAAAAGGATTACAAATCATTATTTTTTCAATTGGTTCCAAAGCATTGAATCTAAGGTAGATTTGCCTCTTCAATCTTGTCCTCCACCAACAAATACTACCATAGAAAAAAAAAACAGAAAAATATCATAAGTAATGACAAGAAAAAGAAATTGAAACAAAAATATACAGCAAAAAAAGGGTCCCACTTGCTATAAATCTAAAATAACAATCATTTTGGTGGCCAAATTAATGAACTTAATCGAATACAATATCATCTTGCCAATGTCAACAAATTTGTTACCATGGTATAAATGACATTCTATAATGGAGAGCAATGTTCCCAAAAGTGCTTTCCGCATGATGTTCCCAATGATGTTCTTTATATTTATTTACTTAAAAAGTCTTTATTTACATATTTTTCGATTCCAAAGGATACTTTGCATCTTCCAACAATTCATGTATTATTATTAGGTGTTCTGATTTCCAATTTGTTCTTGTACTATCAATCCTAGTACCATACCTAGGCTTGACAATCAGCATTCTTTGGCAAATATTTATTTGTTTTAAAAATGAGATCTGACAATTTCAACTTTAATTTAATTAATTATTTAACAGTTTTATTGCAGAAATGGTAAAGGTGCTACAATAGGTCAGGAACAATGTTTTTTTTTTCAATATTGTAATGTAGTCACAATTGCAACCATTCGTAGGAGGATTTAGCCAAGTTTGGTTAAAGGATAGATAAGAAGCTAAAGGTTTTTAAAATCTTATTAGTTTTTTGGTTACCTCTAAGATCACAGAGTCTAAATGTGATGAACTTAACCTTTTTGTTTCCCTACTTGTATGGTGAAATTTTGAAATTTTTTCAAAAAGACCCTTTGAAAAGGTTATAATTCATTTTCAAAATTTCCAACATTGTGAAATTTTGCATTAGAAAAAATAACTTGCAATGAGCAAGAAATAATCATTTTAAACATTTATGGATATGCATTGTTGGAAGAATGCATTCATTTCATAAAACTCATTGATTTTTGTTTAATATTCATTCACATTAGTTTTATTCCAAATGCATCACCTATGCAAAGGACAATGAATATAATTGTATAATCATATTAGAAAAACTTATTATAAGTGTTGAGTGAAAGTCCACCCTACTTTTAAGTAATAATGAATTGTAAATTATGTGACTTTCACAAAACACAATTCAAGAGTAGAGATAAATTGTGATTTGGAAGATGGGCATTTTACGATATCAACATTTCACTAAATGGTAGTTGTTTACCCATCGAAATAACCAATTCAAAAAATATTGTCATGGACCGAGTGTCACCCCCTCTTCCCCCTACGCTCAATTGTTGTTAACAACATTATATTTTTATTTTGTGGAAAACTAGAGTAAATGAAAACAAATAATTATTGCAAAAACCCCATTGTCATCTTTGATAGTTGGTTGTTTGAAAAAAGCTTATTGACATGTCTAAAATTGAATTTTAATTTATTTCAAAAACCCATTATCACTAAAGACATTATGTAATTTTAAAATATTTAAAACATTCAAAACCCATTGTTAACAACATTGGTCAAATTTGAAGAAAATCGTTTCATATTTGATGAAGACTGAAAAAAAAAAACCCCATTATTGCCAGTTATAAATAACTTTGAAAGAAGTTGCGGCACCTTTAAAAGAGAGGGAGGAAAAAACACACTATCGTCAATAACACTAGGTTTATTTGCCCCCAAAAAATAAAAATTAAAAAATTTATTAAAAAAAAAAAAAACAACAATGACCATGGTGTGGATGTTAGCATATTAATGGTAATATAGTTAAGATTTTTAAAAAATAATGACATTCAAAACCATAGCCACAAAATACATTTATAATGGAATTTATGTTATATTATTCAACAAATGTTCTATCATATATAATTAAATTATGTGTCATGAAGCTCAAAATAATTAAAATTATGAAAAAATAATTCATCCATAACAATTTAATGATAAAATAAAACATTCATCCATAATGAGGTTGAATGCTCGCATTCATCCCTATGTTTGTTTTTAGGTTTATTGGTACAACATTCATTTTGCAATTAAATTTCTGAGTTTTACTTGCATGTGTATAGAGGAAAAAATATTTTACCATCCCAAGTTCCAATTCTAAGCTTTAAGCTCAAGTTTAAGCTCATGTGATAGCTTGCTTCTAATGGTGGGTCATGATAGAAGGTTGGATAAGTTGTAAATTACAACTTACCATGAAGGAAGAATGTCCACTTTAGAATGTGTAATCAATTGAGGTTATTTCTTTAGGTTAATTGTTGGTAACAACTTTGATGTCATATCTGTTATCAATCCTAACATTCCTCCACCCTCACATAGAAAGGTTGCAAATCAAAAATTGGAAGTTGGCCAAATTTTAGAAGTTGTCATGATGATAACATAAAGTAATGGAATTTGGCCCCCAACATCACCCCATTCACATCCAATGTAGAGGCTCAAAATCTTCCTTTTGTTGGGTTTGTGGGAACATGCAATTGTTTGAGGTCATGGGGACAATTTTTTCAAATGTAAATTATTGGGGAAGACACATTTGGTGTTTAGCCTCCCCCCTTTGAGAATCAAAACCTTCATTAGTTCCAAGTGGCTCTAGGACATGTGAGCTAGAACATACATGTAACTATTGTTAATGAATCCACTTCAAATGGATTAGACAAAAATGATGTTTAACCCCCAAAACATGTGTATCATGGGGAACATTAGTGGAATCAATAAATCTTGTTCAATAAAATAATCCTCCAAAAATGTCTGATCTTAGATAAGTAGGCACATTTGTGGAATTTGATGTTTCCATCTTCTTCTCCACCAACTTTTAATTTGCCATGCTAGTGATTAATTCTTCCAACCAAGCAAGTTGATCTTATGGAATGGCCACATCACCACCTTGGCCTTGATCACTAAATTTACTTGAACTTTACTTATGGTTTTGCCTTTAAATTGTGAACTATTGCTACCCCCAAGTCCTCCTTTCATATTTTTACCATCTTTGTTGTTGGTAGATTTATTAGGACAAAATTTTGAATGCAATGAGTAACAATGGTCAATGTCATGACCCTTAACATCATAATGCTCACATTCTTTGATATCAAATATACTATTTTGGTTGTAGATGCCTTGCTATTGTCTTGGTCTTCTTTTTTCATTTGAAGACTTACACAAGGTCAACACACAACCAATTGGCCTTGTTTCACCAAAAATGATGCGGAAGGTTTAGATTCCCCATCATTTTTTACCTTCTTTGACCTTCCCATTCCAAATGACTGTTGATTCCTCCTTGGAATCCTACTAGGCGGTCATGGTGATGGCAATTTTACTATTTCCACCCCACAAAATCTTTTGTCAATCCTTTCCACAATGTGCAATGTTTCTTCCAATGTGGCATCACCTTCATGATTTATGATGAATTAAAGTTTTGCCATCCTTTGCACCTTCTGGTCTTGCTTGGACATGTAAAAATGCAACAATTATCATTATGTGCCAACATCACCACTTTTCTGGGTTATCTATGTCAACTTTAATTGTGTAAATGGTGCATGGAATATCATCATTTTCCCTTTGGAAATCTTGGATCTTTTGTATTTAATATCTATGAATGCCCCATACTCCAAATCCAAAAGTTGAAAAAATTGGTCTAATGGGTGAAATGGTGGTGGATCATTAATGGTTGCAATGGCACCCAATGTGGCTTAGGAAATTTGTGACACAAAAGACATGGGGTCTAATGGGTACATACAAACCATAAGACTTAGATTCTAGTGGAGGAATCTTCTAAATCATCTTGGGAACTATTGTTAGGTTGATTAAGATTTGGTTATATGGTCGACCTTAACATAGTTTTTCCCTCCTTGAAATTTGTCATGAGCTCCATGCTTCATGTCTAATATTGTTCCACAACTTGGAGTTCTACTTGAACTAGTGGGTGCCCATGACCTTTGGCCACTGTGAAGTCCCCCGGTTTCTTTAAACTTGGTTCGCGTTTTAGTTTTTTTTAGAAACTTTTAACTTTTTTATTTTTATGTGTTTTTTATTTTTATTATTATTTTGTGATCATCTAGCCGGATGGACATTTCATCCATCCCCTTAATCCGGACGGATAGTAGCTAAAAGAAAAAAAGCTTCCCCAAAATTCGTCCCGTCATCAAGCTGGACGGACATTTCATCCATCCCCTTAATCCGGACGGACAGTAGCTAAAAGAAAAAAAACTTCCCCAAAATCCGTCCCGTCATCAAGCTGGACGGACATTTCATCCATCCCCTTAATTGGGATGGACATTAGCTAAAAGAAAAAAAAGGTAGTCTTGGTCAATACAAAAAAAAAAAAAAAAAAAAAGATTCTGGGCTGTCCAAGGCCTAAATATTTTTTTTCTAATCTACCAAATCTTTTGCCTCAAAAAATCAGACTGCCCCTGATTTCTTTTTTCTCTGGAGTTAGTTACATCTGGGGAAGTTACATCTAGGGAAGCTCCATAGGGAACGGGCAGTGACTGGAAGAATTTTCCAGGCACTGCCCACACAGACAGACACCACTGTTGCTTTAATATATAAGATTGTAACCCTCTTTGTCCAACTTTCAAAAGTCTCTAATGCCTCATGCTCCAAATGTTGAAATAGGAGCTCAAATGCAGGCACCAAAGATTAAAAGTCAAGTTTTTTTGTCTTTTGGCCCACATACTAGTCTTGAAATGCAACTCCCATTCCTTGAATGAAATGGTCATGCCCACCCATCTAGAATATTAATCTTTAACAACCTTAAAACCTAATCAATATGTCCAAGGAATTCAAAAGTCAAATATGACCTATTTAATGGTCAAAATTGTTGGGTAGCCTTGTTTTGTACCCAATCATTAACCACACCAATTACAACCCCAAAGCTCATTGTGGTAGTCAATATGTGTGGGAAGGTTTAGAGCTTTTCACGTTGGGTTTTCCATTGAATAATATGCACAAAATTCAAGATATCAACCCATAAGTGTGTGTTTGCTTAAGGTGTTGACTAATCACACATAACTTGACAAATCCCCTTACCTCCTAATAATATATATGACATATGAACCAACATAATGACATGAAACAAACACATAACCCAAAAAACACCAATGAAGGGGGTCCACTCACGGTTGGGGTACACAAAAGGAATGTCTTTCCCCAAAATCATTTTCAAAACATTACTTTGAATGAAAATTATAGTTATAGATAATATATTTGGTAGATTTTCTTTTTCATTAAATATTCACATACTTCTTGATTATAATGGTGGTGATTTTTTTTGATTTGGATGATCAAAACATGTCCTTAAGTGTCCTAAAAAATGGTTTAGGAACCTTGTCCCACTATGCAATTTTACAAAAAAAAATTCAACATGACTAATAATATTTGTTCAAATTTTTCCATATTTTAATTACAAATAGAATAAAATATGTTTTATATGATGGCATAAATTTTTAGTTTGATAAATCACCAACATTTGTGGAATTGATGCTAAAATTTTGGATTTTTTCATAGAATGGATGCATTAACAAGGACAATTTGTTACGGACACCACCATCACCCATCGATTACATCATCAGTTGCACTAACATAGTCATTTGCATCATCAGTTGCACTAACATAGTCATTTGCATTATCACTTGCACCAACATAGTTGCTTGCATCATTGCTTGCACCAACATAATCATCTGCATCATTGTTTGCATCATCGTTAATTATTAATTAATTCCTAATTCACTATTGAAAAGTTTCTTTGGTCGGTGCACACATGAAAACTTCTATGGAAGTTTATTTGAACTAAGTCCCCAATGGGGTATAAATAGGGGTAGGACCTCTCATTACCTTTAGTTCGTTCAACATCAATTTTGGGTACACTTTGTTATCATAACCTTTGTTTTCATACATCATCAGAATAAAGTTTCGTTTGAATCATCTTCTGGAATATACCATGTTCTTGCCTTGTGTTTTTGTGTTTTTAGTTTTGGATTAGATTTAGGCTTGCATTTCTTGTGATTTTTTTTCCTTGTCGTGTCTTTGGTTTAATTCTTATTCTTGTAATTTTTCATGTTCATGATAATCAAATTAATTTTGTTAATTAAAAATTCACATTCCAAAAGGAAAAAAGTAAAGGAGACATGGGTGCAAAAAATGACATATTTTGATGTTTTTAATAGGATTTTGACATTCTTAATGAAAGTTTATCATCCTAGAATGTTTATGTAAACGTGCATTCCATTTTGGTTTATACTTGAACACATTATGAAAAAATATAAGGTTTTATAATTGGGCTTGTAATTGGGTTTTCCAGTTGCAATAAACACCCTATGCTATATATAATATTGTATATACAATGTAATCCACATGCAATTATATGCAACTTCTTTGCAACCAATTTTCACATCATATTTTCATGCACATTCCAACATGGCGAACGAAATGCTAACGTGGTTTTTCATCATTTGTCAATGGATGACATATGTTAATACCTTTTGCAACTTATTTACAACTATTCTACAACTAGCTTGACGAATATAATTTTTAATTATTTCATTCATCCATTTGATGAATAAATTATGTTCATATATTTTATAACTTATATGCAACAATTTTATAATTAATTCTTTCATTATTTCATTGATCCATTTTATGTGAATGGATTTTATCCCAATCTTTTGCAATTTATTTAGAACTATTTTACAACTAGCTTGATGAATATTTTCCTTCATATTTCATTCATCCATTTGAGCAATGAATTCTTTTCCTATCCTTTGTAATTAATTTATAACTAAAGATGAAATGAAAAATAATAATTTAGTGACTAATTTGCAACTAGGTGTTTAAGTTTGGGTTTCAAAGCAATTGTATGGTAGTTGATTTTAGTAGTGTTAAACAATTAAATTGCAACTTACAATGTAATTATACAAACTTTTCACAACCATTATCATGTTGTCCTAATTATAATAGATAATATTGAATTGCATTGGACAACACTATTTATAAACATGAAATGGATTTGAAACTTTAAATAGATTTACATTCCATGTTGAAAAATACATTACAGAAAAAAATTAGAAATTGTTTATATCAAAAGACAATTTAATTAGGAATTTAAATATAATGCCCAAGCTATTTATAACAAACATTTTTCTCTATTTAAACAAAAGGTTAAATCATAAAAATGATGACCCACAACAATCAAATTTTGTCATCTAAAACATTATGTTTCATAAATGAATGTTTTTTTTTATTTTTGTTGAAATGGAGCTTGAACCATGCAATTTTTTCAATCCACTTTATTTGCTTATACCATGTTATGATATTTAGTTCCACATGTGAAATGAAATCAATAGCATATCCTAACATTGTAAAATATCTAAATAATCCTTTCAACTTGAATAAAATTAGTTTACAACTATACTACTATTAACATGCAATTCATTTGTCATTAAAATGCAATGGATGTAGAACATTGATACAAACTAAGTTATAATTTGTACACTTACAAATAGAATCAAATATTGTGCTTACAAGTAAATTGAATTACAATTTTAGGTATTTTTGAAAAAATCTTACCTTGTATACATAATTTTGATGTTGACGGATTGAAACATAATGAAAATTCAGCCCTATAATAGAAAAACAATAAAAGTCATCACAAATGTTGAAACAGAAAACATAACATCTGTAACATGATTATCATTAAAATGTCACCTTTCATAAATCTCTCATCATTATAAGTTAAACTAAACTTGTACAATCAACTTCTAAATAAAATGGAATGTATTTTCACATCATTTTTCTTTAATATATGCAAATAAACAAAAGACCAATAATCATTAGACCTTCAACATCCAGGAACAAAAGTAAGAACCTTTAATATCCAAGAATAAGAGCAACAACTTTCATAATTGTGATGTAATTGTTACATGCAACTTGTTAACAAAGTCAAACATGGTTGACTATAATTGTATATATAATGCATACATTGTATTGTATAAATATACATCTTGCAATTAATTTGCAATTATAATATAATTCTTTGATTTTTTGATGTGGCATTTTATTTATTAATTTGTTGTATTTCCATAGGATAGTTGCAATGTGGTTGTATATTAGTTGTTTTGGAGCTCTAGTTGTAGGGTAGTCTAGTTACCCCAAACATAATTTCTCATAGTGATAAGACATTCAAAATTTATTCAATTGATTTGAATCATTCATTATAACATTAATTGGTTAAAAGCTTAAACATACATATCCCCCTTTCATTGTTTAACATATTAGAACATTCATTTTGTTAAGTCCTTAGTTTAAAACTCAAAACACAAAACAAATGGGTGTCATGGTTCTTGTTGTGGTACTTTAATTGTGAATGCACCCAAGGGATTTATATAACAAACAAAAAGTTGACATGCCTTATTTCCCTTCACTCTGTAGGCTAACACTATTTGACCTACTATAAGGTGGGTTGGACACTAGAAAATCCATTTTTTTGTGTTTTTTAGGAGTAGTTTTTATGTGGGTACCTTTAAGTTTGGTATAATATGAATTGAAGTTTGATTGAAAATTTTAAAAGGGACTCATTTAATTAAATTATAACATTTGAAAAATTAAATTAAAAATTGAAAATAAAATGCCATCATTTCATTACAAGGTGAACTTTTCAAGTGATGTAAGTCTTTTGTCATAGTGTATAAAAAATGTTATGGACTTTTATTACATAGTAAACATGTTTTAATTTTTGATTTTTTTCCCCTTAGTATGATTACAAACCTGTTATTATAATATTAAAATAAGGGTTTCAATCAAATTTAATATTTTAGTTTATTAGGATTTTGCAAGATTACCAATAATTAAAAAAGTTCATAATTTATTAAAATAGAAAAATTATTAAATGTTGTTTTGAAAAAGTGACATTACTACCCAACATAACATTTACCAATTAGAAAATTTCAAAAAATCCATGTTTTTGCTTCTAACTTTTCCCCCATTTAATTAAATTGGAGCATGTGTCATAATTTGAAAATTTGTAAGTTTAGGGTTTAGGTGTTCTTCTTGCATTTAAAATCAAATGGACTAATTTGCATTCCCAAAACATCAAATATTCACAAGATGGGTGTAGTCATACCAACATGTACCAAAAATCATCATAACCACTGCTTAAAAGTTACATAAAAGCAGTTTAAAGCAATTTTGACACTAAAAACACAATTTGAAAATATTTTTTAATGACATATTTTTGGATGTTTTTTAATATACAACTTAACATAATAGTATTAAGAATTTTTTAGAAAAAACTAATGGTTTTTTGAAAGACACATAAAAAGATTTCAAGAAGATTTCAAGAATAAAGTAATGGTCTAAGGGGGCACATGCAGCTCCTAATAGAGTGGTTGGACCCATAAAAATTATGAAAAAGGAAAACTATGGACACCAAATGTGCCACTTTTGGTCCATTCATACTATAACAAATCTATTATGAAAAAAAGTTGATGATAGAACATTCGTTGTTCATCAATGGCATAGTGTTCCACCACTTGTGGATTATAGGTAATTACGTTTACTAGCACAAGCAATTGGTGTTGAAAATTGATCAAAAACCGATTTCACACAACCATTTTTTTGCACATGTGAAAAAAATTCTAGAAATTTCTATTTCCAATAGGGCTGAATTTTTTTGCACACGTAGACCCTTTCAAGAATTCAATGGCATAAATGGCATTCCATTCCAATTTTGTACATTAAAAAGTTATGAATTTTGGAACTTTGATGAAAATTCACCCACAAACAACTTCATAATAGTTGTTTACAAACTAAATTAACATTAATTTAAAATGTCACCCTTGTATAGTTGTTCATTGATGAATAATTCCCAAGTAGTCACAATTTCATTATTGTTCATTAACAAATAACCTAATGTTAAGGTCCATTCCCAATAAAAAGAGCCAAATCACTTATTGATTGTAATGAAAACTACACCTCTACTTTGAAAAATTCCCAATAATTATATATAATGAATTATTTGTTCATATTTTGGGGTTTTGTTAATTTGTTCATGAAATTGATATCCTACAAATTTGGAGTCATTTCATTATGCTATTAAAGTCCTTTGTCATACACAAAACACTTGTAAACATGGTTATTTTAAGGACTATAAAATTTGAACGTGTTTTTTGTTACTCAAATGTTCACCAAATGTTCTCAATTTTATTATGGGTTTTAATATACTTCATAAGAAAGGTCATGTGTGTTTATATTTACTGCACCTATATTGAATCCTTTGAATGAATGTTGTTAATTTTGATTCTAAACATCCTTGATGGTTAAAAACAAAAGTGCACATTTGACTATAATCTAAGTCCTTGTGCAAAAAAAATAAAATAAAAATATGGGTCATGTTTGGTCACAATATTAATATTTAGTTTCATAAATTACATTTAAAATAAAGTTTTGGTATTTAATTGACTAATCCATGTAGGACATGTGTAAAATGCAATCCTTGGTAAGGACTTTGACCTTGGTGCTGTGGTTCTTTTTATTGTGAATGGACTTGTTAGTGTTTTTTTTCTTATTGATTAATTATTCATGACAAAATAATTCCAAATTTGTTGGGTCATTTGTTGATGAATAGCCCTAAGTTAGCACTTCATCATATGTTCCCACACTTTCATATTCCAAGCACTGAACACATTGCGTTCCCACATTTTGGGCAATATACATTACATGAACCAAGTGTTGTTCATTAGTTAACAACTTTGAATGTTCCTAACCATGTGTTTGTAGATGAATAGCCTTGATTTTATCAACTATTCATTAATGAACACGTTAACCTTGGCTTATTGTTCATTAACAAACAATTGGGTCCAACCATGTTTTATTCCACATGTGCTGCTTCAAATCATTGTTTTTTTAAAAGAATATTAAAAAAACAATTTAGTACGTCTTTCAAGAAAAATTAAACTTAAATTTTTTAAAAATAATATTATGTTAAGGTGTATATTAAAAAATATCCCATAATATGTCATATATAAATATTTTCAAATTGTGCTTTTAATGTCAAAACTAATTTTAAGCAACTTCTAAGCAATTGTTACAAAGTTTTAAAAGTCTTTATACATATTTTTCACTCATTGGACTGATTCCAAATTTTTATGATATGTACATAATGTATTCACAATAATAGTTCATAAAAAATAAATTATTTATTATTTTATTTTTACAATCCAAAGTTCAAAAAATTAAACAATGGTTATGACTACTAATGGTACATGTTAGTATGACTATACCCAATTATTACCTTCGAGGCCCTTTTTTTCACAAGGGACACATGGCATGTTCAAATTACTATCAATTTTCACTTTTAGGTTTGATAAATTACCCAAAAAATGACAAAGAAAAAGGGAGGTCCAAATTGGACCCTTAGGGACCCCTTACTCCCAAACCTTTTTTGAATGTTTCAAACTTCCTAAATTTAAATCCCAAAACCTAGGAGGTTTGGAGAACTTCATTATTAAAAGTCCCATTGTCACCTCTTTTTTTCACCTCCCCTTGTGTAGTTAGTCTTATTTTAACACCAATTAATGGCATTCCTATTTCTGCGGTTCCAATTGTTGCCACTTAACACCACAACATTCATAACCTTTGGAATGCGTAACAATGATGTTTCCCCCCTTGTTTCTAAAGAACCCAAAATGACAAGCGTAAAAAACCACCTTATCAATTTGAACAAATTGATTTAGACCTATTAGTGTGATTAAGTAGTCAATTTGGACCCTATTGTTTTGATTGACAAAGTGACTAATAATAATTAATAAATAGTGAACCATTTGACTAGGTCAAACTTATACTTAAATTAAAATAAAATTATGGATTATTATTTTTAAATTAATAAATAGGTGGTTAGGTAGGTAACTATGTAATAAATAGGTCTAAATGAGTTTTAAAAAAACATTTAGGTAGGTAAGTGCAAGTTTAGCTTAGCCTAGGCTACTTAACTTAACCAAACCTCACCAAACTATTTTAGTTTACTAACCTACCTACCCTATCCTCTAAGCATGCACATAGATTACAAGTATAAAGAACCCTAAACCTTCACAAGGTCCAAATTCTTTAAGGAATACCAAAATATTGTCATGGTGTCACCATGTTGTATACTTTTTCACATAGTCCTATTTGACCATGTAAAGACATAAAATGAATGAGATTAATGGAATTTAAAATTTTAATGGTTTAAAATATGGTATTTATAAAATACTTGAAACATTTTGATTCATTAATATTGATGGGGATCAAAATATAGGACAAAATTTAGGATTCCATAGAAGATTAACTCCTTTTTGTGTTTAATGATACACTTAAAACAATTTGGACCTCACAATGATAAATCAAATCCTTATCAATGGATTACATTATTAGAAGTGTTCAACATTTGTTAAATTTTTTATTTCACATCATTAAACATAGTGATTAAACATAAGTGACAATTAATGTTTAAAATTAGGTTAAACCTAGTGGTTAAATTTAATGGCTTAATTTAATGGTTAAACATATTGATTAAACCTTGACTAAAACTTTGTTAAATAAATAGAGATGCCACCGGTAGGTTTGTAAGTTTTTGCATATAATTTGGTAATTTTTACAATTAGCTTTGTTATTTGAAATGAATTTCATTTAAACAAAATGTTATTAAAAAATGTTACGATAATATATTTTGACATAACTATATGAAAGATATGTATAAAGGTGAGTAGATATGAAATGTGAGTGATTTATATGTAGATAAATAAGTAAGCAAGCCATTTGGTGACTTCCAATAAAGTAATTGAATGTGGATGGCTAATACCAATGTTGTTTGGTTCTTCATTTTGATTTTGATTTTTTTAATTTGATAGAACCTTTGGTGTAATTTTGAGAAGGGTATTTTGGGTTATAAAACCTTCAATTCCATAAACTATTCAAAATTTTGGAACTTGGTTTGGTGTAAAACCAAATTTGATCCCATTTACATTCCAACCAATTAAAATTGATAAGTTGTTGAAATAGGTACCCATGTTCATGGAGTGGTATTATTATGGTGGAAAATGGGGGATTCAAATTTAGTTTAAACAAAAAATTGAACTTCTATTTTAGATACCCTAAGACCTAACCTAGAACCTTGACACTTAGAGTGACATGATAGTAAGGTTTTTAAGCTATGTAAATGAGGGCATTGGTGGTGACTTGGATTTGGATGGTGAAGTGTGAATGAGTTTGATTTATGGTTCAAGTTGTTATTATCTACTTTTTATTGAAAGGAAGAAGGGGACAAATAGAGGGTGTTTTCTTCTTGAAGATGATTGTTTTAGCTATGAGCAAATTTGGTGACAGCAAGTGATGTTTATCATGTAGATTGTTGTGTTGTGTGAATTGTATGTTGTAGGTTTTTATTGTTCTTGGAATGTCATTGAGGACTTGGCAATGAGGATGCATTGATGGAGGTTATAGTAAGAATTGTTGGAGAGTTTGTGGACCTTAATGCACAATGTGAAGGATATGAAGGTAGACAAGAGCTAGAAGCACTATGTGCATCCAACTAAGTAGTTTGCAAATAAGTGTGGTTACTAGAATTTTGTTTTAGGAGATGGGCATTAGGGCCTTATGTGCAAGTTTTTCAAGTTCTCTACTTCCGCTATGTTCTGAAACTTGATAGGCCTTAGTGTTGTACTCCTCATGAATAAAAGGATTAGGGTGGGAAATGATGAACAATCAAGGAAAGTCTGCGCTTGTAGTGATGGGGAATATGTAATACTTGGGAGATCTGGTCAGCATGTTGTGGCACAGGGTGCATTAGTAGAAGACTTGAGACTTTTTCAGATAGAGCTTGCATTCAGGTGGCTTTAGCCCTTATGCCTTGACTTTCAGAATCTCTTTGTCTAGCTGGGAGCATTGCAAAAAGGATCATCAAAATAATTGTGGTAATTCAAAGGGATTTCTTTTAGTATTTGATTTGAGTAGGTTCAAACTTCAAAGGGCTAGTGACACTTGAAAACAAAACCTTTTACAAAGAGCTAAGAATAGTCAATAAAACCTGATGTACTAATTTATTTAATTTCATGTAATAATAAGTACCCACATTTAATATCTTTATTGCCACAACGAAACCAACTTCACAAGATTCAAAGTGCTATTCTTAAGTGAATGTATTTGTCATATTGGCTTGTCTCCTAGCAATTCTACACACCAGTTACTGTGTAGACGAATCCCCTGAACCAGTAGAATTCATTTAGTAGTTCAAGAGTTCTCAATCGTCACTGACTGATTCTTTTCCTTTCTCATTCACCCCCCTTACCGAGCGATTCTGATCCCTGAACAGCCCCTGATTGAAGGTACAAATCAATGAACAGCTGCAGAGGAGGGAGGTCTAGAGAAAGAGGTCAAGTCCCTGCCTCCCATTTCCACCAATACCATAATATCTTGGCAGTTTGGCGTAAATTATATTATTTTTTTGGACATGCTGAAATTTTCAAAAAATGCTTTTCTCCAAGAAATTATTTTTGTGAAGGAAAATGAATGATCTTTTGAGATATTGAGGAATATTTTACTCTATTGCTTATTTGGCAGATGTGTGCTGAAGCTACTCTTGTACTACAATATTCAAGTACTTAAGGTCCCACTTCCATCTAGTACACTTGACACAACAACATTCATTTCACAAAGAGCTGACCTAACATTTACCAACCCAATTCAAAATTTAAAAAGCCATCACAATCATACAAAAAATCCTTGAAGAAGAAACAAAAAGCACAGCAAAGCTAATTCAAATAGCTCTATTACACCTACACACATACATATATACAGTGTACACTGATGCAAAAAAGCAAAAGGAACTAGTACCTATGACAAAGCGAAGGGGAGGGAAGAGGATATATGTCAGGCTTGATCTTTGAAGTTTTAGCATCAAAAAAAATAAATTGTGCACCGCATTGGTGGTGTCTTAATGTTTTGTGGTGTGCAAATTCATTGTTGGTTTGTGAAGGAAGTGAAGTGGGAGAAATCACTGGGGCATATGCTCTTCAAGTTGAGTGATCTCTGAGCTTGTAATTCCGATCCATGATCTTTGAGAATAACTCAGTTATATATAAAACATATCTGGTGACAAATTGTCATAAACACTCAAGTTTTATGTTGTGGGTGACAAATTGAGACATTGATAAAGTTTTCATGTGTGTAGTCTGTCTATGTACTCATGAAGATTTCACATGAGATTCAGGAGTTGAGATTCTCTGGATAAGAGGGTTTTGTTTTTGTTTTTTTGGAGTGGTTCAGATAGCAGCTGACTCTTGCAGGTTGACTGCACTTTAATAGTTTAAAAGCAATAAAAGCCTTGTATCATACACTTTGCGTATTCTTCACATATAAACAAACATTACATGTTTGCCAGGTGACAAAGAATCAATATGTGTTGGTTTCTTAAGCAAAAAAAAAAGGAAACAAGGAGTTGAAAGTACTTTCAGAGTTTTGTCTTTTGAGGTAATATAATAATGAAGCAATCTCAGGAGTGTATATATCTTTGATCCTCAGATCACTATAGCAGGATAGTGCTTTTCCTGCACTCAATAGTAGATGTGTTTTCTTTTCCAATTTTGTGATGTAGCCAAATTGGAAAATCATCTATAGAAAAATAATCCAAGTTTGGCTATGAAAGTTGAAATTTTAAAGCATCCTTCTATATTTTGGGCTCCCTGTTTGATCTTTTAAAAAAACCTGGTATTTAATAGATCAAAATATAGAATCTATTGAATTTGGGTCTCTTTTTCACAAAAAATCCTTGTAATAGGTCAAAATCACATTTTTCAGATCAAAGAATTCAAATATATGCCCAAAGAAGCATCACTGCATGTAGTAGGCTGTGACACTTGAGTGTGGTACAATGTTACACTAATGTCAACTCACAATAAACACGATATATACCTATCTCCAAAGCAAGGTAGATTGTTTTGTTTTGGAACTATGAGATCCAGCAAACCGGGGCACTTCAGACGTGTTCTTGGTATCTTTGGAAATCTCTGGATGAGGAGGGGTGCATTGGCTTGGTTTCATGAGGTTTGGACTTGTGGTGTAAAGTTCTTGAATAGTGAATGATTTTTTCACTGAAAATTAAATTGAATCATAACAAAAAAATTCAGAAAAATTGGGATGTGTCTTCGGTGTTGTTGGAAAGATCTTGAGGAGTAGGATTTAATGGAGTATATTTTATAAAATTTGGATTGAGGATGGGGGAGATATTGAGTTTCAAATGATTTTTTGTCACTAAAGATTTAAATAAATCACAAAAAACCAGGTTTTGGAAAGAAAAATCAGTTGAAATTTGATTACACTTGCAGGTCATATTTAACTCTTCAAAAATTGAATATAGGGTCTAGAGTTTAGGGTTTAATTTAACCCTAAACCTTACAAAATAATTTTCATATGTTGAGCCTTTATTTTGAAACAGCACATGCCACTCTAGTATATATAAAAGATTGACCTCTCAGATGGGTCCAGGTGTTTTCTATTTTTTCTCAAAAATTCTGATACAAAAATATGGCAAATGTTTCCAAAAAAAAAAAAGTCAAATTAATCAAACTTACACTAGAAAAACACATTGAACCAAACTTTTTGCAATTATTGTTTTTGTCACAAAAACGACAAAATTTGTTGAAAACAAATCACTGGTGACTGGATCATGGTCATGAACCATGTGGCGAGCTCTCAAAATATGGCGTAAAATTCAACATCATGAAATATGTGTCACATTAAATTGATGTAAGATTTAACACCTGCCTAAATTTATGTTGTGCAATTGTGGATGCAGCAGGCGAAGTCCAATTTGAAATTTTGTTTGAGTTGATTTGAGTTTTCAAAAAACTCTGGCTTAATGTGTTTTGTGAAGGATTTCATGAAAAAATTGCTAAAATTGCAGCTGCTGATCAAGAGATGGGCATTTAAATATTTTGAACTGTAGTGCAGTGAAGGATTTTATGATGAACAGTTTGCTGGCTTGCAGCAGCTGATCGAGAGATGCAGGGGATTAGATGCAGGAGCTGGTAGATTTGCAATATTGCAAGGTTCTAATTAGCTAGTTGTGCAGGTGCTTCTTGAGCTGCAAGGAATTCAACAAACTAGAACTGCTTAGAAGGACTAGTGTTGATCAGTGAGAACTTGAAAAGTCTCCATATTATATTTCTCAGGAACTTGTACTTAATCTTCTCTCTACAACAATATAAATCCTGGTGATCTGAATTATTACGTCCCGACACACAAAATGCCAAAGAAATAGCGGCGAGAAAGCTGGGAGTCGCAGCAGCGGCAGCAGCTAGCTTGTCGTATAATTAGCGTTCCTGTAGCTTTTCAGATGGAATAGCGCATGTGATATTAACATCCTGTTCTCTGCTGCAGAGTTTATTGCAGACCACAGCGAATTGTGTAAAACGTGCAGCTGCCGGGCTAGAGGCAGAGGTACTGTACCAGCTCACACTGATCAAGATCAAACCGTTTCTAGCCGCCTCGACATGTGCTGCAATGTCTGCAATTCAAGAGTTCACTTTAGCTGTGGTGCAATTAGGCTTGCACACACTCTAGCATGCTATGACCAGTCTTATATGTATGTTTTATAAGCATGTGGTTTGAAGACATGAGATTCATGATGAGTTTCGAATCCAGCTGAGCCTTATATGATCTGCAGGCTCCAGCTAGTGCAATTTAGTGAATTCTGGCTTGAGAATATGGTATTGGTGTGTCTTGTGTAATTCCTGAGCTTTCAACTGGAGATCTTATTCTCGAGAAGGTCCTTAAAATCAACCACAATATATATATGACCAGACATGTAAGGTACTGGAGGATCGACAGCATCAAAGAATAGCTTTTCATGTCAAACATTGAAGATGATCAAAAGATATTCTTGATCATGTCAAATTATATTGTGCCATTACTTAATGTCAAATTGCCATTTTAATTTAATAAACACATTACATTCTAATAGGATGAAACCACAACGTTTGTCTCTCACACATGTGTCATGAGCAGCCAAGGCGTTTTATGTGAGGAAAACCTTATTCTCTTGTACAAGTATAAGCTAGCTATTCTTGACATAAGATCACAATAAGAACCTGGACTGTCTAGATTCTGGAATTATGGTTTGAGCTTAATGTACTTAAGAACTTTTTCCATTCAAACCAATGATGTAATCATTTTGAAATTGTTATCTACAAAATTTTCCACCCAAAAAACTGTAAAAAGCAACTTAGGAGAGTATTTTGCAGTCACCCTAAAGGACTCTCACCCATAATAGAAGATCGTGGAATATGCACCCGGCCGGCCATTATCATGAACGCAAAGCTGCCCCACTAGACACCTCGATTTAGAACTTGTGAAGCGCTGGCTGAGAGAATTCACAGGAGTGATCACATTTATGCACACTAGATTAACTCTTAAAGTGCTTATATATCCTGTGCAGATCAAGAGCAGTGCACTGTAGATCAGGAGCATTGCACAGATGATCAGGAGCACAGCTGCATTCAGCTCTTAAATGCATAGAATGGTCTCGAAATCCACAGAACAAGTTTTCAATTGGAATTTCTTCACATAAATCACGCTACCTACATTAATCTGCAGTACAAGTGCAGCGACATATGATCATGTTCAATTTGTAGTTTGAAATTCGGACCAGCCCCATGCAGGATCTCATGCGCCCAGATCATCATCTTCATTATATGACTCGAGTCCATGAATAATAACATGTCTAGATGCACAGCTTGCAGCAGCCTGCGAACTAGAATAGATCTCCCTAAGGTGGTCCTCCTCCTGTCTTATTGAAATTGCACATGGAGAGAGGTGATCTGCACCGACGTCCTGGAGTACACTCATGAAATGATGAACGTACGATCGACTGCACTGGAGATTTTCAGTTGTAGAGCTGGAAAAGATGGGACTAGAGATCAGTACCTCAGCTGGTTCGTATTTATTCTAAGCTTGCGGCCTGACATGAAGAAATGGATCTAACTAGCTAGGCTATCTGTGCTAGCAGCTGTAACTAAAATTCTCTACCTGACTGCAGCATCGATCCTACAAGCTGTTTTTACCGGCTACCAGCTGCAGCCCGGAGCTTGTAAGCTCGATGATCGGGCCTCCGAGCGAGAATGAGATCATTCTATTATGTACAATATGGTCGACAATACTAAGTGGATTGCAAAAATGATGGGAAGCTTGCAAGAGGTACTAGCTACTAGTGGATTCAAAGCTGGAGCCTGCAGCCAGACGGGCATCGATCTATGTACATGATCTGCTGATGTAAGAAGAGGTGGCTGTGCATTATCTACAAAGGGGATGCAGCTGCTCGCCGAGCTGATTCTCATCTGGCAGCTCTAGTGTCGACAGCTATACCCGCCAACGACCACCATGGTCGTCCTGATTGTAGAATGGTAACCAGTGCATCTGAAATTTCATGGCCAAAATTTGTGAACTCACGGTCCTCAGCTGCACCGACTTGCAGACTAGGTCGAGTCAGAGTGTTGCAGCGGGGAGCTGGACATGATGGACACTGGTATTGCTTATGGCGGCTGCAGCGTCTGATTGAGGAGGGAGACGCTTGCGCTTCTTCTTCTCGTAAGCTATTCCTCTGGCCTTGGCTTGCGTTTCTCTCACCTCCCGCAGATAAAGTCTCACAGTTCGAGCTCCGAAAGGATTCGACTCCGGTCTGCCTCCATTCTCCTCGAAAGCGGCTCGCAGTCTCCCAACGAGAGCATCCAGAGATCCCCAAGCTTGTCTTAGCGGACATGGACACGGGTGTGGAGGATGAGGGTGGCCGAAAAAGGGACATGCGGGTAAGTGAACCTTGGTCTTGCCGAACTGATCCAGGTATCGCACGAAGTCCAGAACGTGTTGCCCAGTGCATCTTGCTAGAGCTAGAGGAGGACGATGGTTCCGCAGGTATTGTCCGAACGTGTTCCAGTCTCGCCTCTTTTGAGCTTCATAGCGGCTTGGCGCTCTCGAACCCTGATCCTGCTGCTCCTGCTGCTGCTGCTGGATATTGACGACGTTGTTGCTGCTATCCATGACTCCAATGCTCAACCCATTCATCATGAGTCCTGAAGCTTCTGATCCTGGTCCCATCATCATCAAGGACGACGGCCCTGCAGATCCCCCTTCATCCAGTACCGATCCCGTGTGACCTCCGCCCTCGCCACTCATGAGTGACCAATCCCTCTCCAGTTCGAACTCCAGCCCGACCAAACTGGTGTACAACACACAATCTTCTCCAAATCTCGGGAACGTCGACGCACGTCTGCAGAGGATCTGGTCACCGGAGCACACTCCACGATTTCTTTCCTAGAACGATTCCCCTGGTTCTCCGTAGTATTAAGGCCGGGCCTGCGGTGGCGGGGACGAAGATTTGTCTGGAAGTGCCTGTCTCAACTGGGTCAACTAGGACTCAAGTTTCTCGACTGACCCCGCGTGTGTGGCTTCACTTGCAAAACTTCCCGCACAGACGATATGAGAATCTAGAGTCCGATGAAACTCTCGCAAAGGAAACCTAAAAAACAGCAGCAGGTGATCCAGTACTCACAAATGTGCGTGTCGCGGGCGAATACTCGCTCTAGGGATCGAGCTCTAGTAGCATAACCTGCAAGGGTTTGTAAACCGGCAAAGGAATTCAGTAGTAGGCCACCGTCACAGCTGTCTACTGGAAGCAGCAAAGTGTCCAGACGACCAAGTGTTGCATCTGGCTAGTCTATAGATCCAAGGTGCTGCAACACAAGAGTGGACTCAAACTGCTGACCAGTAAGTGCACACTAGAAAATGTCTCCTCTAAACGTCGGCGTGATAACAAGCAAATGGAAAAGTGGGTCGATCTCGACAGAGTTGTCTCTAGTTTGCTCCGATCATATGAAGGTGTCAAGGTGATATGCACAGGAATGAAGTGGTAGCAGCCGCGGCATGACAGTACTGGTGAAGAACTAGCAAAACTAAAAGAAAAAGAGTATGATCTAGAGTGGGACAAGATAGAGACTAGACGTCGGAGGTCGCGGATCTAGACCTGTACAGAACACCAAAACTGACTGGCTATTTCGCGAGCATGCTGGGTACTAGCTATTTACTTACTAGGGTAACATCTCTCTGGATTCATTCAGACTCCTACCCTGCGGAATCATGATGACACAAAAGCACAAGCGTATTATCAGATGCTGCACAGCAGCTTGGCCGGATCATCTACAGCGTCGCCCCCTTTCCTCTTACTATTAAATCCTACGAAAGCCTAGCGACCAGACAGAAAACGAGGAGCTAATCACTAATGACAACTTGTCGAGCAGCAAGAAAACAACAGTTCGACGATCTACTACTGTTGCAAACAAAACAGCCTTAACACAACAACAGAGCGGGACACTAGGGCAAGGCAACAGGCAGGCCGAGAGAGAGAGAGAGAGAGAGGAGGGGGGGGCGTAGGTCCCACCCTTCTCCGCTGCATGAGTGATCTCGAGTTCTCCACTCTCTCTCTCTCTGCAGCTTCCCAGCTTCCTCTTCCCTCCAGCTTGGTCTCTCCGTCTGTTCCCGGAGCAGGGCATCGGCATCGAAAGCAGGGGATGCTGGGGCCCTATGCACGTGCAGTGGGCCCCAGTTCAGACACAGTAATGCGCAAACGTGACAGCTGCACCTGGACCCAAGTCGCTTAAGTACATCCGCTTCTCCCTATATCTTAATTGCTCACCTCGCGTTCTGTTCCAACATGCATGGAACCCTGGGGCTCCTGACCCCGCCCACTCCCCTCTCCTCCTGTAGTAGGCTTACAAGACTAGTACGCCTCTCAGTATAATACAGGAATATTATATATTTATATAGATATCACTCATCCGTCTGAACTCCTCATCATCATCGTCTGCAGTCCTCCTCCCCCCTGCGTTAGTTGGGCGAGTATTAATCAGTGTATGCCGGGTATAAACATTTGAAGAACATACCAGCCTAGTCCTGGCATTCGGGTCCAAGGCTGATTTTTGGCTCATATGTTAATGGAATAAATGGGGAAATCTTTAATGGCATAAAGTGCTCTACGAGAACTGGCCTTGACAAATGCTAGGTGGGTTTAGGTGCATATCATGCCAGGTATTCCAAAACCCCATAATAGGTGGGTATTGCATGAAGTACAATCAAGAAAATTCATAACTTGTGAGTTTTGCTGAGATATGCAAATTGTAATAGGCAAGTCTAAAAACTTTCCAAACATCAGGTATTTGAAGTCTCTGTATATCCTGGTGTTTTACTGAGATTTTCATTTTGCAAAATACCCTTCTTGTCAGATATTTAAAAAAGTGGTATCCAGCCAACACTGGTTCAAACCCACTAAACCGGGCAATTGCCCCATATTGGTATATACCTGACATTTACGCTGATATATAGCTTTGGTATTAACCGAGTATTACCTCTAGTCCCTGCTAGGCAGGTAATGGTACAAGGATAGTATTTTTCCTTAGGTCATATTAGTCTAGTCAGTTTTTTTGATGCCATGACTAGTACTAGTCTATATACCAAGGTTCCCGCCTGCTGCCCGGTCAACACTAGAATTATCAACTGCACCATACATACCATCACCAGGTTTCAGGGCAGTTCTCAAAAAACCAAAATACCCAGTGCTGGTATACAACCATAATTCTCAAAAATTCTAAACATGTCTCTGAAAACCATTGGCTCTTTGCCAATTTTTTTATGATATCCAGTGGTTCTTTGAGGGTTTACAGATAACTGGAACAGGTGGTTCTTGTTGTTGTTTGCAAATACCGGAACGGGTGGTTCTTGTTGTTGTTTGCAAATACCGGAACCAGTAGCTCTTTGAGGTTTTTGAAATACACGGAACCAGGGGTTTGTTTCATTTTGTTTATTTTTAAGAAAGTATGGAGAGAGCCTTGGTTCTTTGATTCTGAAATATTTAAATAACCGGAACTAACCAACCTGTGGTTATTACCAAGATCAAATACTCACCCAACACTGCTTCCCTTCCTTGCGACGTCCTTTGAGTCCTCTTGAGCTTCATCTTCAACCGTGCACCTGGCAGCTCTGATCCCTGATGCAGCTAGCTAGGTAGCTTATGATCTAGCTAGGCCTTGGACCTTGTTTTTGATTCTTCTGCTGAATTATTTAAATCATGTGCAGCTTTTGCGACTTGCAGGAGACGCCATACGTTAGTAATAAGAATCAGTTTATTGATTATTAACTTTTGGGTTTTATATATAAGAAAGAATTTTGCCAAGAAGATGAGTTGGGGGGGATATTTGTTTTGTTTTGGGTGTGTTTCTCTTTCGGTAGTTGGTCGTGTTGTTACGCCACCGTTGACGCTGTTTATGCGCCGCCCATTTTGCTCATTGACCGCCACAGTCGAAGCTGCTGGATGGAGTACTAGGCCGTAGACCCAAAGCCGGGGAACTAGACTTTCTAAGTTTCTAGTCCTCCCCCTAACCGCGTTGTCCTGGTCTGGCCAGTACTGCCGCAGCTAGTGGATTTCAAGACTTCAAACTGGAGTTGCTCCTACTGTTCTTGTCCCTGGTGATGATTATATCTTCTTGGGCAGACTGCTGCCATCTTGTGCTGCTGATCCCACGCTAATTAGTTAGACTCCTGATAATGTCGCAAGGATGGAGCTAAACGCGCTTCTAGTTCTCACACGTCACTAGCCAGATTGTTCAAGAGTGCTTTCTGTGTAGTGTAAAGCTCAAGGGTGAGGCCATTACCAGAAATAAGGGCCTCTGGCCTCTGTTATGTGGTGACCAAGCACTGGTGAATTCGATAATGCCCTTGCCCACATGCTTTACCCAGCATAAAGAGCGACCTTACATTATGTTTTTGATGCTCAGCAAGTACACTAGAAAAAAATTATGCCAAGCTTTACTAGAAGGGAATGCTCGAACTTTATGTTTTCAAAAAGGCCAATGAGATTTATGCTCTTGCAAGGTGCCCTCTGAATACACTAGGGAAATCACAGGAGCGGTCTTTACGTATAGGGGACCACCTACTCCAAAGGGCTTCCTCTGATTTGTGGTTTACAGTCTTGAGGGTGTTAGCTTGAGAAAATAGGCCCAAAGATTAGGGCCAGCCCTCAAGAATAGGTCTTCCCCACCATAAAGTACATAATTTTTTAATTTGAAGGTAGAAGTCGCTTCAATTTATTGAAAGCATATTCTTTTGTGTGGGAGGACTTTCAAATATAAAAGAAAGAACATTGGAATTCATTACATATGGGGTAGGGCACTATCCTTGTAAGGAGGATCATGTGGCTATTTGAATTTTCAAAGAACCGCCAATCCCCGTTATTTCAAAAGAACTTACCATTTTAAAAAATTTGAAATCTGTGATTATATATCAAATAGGGTCTTTGTTGTTTTAGAACCATGGTTATCAATCTTAAGATCCACCTTATTAACCATGAGAGGGGGTCTGTTCCTGTTTCTAATAACCATGCAACACTAGTTGCCAGCTCCAGCTTACAACCATTCTGTCCCTCAATGGGGCCTTACCCTTTGTAAAATCAAAATAGAAGCTAATATATTAAAAAAGAAAAATCCAGCTGCAAAGGGGCCTTCCAGGTCTAATGTCCCCACAAACAGGGACCCCTTGCCCCTCTCCCCCCTTACATAGGGCAATGCTCAAAATTGAGCAGAATTTTGCCCCACAACCTATAAAGAACAAAGGCAAAACATGAACAGGCTTTTACCAGTGTTGGGTGGGTAAACTTTTTGATGGCTGGAATGAACCAGCAGCCACCAATGCACCAGTTGGGGATGAGGTTGTTCAAGCCATTTTGGGGATGAACCAAAAACACATCCTCCTCCCTTACCCAGGGATTTTTCAGCCCCTTTCTCTGCCCCAACATTTTCCCCTCCTACCTCCCTCACCTCATTTCCCACTCACTCCATCTCCAGAGCTCAATAGAGCTTCCAAGCTTGAGTAGCATAGAGCTTCGTGACACAAGGCTTGAGGAAGGTGGGGAGCTCAATGTTGAAGGAATGTGAAAAGCTCAACACAAGAGGAGTGTTTCATCCCAAATACAAAAGCCAAAAAAGAAAGGTAAGCTCCCTCCCTTCTTTGCATTTTTTTTTCCCTATGTTTTTTTTTTTTTTGTTTTCTACTTGAGAAGAAGAAGAAGCCATCGTCTTCTTCTTTCACATTTTTGTTTCCTACCTACCTCCCCCTCCTCTCTTTTTATGTGCTATTGTTGCAATGAAGAAGGCAATAGCAACTTGTTGCCATTGCCTTCTTTTTTAGTGGTGTTGCAATGAAGAAGGCAACTTGCTAACATTGCCTTCTTTGTGTTTGAGAAGAAAAAAAAGACGGCAATGCAACTACCATCGCCTTCTTCATGGAAGGGTGTTGTAGAAAAGAAAAAAGCGATGGCAGCTGACGTTGCCTTCTTCTTGGGGGGGTGTTACAGAAAAGAAAAAGGTGACGACAACAACTACTGCTATTGCCTTCTTCTGGAGGGGTGTTGCAAAGAAGAAGAAGGCGACGACAACTACCATTGCCTTCTTCTTAGGGGGGTTTTATAGAAAAGAAGAAGGTGATGGCAACAATTGTTATTATCGACTTCTTTTGGGGGGTGTGTTGTAGAAAAGAAAAAAGCAACAACAATAGTTGTTGTCGTCGCTTTCTTTTGGGGGGGTGTTGTAGAGCGAAAGAAGGCGATGACAGCAGCTACTGTTATCCCTTTCTTCTTTACCTTCTTATGTGGTGGTGTTACAGTGACGAAGGTTGTGTTGCCTTCTTCTCTGTGTTTGAAAAGAAAAAAATGACAACAGCTTCCATCACCTTTTTCGATGGCTTTGTTACAAAAAAAGGCGACACTAATTGCCGTAGCCTTTTTCGATGGTTTTACTCCGAAAAAGGTGATTGTAACAATGTCATCACTTTCTTTTATGGTGGTGGTGGTGGTGTTGTGAAAAAGGCGATGGTAGCAAGCTACTACCTTCTTTCTTTCTTTCTTTTTTCTTATTTTCTGGTCCTTTTGGTCTAGTTCATTAAAATTGAAAATTAACACTGAAATGGTGGTTTTTTTTAATGTTGAAAGTTGTAATGGCTAGAGGAAGGAGACTAAAGAAAGCTAGTGATTTGGAAGTTCAAAAGCAAAATGTTGCTTCATCAAAACAAAGACTTCAGAAGCAAAATGTTATTTCATCATAATCAACATTTAAAGAACAAAATGTTATTCCATCAAAATTGACACCTAAGGAGCAAAATGTTCCTCCATTAGAATTGAGAATTGATGAATCAAGCAATTTATGTGGCTTAGAGTTGACAATGGTGACAATTTGCAATTCAAATGATGAGATCACCCATAATGCAGATTGGGAATTTCCATCAAGAAATGGTGGGTTAGATTATCTTAGAATTTACATACATTAAATTAAATGCAAATTAAAAAATTGTACAAGTTTTTTTTAATTTAATTATATTCGCAACTTCCATCATTTGATGGAAATGGCGAGATTTTTTTTGTCAAAATTTTTTTATTGCAATACTTCAAAACATGTAAAGTTTGTAAGAGTTACATCTGATTATGTGATTTTATGTTTTGCAATACCTACATTTTGTTTTTTGAATTTTTTATTTGTAAGGTTTTAGGGTTAAGATTTTTTTATTACAAAATAATGACTTACTTTTTTATATTTTTTGGTTTAGGTTCGGAACTTGAAATCGACCAGGCCTCTTGGCCATCGACACCCCCTTGTCCACCTAATCTAGGTTGGGTCGAAATGGAAGTGTAAAGTTGGCACTTGCATTATCGCATTTGTGCCAAATGATTGTTGACCAAACATTTGAAGGAGGTGCATAACTTGGTGGAAGAAAAGGTTAAACCTGAGAGGCCTTCAACTTCTATAGGAGGTCTTCGACATCAAGACCATGCTAAAATGAATGCTTACATCTTGGGGGATGCCATGGCTATGCAAAGGCGGAATGGTCAAAAGGCTACTAGTCATGCTCGTGCGAAATTACAACGCGAATGGAATAAGTTACTAATTGTTACAGAACAATGTCCACCATTACCAAAACTAACTTTGGTTAAATTAACTTCAGAGCAACTGTTGCAAGTGTTGGGTCTTAATGCCTAGGGCATGAGAAGCGTGCCTTGAGATGCAACATCACGAATGGAGAAGGATGAAGATTTACAAAAGATGACTTAATCCACCCCTTTTACATATGCATAATGATTGAAGATGGCATGAGATGTAATAAATTTGGATCGAAAATCCACTAAAGTAACTTGGACAAAATAGTCAACAAATGTATTGGATTTCCATGAATCTAGAATGATTCATGGAAGGTAATAAACAATAATAATCAATGTTTGTTATTTTTTTATAATTTTGTTTCATCAAAGGTGTGTTATGGTTTAATTTGGTGGTTTTTAAATGTTTATAAGGTTTAGGGCATGACAAAGGAAAAGTTTGTTGCAAATGCAGTTCAAGTTGAAATGCAATTTCGCCATTTGCACATTATTCATCATATAGCAAAGGCTACAAATGTAGTAGTTGTTTACCAAGCTAAACATAGGATTGTAGATAATGATATGGTTTAAGGTTTCCATTTTATATAATTAATTAGGTTTTTTCAGCCCTTTTATATTTTGGACTACCCAATTTTTAAACTTTAGTCCTTTGATATATTATAGAGAACCTTTTTTTGTCATTGGGTTCTTTAGTAATTTTTTATCCACCCATTTTTGTACATCTTTTATTAATATAATATTTTCTTCTAGTCACATTTGTTTGATGGGTATATGGTTAATCATATATTTTTTCTTTCTCATTATCTTCTTAGTACTTTAGATGTAAGAATCAAATCTTAAATAGGCCAATATGAATAGGTAACATTAATTTATCTAGGGTTTACAAAGATCAAAATGAACATTGTGCAATACCTACATCATTTTCTATTTTAAACTCCATAAAGCAATTTTCAAATATGCAATACCCACATATAGGTCCCATAATAGATGTTGATTTTTTATATTCATTATAATACCCGCATATAGGTCCCATAATAGATGTTGATTTTTTATATTCATTGCAATACCCGCATATAGGTCCCATAATAGTCGTTTGTTTTTACATTCATTGCAATACCTCCACTTTTGTCGTAAAATTAATTCAAAATTATAATTACTGTAGGTATATAAATAGACATATTTTGCATACCCAACCACTTATTAATTATTATGAAATGACTTACATGCGGGTATTGCATTAGGGTTGGGTCTTCACATAAGGTTTGCCTCAATCATCTATGGATTATTTTAGAATGAACTTGCATGCAAATATTGCATCTAGGCCTTTGGTTTTCATTCAAAGGCGCACCCAAACTACACATTGGGTATTCAAAATGACCTTACATGTGGTTATTACATTTAAGGTAACCCTTTCACTACATGTTAACCCTAAATCACCTATGGGTTATTTTGAAATGAATTTGAATATGGCTATTGCATTCAGGGTTGGGGTTTCATATAATTTTGCAATATCCACACACGTACCTACTTTCACCAATTAAAAATTTAGCTTTAATTTTTTTAATAATTAAATAAAACTTGTAACAAAACACAAAAAAAGGTATGTGTCTTACCATTTGCTAATATCTCCAAGCTGATTGCTTTCACTTTTTTTTAAATATATATATTACACTATTTTGCATATAAAATTCCCCCTAAAATGCACCCTAGATTTATTTTAATCATTATAGACTTGTAAAAAAAAATAATTAATTTATGTGTCTCAAACTCTAAACTTGAATCATAATCCAATAATATATACTTGTAACAATTATATAAAAAATGTGCTTTCTTTTTAATAAATTTTTTTAATTCAAATTTTCAAGTTTTTTTAAACCTTAAACCCTATATAACTAGTATGTTTACTTAGTAAGTTCAACCACCTTGAATACCTACCTGGACCATTTAAGATATTAACCTAAAAGGCCTACACTAACTTGATCACAATTGTCATTGTACTATTTCTTCCACAAACAATACAACCTCTTTTTAATTTCAATGAAACAAAGTAAGAATCATGGAACTCCTAATCAATAACCCCAACCTTTATACACACCTTTGTTAACATACTATTTTGAAATTAGTTAATTATTTTAGAATGACCTAGCATGCGAGTATTGCATTTAGGGTAGGATCTTCATTTAAAAAGGCCTAAACCCCATATGTGTTATTTCGGAATGGCCTTGAATGCGAATATTGTATATAAGGTTAAGTTATTTCAAAATGACCTTGCATGTGGGTATTGTGTTTAGGGTTAGGTTTTCAGTTAAAGGTATCCAAACCATCTAAATGGGTTATTTTGAAGTGACCATGCATGTGGGTATTATATTGAAAGTTGATTCTTCATTTAATCTTGTAATACCCGCACTTATACTTACCTTTATCAATTGGAATTTTGGGGCTTCATTATAATACCTGCACTCGTACTTACCTCTACCAACTGGAATTTTGGGGTTTTGTTATAATACCTGCACTTGTACTTACCTCTACCAACTAGAATTTTAGGGTTTTGTTGCAATACCTGCATTCATACTGACTTCTGCCAACTGGATTTTGGGGCTTCATTGCAATACCTGCACTCGTATTTACCTCTACCAACTAGAATTTTGGGGCTTCGTTGCAATACCTGCACTCATACTTACCTTACCAACTAGAATTTTGGGGCTTAATTGTAATACTTGCACTTGTACTTACTTCTACCAATTGGGATTTTGGGGCTTAGTTATAATACATGCATTTAACACTAATATTATCACTATCCTTGTGTTTTTGTATTTCAAAATTTTTGTGTTTATTACTTGGAAACAATAATAACCTTTGTGGCATATTAGACTTCATATGTGTGTTGAATACATGATGTTCAAAGAATTTGGGCCATGGTTTCCTCCATACAAAATTGATTCCAAAACAAAAAATTTAGTGCCAATGGCAACAATCTTGATTAGTAATTGAAACATTTATTCATGACATCATTTAATACGTACATTTGTGTGATTGAGCATTGTTTAATGTCAATCTTTGAGCCGTTTGACATTATTTCCTAATCCATCTTTTACGTGGTGTAAAACTGCATTTGCCTTTGTGAGGCATATGTTATGAATATTACATGTTAATATTCTCATGTGTGAGGTGGCATGTTCACAAAAGTGTCACATCACGTTCTTTACATTCATTTGTGATCTCTTGCATTGTAGTGACCAATTGTGCAAGAGCCCTTTCCATTGGGGTTGATGAATTTATTATGTCATTAGACCTTACGATGGCACCCATATGGAGATCACTTTGCTCCATGTTCATGAGCCTATCAAATTCCATGATCCCATCATCACCTTCAAAATGTTTATCTTCATCATCATCATTGGACTCCATATCATCTGGAATATGTCGTGGGTTCGCAAACATGTGACCCAACCTTCCATAATGTGATCCATACCACGTTCCACAATAATGAATGATATCCTTTTGAGAAATGTTTGTGCATGTGAAAATGACCACAATTTGGTGCTTACACATGTTCTCTCAAAATGCCCATTCACATGTGCAACAAAATATTTCGATGAATGGGAATTTCACTACACAAATAACATTGGGAAGGCGTTGGCACCATTCACCCCAAGCTCCATCACTTGCAAGGTTTGGTTGATACACATGGGTGAGTGGAATAAGGGCTACCTTTTCCACACTCCATGTAATAATGACCTCCATAACCTTGTTTTTTATGAAACCTTTTTTTTTCATTTCCAATCTATGCATGTAATGGCGTGCAATGGTTGTTGTTAATCACCACACCAACCAATCAATCCTACACCCTCTAAAATCTTTGGTGTCAAGAATAAACCAACATTTCAACGCACCATGATATGATTCAATGCTTGTTTGGGTGTCTTGGTTGGAATGGGGCACTCTTTGAACACCCACCATCCATAATTCTACAAACATAAACAAAATGCACAAGGATGAATAACATTATTACAAAAGAATTTTGAATATTCAACCATGATGAATATTATCACTTACCAAATTGATGGTAATAAGTTTAAAAGTAATTTGTCCACGCATCACTAGGCCTATGTTTGTGAAGGCTTTCTTTCATAGCAACCTCCCACGCTCTTTGAAGTCATCAATTGTTCCTCCATGATTGATGGACATGTACATTACATCATGAAGGTTTTAGGAGGATTCCACCTCGCACCTCCACATCTTTGATTTTTTTTTGTACCACATAAGTGTCATGCTTTGTGAACATGCCAACACAAAGGTAGATGGGAACCTTGTCCATACCCCATACAACCTTAATAAGGACACATATGGAATAAAATCACTATGAGTGGATGGGGTTAGTACAACATAAAATGCATTTGATGTAATCAAAAAATTTATGAAAGATGTTAAAAAACATCTAAGGAAATAAACACAAAGTAGGTACTGGGTATAGAACTAACCATAACGCCTTCAATTCTTAAAATGCATCATCAACGAGAATACATGATGTTTCCAATGTGGCATGTGTGATAACATCTTATATTTTAATGGTTTCAACCATTCGATCAAATCTTCCATTGTTTGCCTACTTATAATGATCTAGGCTAAAGGGACACCCGTGCGATGATCATCAAACCCCATCAAGGTGAATAGATGGAATTTCTTGTCATTTGTGTCAAATGTGGCATCCATAAAAATGGCACCATTGTGACCATATGATAGCATGGACTCACATTGAGTTGGTGTTTGAATACCTATGGTGAATGGGACTTGAATCTTGTTGATTTCACCAACATTTTGGAAAAAGAACACATCTTCTGGATGTTGGAAAGCCCAAGATTGAATTGAAATTGCAGGGTTGGTGTGTAAATGCAAACTCCCTTTCTTATGTTTTTGATCCAAATATGTAATGTTTTGAAGCCGAATGAAATCATCTCGTGTCATGTTTTGACCCACATTCACACGTTCCCACCAAATTGCTTTATGTTTTTCATATATTTGTTTGGTCGTGTAACCTAAGTTTAGTTGGGCCCATATATGGTCTTTCAATTTTTATGACATGCGTGGAGCATAACAAAACATACAAGAAATGGATTCCAAATCATGCTCACCATGTGCGAATGACCCATCAGTTTGTGTATGGGCCTTATGATAAATCATGATCTCAGCCACATCAGGTCGTGTGTATAGACGTTTAATTGAAAATGATGTTAGGCATCCTCATTTAATAGATTGAATGTGGGTTGAGTTTTCTTGATAGTCTTCTGGTCCATATCAACATTAATACTTAGACCAAAAAACTTTCAAGACGTAAATGATTACATCTTTGGTATATGAATTTAAGAAATTAAAAAGGTTAATGCCATAAATGTTTACCACATAAGCCTGAGGTGATTTTTGATAGTTGGTTGGTTGACATTCGTTTGGCTTGGAAAGTTTTTGTAAACATTCCATTTCACAAGGGTGTTCGTATCCCCTCATTCACCTTCCAAGAATTCCAAAATGCGAGCATGTGGAACATAAGCAAATTGAATGGTCATTTTATTTTGCCTTCCATGGTGTATCCCGGACCTTCACACGAAGTCCTTGTTTGAGAAAAGGGACTTGGTGGGGTTTTGGACATGAATGGAATGGGATTTTGGAACCCTTCCTATGATTGAAGGAAGTAGGACAAATTCCTACACCAAGAAAATTCATAATTCTATAAACATTCATTATTGAACAAAAACCCAAAATGCATTACATACATGGCTCCCTTAAAATCAATGTTGTGACTTGGAATTCTCATTACAATACCCATATTATGATATAAAATACCTACTATTCCAATGTACATCATGTACAATACTTGCATTATGAACCCATATGCTAAAACAAACTTTGGCAATACCCACATTGAGTTATTAAACCTTCCATCATTGAAAATGTTCACATATGCAATATCCGGATTGTACCTTAAACCCATAATGTCTGAAAATCCCATGTAGCAATACCCACATAATGAAAATTAATGCGCACTGTTTGAGAGATGCAAAATGCAATACCTGCCTTAGGCCATAAAACCCATGTTGGTTGTGAGAAGTAAATGCATTATTCACATATGGGTATGAAAAAATCAAATTACAAAAAGATAATGAATATGAAATATCCATGTAAAGGTATAAAACCTTTATTTATGGTTGTATACTTAATGAAACTTAACACCCATTCTATATCCAATAATTAGGAAATGAAAAGAGGTTGAATTGTGAAAATATAAACACAAAACAAAAGAAATAACAAGAGACAAATGCATATTTTTAGGAATAAAAGATGACAACATTCTACCAAAGTTTATAATCCCAATTGAAAACGCAACCCTAAACAATCATAACTTGTACAAAAGTGGGTTAGAAAATATTGAACTCTAACAACAATGGAACATATGGAAACAAAGGAAATTCATAATCGTTTTAAATAAGTGATAAAATCAAAAACCAATACAATGAGCAAAGTTTAAAGTATGAACCTTAAGCCCTAAAATATATGAACCGAATTCCTATATATTAAATCATAAAGCATAACCCTAAAAATCAAAATGATATTTTGCCATAAGCCCTATTACAACCCTAACTGTACAAACCCTAACAAAAAAAAATCATAATGATATATGCCCTAAACCCAAAAAATTATACAAATTATACAAATTATATAATGCAAAACAAACTAATTTAAAAGAAGATAGGAAAAAATTTAGAAACCAAAATTTAAAGGTTTTAAACTATAAATATTTATTGATGGAAATAAAATACCATAATCTTCAAAAATAACAAATAAATTTCGTACAAAACCAAAAAAAATAAAAATGTCTTTTACTTTTGTGTGATTTTTCCAACCTATTTTTTCCACTTTCTTTGAAGAAGATATAGAATGACACTGTATTACTTCACATATGTGTAAACCTTAAAAATTTCCCCCCAAATTTAACCTACTTTAGGTTAACTACTATACATTTGTGAAAAACTTACAAATTAATTTGTGTCCCAACCCTAAAATTAAACCATAATCCAATAATACATACTTATAATAATTACATGAAAAGATGTATTATAATGTCCATTCAATAATAAATTAGATAAACAAAATTTAGTAAAATATGCATTAACTAAACCAAAATGGTTACAATTATGACATTGTTTCCATTATAAGTTGTTTGTAATACTTACACATGGGGACCTATGTTCATCATCCATGAACTAAAACGAACATTAATAAATTAATAGGTAGGAT
>Ga0209611_10001179_pt1 | contig 43609 bp, 38 predicted proteins | sample S1TSphgellanicum_3_FD_187693 | JGI IMG/M metagenome (GOLD analysis project Ga0209611, IMG submission 187693) | Host-associated microbial communities from peat moss isolated from Minnesota, USA - S1T2_Fc - Sphagnum magellanicum MG (SPAdes) (version 2) | ecosystem: Host-associated > Plants > Peat... | reverse complement strand
GGGTCAACTTGGTGATCCAACAATTCCTAAGGAATTATGTGGCGGCAGATCAACAAGATTGGGTGGACCATTTGGAGTTAGCCGAGTTTTGTTACAACAACTCGGCACACTCCGCAACTGGGTCCACCCCATTCCAAATGGTGACGGGCAAATCATCAATTGTGCCCATGACTTGGGAAGCACAAGGACAAATTCCAAGTGATGCAAGTGAGGAAGTGCCAATGGTCACATAACTTGATGAAGAAAGGTGGCGCCTTTGGGAGTTAGCAAAAACCAACTTGGAAAAGGCGCATAAAAGGTACAAGAATTTCGCGGACAAGTCTCGACGAGAGGTGAAATTTCAAGTGGGAGACAAGGTGTGGTTGAACATCAAGAACTTCTGATTACCCGAAGGATTAAGTCATAAGTTCTTGGGCCCATATGCGGGTCAATTCAAAGTGTTGGAAAAGAAACTTTTCGACACTTATAAGTTAGAATTGCCGGAAAATCTTAGAATTCATCCCACATTTCATGTTTCCTTCTTGAAGCCGGTCGCCCGTGATGCCTCAAGGCCTAATCGAGAGCACACCTCAAGGCCCCCACCAGACTTCGTTCATAATGAACCAGAGTTTGAGGTGGAGGCCGTGCTCAAGTCAAGGCAACTAAGAGGGCGAAAGCGGGAGTACCTAGTTAAGTGGAAAGGATACCATCCGATAGAAGCTTCTTGGGTGAATGAATCCGACATGGAACATGCCCAAGAAGCAATAGAAGAGTTCCACACTAGACCGGCAAAGAAGAAAAGATGTAGAGTGTGATGAGGACATCACCTTTCTTTTAGTGGGGAAGAGTGTCACATAAAATGTATCACATCAAGTTGCAAGTGAAATAAAGGCTTTAAAACTTTCAAGACATTGTATCATGAGAAATTTGTATAAGGCAAATAGAGTTGTCACGTGGCATGGGACAAATGGAACTATTTCACGTAAGCCCAAATCAAAATCAGACTCCTACCTTGGGGTTGAGGAAACTTGGCCCCGAGAGAGGAGGCAAGCAAGGTGAACTTGCGGGGACATGCACATGCCTTGAATGCATCCCAAAGGGTTGGTTGGTAGTGTGGCCAACGCGGGAAGTCATGACCCCGCTCGCATTCTTTAAGTGTAGTTTGGGACTTGGGCTTGGCAAACCCAAGTGTTGCTTCTCGTACCTTGATAAGCAAACCTTTTAGCTAAGGCTTGGTTGTTGTGACGAAGGTGCGAGATAAGAAAAGGAATCATGTCAAGTTAGCTTAGGTCAAGAGTAGATTTGACTTAAGTTCCTCATGAGGGGAAGAATGCAAAAGTTCCTCCCAAATGGGGAGCTTCGTCAAATTAGGCTAGTTTAGTCCTCTTTTGACGAAGCGTTAGGAGAGGGTTTTTCTACAAGACTTTCTATCGCCTCAAGGAGTGCAACACGACGTTGGAAAGCTCTCGACGAGAGTTACAACTTTGGTTCAAAACTTGTTCCAATCTGAGCTCGGGGCAAGGAGCTGTGACCGTCCAAAGTCCCGGGACTCCAACCCGAGACAATTTCGGTACTCCAACTTGGGAGTCTTGGGAAAAAGTGCCATTTGGATGTAGCCTCGGCGGAGAGCTACATAGAATACTATATGGGGGAAGGTGGTGGCTTCCCCCGAGTCCGAGCCGTGGTGAGTCAAGTAGTCCAAGTTACCCGTGGCTTGTCTCAACACTCAAGGGTGTTCCCGAAGGACGCGCTCCCAAGTCACGGGGTGAAACCCACTTGAGGGTTTCACAAAGTCAAGTTGCGGAAAGTTGAGGCTTGGAGGCATGCTCCCGGCTTCCAACTCGAAAAAGGGGTAGAGGGTCGAGTTGGGAGCCCAAGGATTAGACTATGAAGAAGGACTAGTTTAGCTTGTGTGAATCTGCATCCAAAAACCCACCAAAAAGGGTTAGTTTAGCATTCAGGACACCCTTAGGTGTTGGGACTTGCCACGGGCACTTGGACACACAAGACTCACCATGGCCCGAACTCGGGGGAAGCCACCACCTTCCCCCTTATATTATTCTCTACAGCTGGTCGCGGAGGCTACATCCGAATGGCACATTTTGTTGGGACTCCCGAAATGGAGTCCCGAAACTGTCCCAGCTAAACTTCCGGGACTTTGAACAGCCATAGCTCCTCGCCCCAAACTTGGATCGGGACGAGTGTTGAATCAAAGTTATAGCTCTCGTTAAGAGCTTTCCAACGCCGTGTCGCACTCTCAATTCGGACGTCGGGAAGAGGTCGATTCCCGACTTTTAGTGGTTAGGAGTCAAACTGCCAGTTTGACTCCCGGCCCTTCTTTTGCCCATAACTTGGGCTGCAGATGTCCGAATGGCCAATGCGAGGCCATTTTCGATATCTACGTTTCAAGACCTTTCCAACGACACCAAGAATGCTTCAATGCAAGGTGTTTTGAGCCTTGCTGTCGAGCTCTAAACATTCGGGAGTCCCGGCGGACTCCCAACCTCCAACTTTTCCAAGTGTTGGGCTTCACCCCCACACTTGGCCAAAGTGGGGTTGCGACACTGAATGTGAACTAACCCTTTTGTGATTGGTTTTGGATGCAGATTCGTGCTTGATCTTCTAATCCATCTTCTCAGTCTAATCGCGGGACTTCTAGCACGCCCCTTTACCCCTCTTTAATGCTCGAAGTCGGGAGCGCCCTTCAAGTCCCACTTTTCCGCAACTACACATAGTTGGACCCTCAAGTGGGTTCAACCCGGGACTTGAGAGTGCGTCAGGAGTCCTCCGGGACTTTCGAAAACTCAGAAGATGATGTGAGGGGTCAAATCTCCTCACCTTGGTGCGTTCTTTATATCAATGGAAAGCTCTTAAAGTGTAGATGTCCAAAATGGGCTTGCATTTCCCATTTGGACATCTGCAGCCCAAGTTATGGGCAAAAGAAGGGAAGGAGTCAAAGTGGCAATTTAACTCCCGACCACTAAAAGTTGGGAATCGACCTCTTCCCGACGTCACCTTAAGGGGTGCAACACGACGTTTGAAAGCTCTCGACAAGAGCTACAACTTTGGTTGAGAGCTTGTCCCGATCCAAGTTTGAGGTGAAGAGCTATGACCGTCCAAAGTCCCGGGACTTCAACCTGGGACAGTTTTGGGACTCCAACTTGGGAGTCCCAGAAAAAAAAAAACCATTTTGATGTAGCCTCGGCGGAGAGCTACAGAGTATACTATATGGGGGAAGGTGGTGGCTTCCCTCGAGTCTGGGCCGTGGTGAGTCTTGTGTGTAAAAATGCCCGTGGTTTGTCCCCAACACCCAAGGGTGTTCCCAAATGTGAACTAACCCTCTTGTGGTTGGTTTTGGATGCAGATTCGTGCTTGATCTTCTAATCCATCTTTCCTAATCTAATCCCGAGACTTCTAGCACGCCCCTCTACCCCTCGTTAATGCTGGAAGTCGGGAGCGCCCCCTTAAGTCCCAACTTTCTGCAACCACACATAGTTGGACCCTCCAGTGGGTTCAACCCGGGACTTGGGAATGCATCAGAAGTAGCAAAGTTGCTAATTGTTATTTAACATCATTGACATCCTACTTGGAAGTGGTTTCTTCTATTTGGAGCACCATCACCAAGAACAACGACCTAGGATGAACTTGTTTCACGAGGCAAGTCGTTACATGAGCCTAAAACCTGAGCCTAAAACCTACAACTGGAACTTAAGACTATAAAATGGGTTTTTTTAATAAATTAAAATTCAATTTTAAGCACCTTAATTACCTTTTTTCAAACAACCTATTATCATGGATGACAATGGGGTTTCTTTAATATATATATATTTTTTAAGGCGCCCTAATTTTCAAGGCACCCATATATAATGTTGTTGACAACAATTGGCGACAAGGGTTAACATTCATCCCATGCCAATATTTTTTAAATCCTTAACATTGTTGATGAAAATGATTTTTTAGCAAATTTTTTTAAATTATTTTGGTCCCATCATCATATTTTCCCCTATAATTACATTATCCATCATTATTAAATGACATTTAAGTTTGAAATATCAATACTTGGACAACAAATGAAGACAAATATAAATAAAATTTTATTTATTTATCTTACAATCATGAATTTCATCCAATGATTTATTTACTTAATCCAACTCATAAATAAATTCATCCATATGAAATCATTCATCTATGGACACATTCATCCATGTAGGTGGATTAAAATCACATTAAACTTTAAGCTATGAGCTCAAAGCTCAAAGTTTAAACTTTATGCTCATGCACAAACAATCTTCCATGTTTCACCAACTAGTTCAACTCAATAGGTTGAGCATGGAACTTCGCTAGACCTTGTTATGAAGGAGTAGTTTTTGAGGGAATGAAGACCAAAATGATCCACAATTATATCACCATTGCCTACATGTCATCCCATCAACTAAAGATGCGCACCAAACTGTTTATGCCATGAGACAAGTTAAGTCTTAAACTTGTTTTTTCACCTCCCAAAAAGAAGGCTAGAACTCATTTTATATTTCTTGATTGTTACTTAAAGGAAGATGAAAAAAATACACATTCAAAAGAAATGGGTGGTGGTGGTAATGAGAAATTTGAAGTGACAATACAACATGTTGATTTTGAAGATCAACCTAACTTCAACATTGACTTAACGATTGATAATATTTAGGTTGATGAACCTTTTAAACTTGTAAAATATGTTGCAAGTGGAACAAAGGTTGAGGTTGTAACTACAAAGGTATTTCAGCCTACTAATCTTGTAAATGAACCTAATGCTAACCCACAAACTATTATTGTTTAGGAAGCCATAATTTTTTTTAATCATGTAAAGAACCTGAGGCAAATTAGTTTTTTTTTTAACAAGTTGTTCAAAAAGCCAACATTTGGCTAAAAAATTTATGGGGATTTGCTAAGTTGAACATTGAATGTGAATAAACAAAATAAATTTTGTTTGACACTAATAACTAGTTGCAAATTCATAATCTAAAATTGACAACTATTCAATAGACTTTGAAAAACTATGATAAAAAATTAGTCGTAGTTAAAGGGCAGTTGATTACGGTTCAACTTAATAATGACAACCTATCCATATGAATGAACAAAGTAGAATAGGTTGCAAAGAAAGTGGAGAGCTTATAACAAAAGTATAATGAACTTAATCAACTCAATTAGAAGATGCACAACAACCTTAAAAAAATTTAGAATGAACATGAGAGAATGGTTATTGATTATACCAAAATGGAATGATCTGATATGCAACAAGAAAAGACCATAACAAGTTTGGAGTGGAGTTATCAAGAACTTAAGGAACAACTTGTGCTTGCCAATATTGAATTGGAGAATCAAACCCAAGTTTTGAATGTTCAAATTCAGGATTATAAAGGAAACTAGAGATGGCTACTTGGTACATATGAGCAAATCTACTCAAAACCCGACTATTAGAATGCATAACATGTTAAGGGAGTTTGAGGAGCTACTGTTGGACGACACTATGTTCAAGGTACAAAATTAGGATTTGGGAGATAAGAATCCAAAGTGGAAAAAGTGGTGGTAAAATGTTCAAGAGTTCATAAAGGAGCAAATTCAAGAGAGGATGGAATTGGCCAAAGCTTATGAACATGTTTACTAACTAAAGTTGCAAGCATATCAAACCACCTTCCCATACTTCAAATATGTACCGCCAAATTTTGTGTATGTGGAAAAATGCAAAGACAACATGTGCTACACCATCAACTTGTGGTTTTGAACATAAGGAACAACATGTTGTTATTATTAGACCAGCTAGCCCACTTAGAAATGGAACAAGTTTAGATTTTATACTTATACCTGTTAGGATCCATGTTGTACATGTTTAGGTTATTTTTGTACTTATTAATATTACTACTATTGAACCATTTGTAAGAAATATTAAACTTGTTGGTATTTCATTAACATTATCTAATAATAGAGAGTTTTTATTTGCCAATATACTTCTTACATCACCCCAAATAGGTGTAGGTTTGGAGATCATGTTAATTTCCAATATGCCTCTTGCATATGAGGTATTCACAACACCAAAGTTGACCTTTGATGACACACATGTTCAAGAAAAAACTCTAGCTAAAACATGTATTCAAATTTCAAGGCAAGTTAAACTTGTGGAAGGAGCCAATGTTGAACTGGTTAAAGGAGCCACCAATCAACTTGTTGCAAAAAAGAAGGTTAATTTAAAAACTTAGAACTATCATTTTTAGGATGAAATGTAGTTTAAAAAGGGGGTTATTGTTACCCATAATTCTGTGTTAATGGATATTATGATGGACATGTAATTGGTAGATTTTGAACCAATAATTATTTCACCGATGAAATAGTTGAACCGGCAACACATTTTAGACAGGTAGTTGGTAGAATTTCCAGTTGATAGAATTAGTGGTCTGCAGAACATATAGTTTATTGAACATGAAGTTAATTTTGAATTTCAAATTATGGGTGTTTATATCAGCTAACAACTGTTTAGATGATCTATTTAAACTATTTAACTTTTGAATTGGCTTATATATAACTAGGAGGAAAGACCCAATTTTAGAGAATTTTTTTGATTTATTTCTTTTTTTTTAAAAATTGAGGAATTAAATAACTATTTTCTCAGCTTTGTTCTTCTTGAAGTTTTAGCAATTTGAGTACATGTTGTAGGAATTGTACATAATTTAGATTTTCATCTTGAATTTACATATTGCTGTTTTCAGAACCCGTTGTTGAGAAAATTAGAAGTAAAAAATTAATGAGAATATAAAAAAACATGTTAACATGGGCTTCCATCCTTGCTTTTTTGTATACAAGGTTTTTCATCCAGTAAACAAAACAACCAACTGGTTTACTATTGGGTGCCGGTTCACTACGGCTAGTGGAATGAACCTTTCCATAGTCCATAAAGCCCTACTAGAACTTATCTATTGGATGTGGAGGGCACATCACCGAATGTATTTGTCCATTCACTTTTGGGGGGGCATATTGCAGTACAACCCCCTCCTTCACCCCTTCTGTTATCGTTTTCTTCTTGTGATATCCAATGAGTATCAATACCCTGGTAACTAGGCAGCTTCAACACATATTTGTAGCCTAGTTACCAAAATGAAATAGAACATTATTCAAGATTCAATGTGTTCAATTGTTTTTATCATTCAAGTTTTTCTGAAATTTTCAACATTTCTGAAAAAATATAATTTGTGTCAAAGCTGCCAAGGTACTAGGTTATATATATGACACAGGGATTTAAGGTTAAGCTGGAGGCTGCAGGATTTACTGGCCTGGTTTTACCTTCCACATCATCTATCTATGAAGGAAGGTAGTTTGTTTTGTTTTGTAAGTATGAGATCCACGGAACCAGGATGCTTCAGATGGTATTGGTGTCTTTGGAAAGCCCTCAAGGAGAAGGGGTGCTTGGGCTTGGTTCCATGACGTTTGGACTTGCGATGCAAAAGTTCTTGAATATTGAATGATTTCTTTACTGAAAATTAAATTAAATCGTAGCTGAAAATTTCGGAGGAATGGGAATGTGTCTTTCGTGTTGTTGGAAAGATCTTGATGAGTAGGATTTAATGGAATTTATTTGGTAAGATTTGGATTCAGAATGTGAGAGATGTTGATTTTTAAGTGATTTCTGCCGCTAAAAATTCAAATAAATTCAAGAAAACCAGGTTTTGAAAGGAAAATTCAGTTGAGGACGTGGTAACACTTGGGCCAATGGCACAGGCCACACTAGTTTTGCAATAAATTAACGGTGCCACATAATTGTTCTACACGGGGAAAAGTGGGGTGGTTGCCGGCGAGTGGCCAACTCGAGACGAGAGGACGTTGCCGGATATTTGCCTATCGGTGCCTCGGTCGTTGTAAAACAAGGCGATGGCGATGCAGCGGCAGTCGGCCTCAGCCCTGCAAACTCCGCGCTTCGGCGATGAACACTCCGCCGACGTGCTCCTTCACCTTCGCCCTTTTCAAGATGCCGCTTGGCCTCCTCTCTTGTTGCACTCGCAGGCGCTGCGAAAATCAGAGTTTTTCGAAACGCGATTGTGTGAGCGCTGAGCTTCGGTTTCTTCTTCCTCGGAGTCTGGCCAATGTTCCAAACCCTTGGAGATCACTCTCGACAACTGTATCGATGTTAGTACTTATGTCCGTTGTATTCGGTTGCTTTATGTTGCGGATCGTGTGAAACATATCACATTTATTGACGTGCAAGACGCTTTAGGGGTCCTGCAAGTCGCGGCCGAGCTCCTTTTCCACGATTGCGTTAGCGCTTGTATGCGCTACTTGGAAGCCATCCCTTGGTCCGCTGAAAACGAGAGTGCCATCCGGTCCTGTGTAGCTGCTTTGCACCTGCGAGTCTCGCCGGATTTGGCTGCCAGGTTGTGTTCGCTAACGAGCTTGCCGGATTGTAAGCCCGCAGACGTGATGAAAGATGTATTAGGCGAACTGTTGACACTGGTCACGAACGGTGCGCCTTCGAAAGCCCGAGACATTACGGAGAGGGTGCTGCTTGCCAACGTGCAAGAGTCTTCCTCGCCGGCCTTTGCTGTCATCAATGAGGCCGCCCTTTTTCACGAGTTACAGACTAATCTGGAGCAGCTGAAGATACAGCTGCGGAAATTTGCCAGCTTCTTCTCGTGGAATTCTCATCAGGTAAATGGATGCACCCTACACGGAATATTCGTCTCTTGACCACGGAAGAAGGTTGGGTGAAGAAGTTTGGCGCCATCTCGATATTGATTTTTCAATGCAGCTGTGACCTATTTGCATATGTACTCTAGCATGTGAGGATGTACTCTCCTACAAAGATCAGGCTTTTTGGAAATCAGACATCCGTTGAGTAGTTAAAAGTTCTTGTGTCTGTAATTGTGAGATAATTGTGGCGAATTGTTGGAATTTCGCCTCTGTTTCTGTGGAGATTCGGGTCATCAAAACTGTATCCTGGGCTCAACTTTTGATTGGAGATGTTGCACATTGTCATAGAACATGTCACACATGTATGCTGCAGTATCTGTTGGGATCTCAGAGTCTGTTCCCTTTAGAATACAGATTTTGCAGTGAACTGTGTTTTATCTATTTGTTTTCTTGTGTTTAATCCAATTTCTGGTGCATGTGTTCCATCATGAAAGTCTTGAGATTTGTTGTTCTTGGCACGTGATTACAATATATCAGCTGTTGACAAGTTATGGCAAGTTTCTGATTTTTCTATTGAAATGCCACATTAGGTCACGGTGGCATGCTCAGCCCTGCGCTGGCTCTTGGATGAATTATTTGCCCTTCAGATAGCAGGTGCTGCAGTGAAGATGTTCTCAGAGGAGCAGGAGCTTGCTCAAGTGATGGTCTCAAGGATCTATCAGAATCCCTTTACAGAAACCCTATTTCAGATCCTTGTGCGAATGCTCCAAGCCTTGCAGAAGGGGGAGGTGGTATCCCAACGACAAGTGCGGTTAGGCCTAGTCACAACATGGCTGCCAGTGGTAGCAAAGCTAGGTAATGATGGAGGTGACAATTTTGGGAAAGATTCTGAATTGCAGAAAAGCCTGGAGGATGGTCTTGGAGTTGTGGTGGAGACTCTACCCATAGTTGACCAGGAGATGATATTCAAGATCTGGATTGGGGCCTGTCTCAAATGTCAAAAGGTGTGGCCAGATCTCAGCAAGGCTTTTGATGCTTGGTGTGGGAAGCTTCGGCAGGCACAACAAGAAGCAGATATGGACATTGTGACAGCTCTTCCAAGATCAGAAGACAGTTTTTCTCTAGAAGATCCAGTGACAGTCCCTAGTGTATGATGATGGACAAAAGTGAGGAAAGTAAACATGTTTATACCTGCAGGATCAAGGCTGCCAAGCTATGATAATGAAGAAATTCAGCTTCCCCACAAGAACCTTTAGGGTGTACTACAGCAAGTGAAGAAGATTTGTAACCTGGGCAGTTACAAATTTGGGGCATGGTATAGAAAGAAATCTTTCAAGGCACAGCAAGAGGATATCCTAATTCTCAGTAGCTCTTCTCTGGGTGGCATTCAGGAGCTTGACTCTTGATTTCCAATGCGTCTGGCCATCTTGTGATATTTCTTTTCCATCTAACCTCTAGTCATGCTGGAGCACATGGTCTTGACAGCATCCTGAGGTGGAGCACAGACTCCCAAACTCAAGTAGATCATATAATAATTAGTGGAAATGCTCTTGTATGAGAGCTCTCGTTGCTTTCCCTTCATACCTCTAGAACTGACAGCATGAGTTTGTACAGAACTTATATGGAAGTGTGTTATGGGGAAAAATTCAGTGGGTACTCTGCTGATTTGATATAGTTTGCAATTTTGAATTATGTGCAAACTGATTCAATGGGAAACAAGAAACACATTCCACATCTTTGCATGAGGCAAAAGGAATTGGGGAAACAATAGGGTCCTAACACCTTTAGGTTACAAACCAAGGTCAAAGCTCACAAAGGAATTAGAGGAAGTATTGAAGCTTCTACTAAAAGGCCAATTAGATTTGAATGGGAATTGCAAAATACTAAGTTGAACCTCAATTTTAAACAATCCAACCAATGTACAAGTAAAAGAAAAAAGAGAAAGTCTCAACTATAGGCATTTAAAGCCACAAAACGTGGGTTAGAAGTTGCATGAGTTCTGATGAGAAAGAAAAGTAGTCAGGCCTCTTACAAGAGGCATGGTGTCAAAGGGTAAAATAAGTGCAAAGGAAAGAAATTGTCGCATCTTCAATGTATTGGATGCACAAAGCAATGGATCATAAATATTGCATTTGGATGGTAGAAATGAAGGGAAGAAAACTTCATCTGAGATCTAAAAAAAATATCCCACTTACCTCTTTGAATTGTTCATAGGATTGTTGTATCATAAATTGAAGTGGATCCCTCGAGAAACAATTGCAAAGGAAAGGAGCCACTACATTTTCAATTTATTTGATGAACAAAGCATTGAATTAGTATTGCATTTGGCATAATAGAATAAACAAAAGAATAAATTCATGTTAAATTTACAATATTTAACATCATAACTCTTTGAATTGTTTATTGGATAATTGAAGTACAAAGAAGTTGAAATAGGTCCTCCAAGAAAAAAATGCAAAGGAAAAAAACCAATGCTTCAGGTATCAAAATCTGACATTGAAATTTAGTCTAGGAAACCCCACCAACCCAACTAGGAACACAATGAGGTTTTGCCATTGATAAAAGCCACGAGATGAACACATTGCAGCTTTGGACAAGGTGGATGTTCAAGGCAACTTTGAAACAATGTTACAAAATGGAAAAGGATTTTAATCCAAGTAATAAATAGATTAGAACAATTTCGCTTGTAAGGACAAGTGGAGCTCCATTTATGGTGACTTGAAAATTTTAGCTTTCAGCTCCATCACATGTCAAAGATGCCAATGCCAGTGACATATAAAAACTAACTGGACACCTTTGAATACACCATCTTATATATTAAAGCTACAATGGTGTCTGTCTGTTTGTGTGTTCGAGCAGTTTCCAGGCACTGCCCGGACAGATAGATAGACACCACTGTGGTGTGCTTTGTAGAAGGGGGAGGGGGGGGGGGCCGGGTAAGTTGAGGAATTTTTTGATTTGGGAATTTCGATCTCTATGACAGTTATTACCCAACTGACAGCTTCAAGGACCTGAACCGAGGTGGCCAGAATCCTTGATAAAGGACCTAAATCGAGATTCTCAGTACCCGGTCCAAACCTCGAGACGGACCTAAAACGAGGTTCCCAGAAAGAAAACCCGTCTTTGGGGACCTGAAACGAGGTCCTCAGAGAGAAAACTCGTCGTTAGGGTCCTGAAACGAGGATGCACTCTTTTACTCACCAACACTGAATTTGTTTTTTTTTAAAAATTAATTTAAAAAATTAAATTATTTCTCTGGGGCCTTGACCTAGACCCTATACACGTGCAGTCTTTTATTCACCAACACTGAATTTGTTTTTTTTAGGGATTCATAACAGCCGTCTTTGATTTGTTTGGGAGAACGGCTGTTATGAATCCTGATAACCGACCTGATAACCATCGAGGGTCTGTTCCTGTTTTTCAAAAGAAGTTTGAAACAAGAACCTAGACTAACAGTTCTTTGAAAAAACATGCTAGGGCAGCCGCTACGGGGGGCCGGGCGACGTGCCACGGGTGGCTGGAGTGGCGTAGCCACGAGTTGCCCTCACTCGTATATTTAAATGATGGATCAAGAATGCAAGAGAATAATAATTATCCCCACTTTCAATGATGCAGGTTGGATGTACATGCGTTAATGCGAATGCTCAATTAACAACTGTGAGTGTCCAACCAATTGTTGGAAGTGTTTCACTAACTACTGAAAGTGTTTGATTAGCTACAATTAATATGACTACTCAACCAACTATTGTGAATGTTCAATTCTAGTGACACATTTTATCCCAAGTGAATCAATGTATTTTGAAGTTGTGAATTACATGGAGCAAGATCAAATTATAGTACCCATTTGATCATCCACGTTTCCATAATGCCCACACCCACCTTAGTTATGCATAACTCAAATGAACCTAATTTAATAAACAAGGGAGCTAGGGGTGCAAAAATTCAATCAATTGGAAACACTTGAATGAAACGCATTTATTCATCAATTCACAAGAAGCAAAGGTTATTGAGAAAGGTCACATGATGTTCATGAAAATATTTTATCGCATTGAAAAAAAAATTGAAATCCCAAAAGCAATAGTTGGACTATTTAATAATAAAACAAGGCCATCAAAGACATGCAAACAAATATGGTCAATGCAATTGTCAAGTTAATTCATGTATTAAGCTTAGCATTTGCAAGCAAAAAAATAGCTACTACCAATAATGCTTGTGGCATTGTGCCACATGAGGAGCTTGGACATTCCACTACACCTATAGAAAAAGATAATGTAAATATAATGAAGTTTAGTCATGCACATGAAAAAACAAAAGCCATGAACTATAAACAACTAACATCATTGATCTAAAACATAACTATAAACATAACAAATTTTGAATCTTTGATACAACTACAAACTATAGAAATGGCAAATTTAAAATCTTTGATACAACTACAACATTGTAAGAATGGCAAATTCTGAATTTGTATACAAATAAACTATAGACATGACAAATATGGATACACTATAAAACTTGATTCATGAAGTTTCCAGTTGATTTTCCTTCCACAAACATCTTATAAACTTGGTGGGACAATTTCATAGTATCTAAAATATGTCAATCGTAGGTGTTGGAATAAAAATGCCATCTCATTTTGAAGGTGTGTTATGTCAAAATATGGATTTAAATTACCATTCATAACATTTAATTCCTCAATGATTGTATTCAAATTACAATGATGCATAAAACATGGACAACACACTACTTTGTAATATGTTGCCAAGTGGAGTTCAAAGGTAGTAACCAACAAACTTCCATTGTTGCACATGTCCACTTTTTCACACAAGAAAAGTGTGAAAACTAAACAATTATTGCAATCATTGCAAAGGATATATCCTTCCCATTCCTACAAACAAAAGCAACAAAGATCCAAAAAGCATAGATGTTAGCTTTTTCCACTTACATTCTAGGAAATGTCTTCATTAGATCATGCCTAAGAGATAAACAAAATGTAATAACTCTTGTGAAATTTGTAACAAAGATATTAGTTAATTTAGGAAGGTGTAGGGTCAAACAAAACAAGTTCATGCAAAGCAACAAACCACCTCTTCACATGTACTTTAAATTGCAAACAAATGATTGAATTCAACACAACATGAAATGAAAATGTAAATAAGTCACAAGTACATACACTACACTCCATGAACAAAACACATGGTACATGATAGAAATGGCAACATCCAAATGACCACCACATGAGAATATCTTCAACAAAAGGACACATATAACAATATGTGACGTCATCATTACAATTAAACAAACCTTTATCACATTTGTTATTTGTGTAACAACCTAAACATCACAAGGCCTTTAATACAATAAGATAGTCTTATACACATTGGTAGATGTGGATTAAATTCATCCATAACTGCTCCACACTTATTATAACATATTTACACTACAATTATTCACACATTCACAATTTTTGCACTGATTTTAAACACATGTCTACAATCCATTAAAACATCATATCCATGGTTATTTCAAATAACTAGGATTTGTACTTCAAATACAATGTAAGAAGCCACAAACAGAATTGCAATTCATTTTCATGATATTTATGTTACTATGGATAATTCACATAATAATTTGGATATGGAAATCATTGTAGAAATTTGTACTTCCTTGTTTATTGAAAACTTCAACAAAATTATAATAGAAATTCCATGTTCAACTGAAATGTAATCCAATAACAAAATTAAATCTATAATATTAAACATCATAGTCTATAGTTCTTGCTACAAAGTACCTACATCTATTTCCTTACTTGAAACTATGTGTTTATGAATGTTCTTCGCTTTCCTAATAACTCCCATGCTCTTGGGCAATCACCAAATCACCATAAACATGAATCAACAAAATTAAATAATAATTCAAAATTCAAACTACCAATGTTCAATGACATATCCCTATCTATAATGCCTTATATATCCAAAAATAATGTAATTTTCTTAGTCCCTTAACATTACCCTCTCTGTACTTTGGATTCCGTCCCCAAAATCCTTGTGGAATAGCAAAAAATTGAAATGAAATCATTATACATCCTAGGCTTCTGGCCATCCAACTATAGTTTATGTAATTTCATTCTTTATGGCAACCAATGGTTCTTCACCTACCTCTATATCTATAGTTTTGACCTCCTCTTCCACTAACTTACTATGTGGTTCCATTTCTAGTGGCTGCATTTATGATTGTTTTGTCGTTGTTATTAAAGTGGTTTCCATTTGTTCTTGTTTTTTATCCATTTGTTGTTCAATCTCTTCCTGACCTTCTCCCTTCAATATCTGTGGTTCCTTAGTTTGCAGCTCATCCTCTTGAGTTGTCCCATTAGGCCTTGCTTCATTCTTTTCATCTTGGCCCGATGTCTCTATGTTTGTTGGACTTCCACATACAAAATCTGGAAAGTTCTTATAATATACCTCCAGCTTGTACATGTACATCCTCTCATCAACTCTATGTTGGGCTAGATTTTTCTCCAACTCCCTAACAAAATATTCCCTTGTAACTTCCCACCACTCCTCATACTTTGCATTAGAATCCTTCATTTTGTTATTTGTTATCATTAAAGTGTAATACTACAACATTTGTTCATAATCTTCTAATGTTTTCTTCACATAGATTGCATCTAAACTTTTCCTCTTCTCATTTGCACTCTTTAATTATGACTGCAGCTACTATAGATTCCTCTAATGCTCCTTATTTGTTTCCACCAACTTCTTTATCTCTGCCTATGTTGTTCTTCTTATGAGTTCTTCAAAATTAAGTAGAGAAACATTCTTCAAATTAATCAACTTTAGATTTGTCAATACATTTTCCTTCTCCTTTTCTTTATTTTCTTTAATCAATGTTTTTACTTGACTATTGAAGGCTTCCTATTCTTGTTTATAATGGAATAGTGTCTCTATCCATTTATTCTTTATAGATTCCCAAGCTTCAACCATCTTCTTCAACTTCTTTAATTCTTTAACCTACGATTTCATTAACCATGTCTTCTCTTTGAACTCCACATTCTCTTCCTTCATTTCCTTCATCTATGCCCTTGATGACAAAAGTGTTTAAAAATTCGAGCATAATATATAGAATTAGTGTTTCCCACTTCATAGAAAATAAAATGATAAGCTCTGCCTTACCAGCCCACTCTTCCTCTTCACTAATGTCTTTCTAGTTTTCTAGCCTCTCAACATGTTTATCATGATTTTGCTTTGTATATATCCACATGAATCTATTAGGGTCCGAAATGCAAATATCTTTGTCCAATAGTGTTGCTCTATCCATGATGTTTGCTTGTCTCCTCGCATCTATAGCCTTTGGTGCAATCATATTGATCTCCATCCCACTTGCATTTTTTTCGATGGCTACATTCCCGCCTCAAGTACTTCCCCTTCCTTTGCATCCTTTTGCACTACCTAGTCTTCCATAGACCACTACTCCACGCCTTCTTTTTCATTCAATTGTTGAATGTATACTAGATCCATCGGTGTAACTCTTGGACCTACTTGCTCACTTGAACTCCAACCTCTTCTCCATCTTTGCAAAAACTTTATTACAAATGTTCTTGGCTTGTATATGTTTGGAATAATGGAATGTGCAAATTACATTTTTTCATGGCACTACTTTCTTTCTTCACATTCCAAAGATGATGGTGAATGTGATGACGACCTCACTGCCAACAGCTGAATGATCAACACTCGAACACTCTCTCCTCTTCTCAATTATTCCTCTATTTCTTATTTTTTCAACACTTTTGCTTCCTCCTCCTATTTTTGTCTATGTTCATTTTTTTGTGTTTCCTTCTCCTTTGCTATTTTCTACAATTTTTCAATTGTGCTTTTCGCATTCATGCTTTTACAAACTCCAAAGCTTAAAAAATACACACAACTTCCTGCAACAATTGAAATCAACTCACGATGGTCACTCCATTTATTTTCATCCTTGAGCTTCCCGCTCACTTGATTCATTTTTTGGCATGCCCATCGTCTTTTAATGATCCTTGAAATTATGATGGCCCATCACTACCACTTTTTGTGTCCCTTGTATAGCCACGTAGAAGCATGTCACTTCATCATTATGAATGAACGCCCCAAATTTCATCTTTTGACTACTCTGCATCCATGGTCCTTTTAAGTTAGTTGTACTGGCTCCATGTTTTCCCTATACCTCTTCTATTGATTGTGCCAATACATTTGTTGATTATGTCAATACATGTGTTGACTATGCCGATACATCAAATGACTATGTTGATACATCGGGTGAATTAGCCGATACCATCGATATACCAACTTTAGATTTATGTATCACAGATTTTTCATTCTATACTCCATGGTCCATCTCATTATGAAACACCAATTCCTCACTTCTACTATTATCATCTAATAATTTTGTTTGTTGCTTGAAATTATAAAGTCAATATTGTTTTGACCTCAGGATCTTCCATTTGTTTTTCTTCATCATTGCCCCACATCTATGGTATCTGTTTTACATAGTCTTCATCTTCCACCTCCGTATTAAAATCCTCCTCCTTAAATCCACTTCCACTTTGTTCCCAATATATTAACATTTGTTGTTATTATTTTTGAACTTCATATCCCATGTATTTGTATGGTTTGAGCTTATTCACATTGACCAGCATAGGATTAGTTTCAAACTTTTCAATTGTCACCAATAACACAATGTTATTTAACAACACATACTACATTTTGTATGGTCCAAACCATTTCCTAGTAAACTCCCCTAGGTGTGACTTATTTCCCTTTGGAAACCACAAAACATAATCACCAAAATTGAACTGCTTCTCTAAACTTTTTTGTTGACTCCATAATGCTCTATTCCACTGTTAAATGCTAATAGTTTCTATAATTTACATCCTAGCCTCCTATAACTTCTCCAATTTTGAGACTCTATTAGTTAAAACTCTCATTGAAGTATTGACTCTCTAATTGCCATCAACAACTAGCATTACGTACTTTGTGGGCATCAATGGATGTAATCCATACACTAATTAATATGGTGTGTATCTTGTTACTACTTTGTATGCAATTCTATATGAAAATTACATTGTTGACAAATGTTCATCCCAATTTGTTTTACTTTCACTAACTAACTTGGATAATAGAGTCCCAAGCCCCTTGTTAATAAACTCAGCCTACCCATTCTTTTAAGGATACCAAGTTGTAGAACTCACATGTTTCAACAGAAAATGATCTATCAAATACTTGATAACATCATTAATGAAATGAACTCCATGATGTGTGACTATAATGAAAGGACATCCAAACCTAAATAATATGCAATCATATAAAAAATTTATTGTCATTACCACAGTATTGAGTCTCAATGTTTTCATTTCCACCCATTTGGTAGCATAATCTGTTGTCGCAACCCCATTTTGAGGGAAGTGTGAGGTCGCCACTCACACTCCCGAAAGTGGGACTTGGGAGTCCTTTGGGACTTCCAAAAATTCAGAGCGTGATTGCAAGGGTCAAAAGACCTCGCATTGAAACGTTCTTTATACCATTGGAAAGGTCTTGAAGTTTAGATGTCCAAAATGGCCTTGCATGAGCATTTGGACATTTTCAGCACAAGTTATGGTCAAAAGAAGGGCTGGGAGTCAGGACCACTAAAAGTCAGGAATCGACCCAATTCTGGTGTGTGCAGGGAGAGTGCAACACACCATTGGAAAGCTCTTGAGGATAGTTACAACTTTGGTTTAGACCTTGTCCCGATCCGAGTTTGAGGCGAGAAGTTATGAGCATCCAAAGTCCTAGGAGTCCAAACCGGGACAATTTCAGGACTCCACTTTGGGAGTCCCGGGAAAAAGAGCCATTTGGATGCAAGTGTGGTGGAGAGCTACAAAGAATATTGTATGGGGGAAGGTGGTAGCTTCCCCCGAGTCCGGGCCGTGGTGAGTCAAGTGAGTCCAAGGTAGCCCGTGGCTTGTCCCAACACCAAAAAGGTGCAAAACGAGTTTTAACCAACTTGTTGGTTGGATTTGGATGCAGGACCGTATAATTGAATAAGCTTATCTCTCTTCCTAGTTTAACCCAGAGCTTTCAGCACGCCCCTCTCACCCCCTTTAGTGCTGGAAGCTGGGAGCGTGCCCTGAGTCCCATAAATTCCACAATTTGAGTGACTTAGTCCCAACTTGGGGTTAACTTGGGACTTGAGAACGCGTCATCTGTGGTTACAATAATTTTTTTGTTTTTGTATATCTACATGTTGGTTTAATTAGCCCCACAAAAGCAATTCCCCATTTCATAAATGGGTCTTCCAAAATATTCATGATCAGCTTTGCAAGATTATGAGTCGCAAATCCCTTTTTTTTTGGCATGCATCACAAGATCTGCAGTAATCATTCACATTTTTGTACGGAGTCGGCCACCAATATCTTGCATCCACTATCTTCTTCTACGTGATTTTAGTTGCAAAATGACCTCTTAATGGTCCTTCATATAGTTCTCTCATCACCATTTATGCTTCTATAGTTTGTCAAACATCTTCACAATTTGTTGTCTTGGCCCATTCTACACAATTCACCATTCTTTAGTGTGAAAGGTTTTACTTTCTTGACTAGTCTCTATTTCTATTGTATAGATAATGTTCCCTCAATCTATCCTATTCTCAAAAATGCTTTTACATCATTCAACCATCTAGGCTCTGTGAAAAATATATTTACATCGATGGTTTGATCAAATGTGTCTATGGGTTTTGTAATATCTAATAGTCTTGATGATGCATCTACAACTACATGAGTTTTGCATGGCTTATACACTATAGTGAAGTCATACTCTAGAAACAACAACAACCACCTAGCTATTCTCCTTGAAACATGTCGTTTGTTGACCAAATAGACCAATGCCATACGATCTACATAAAAGACAAACTTATTACCTAGCAAATAACATTTGGACTTGTGCAAAACTAAAACCATTATTAAAGCCTCTCTTTGTGTTGTGCTATAATTTTGTTATGCTCTTTTTAGAGGTCTAGAAGCATACACCACTAGTTGATCACTCTTCCTTGTCAAATCATGAGATAACATAACTCCTAAAGCTAGTAATGATGCATCCGTATGAACATGAAACTCCACCTACCAATTTGGTGATATCAATATTGGTGCTTCAATATACTTTTGTTTAATCAACTCCCAAGCCTTCTAACATTCCTCTATCCAAAGAAAAGTGTCTATTTTTTTGGTAAGTTTAGTAATAGGTGCCATAATAGTAACAATTTTTTTAATAAAACATTTGTAAAACCATGTCATACCATTGAATACTTGAATTTGTTGTGGACCCTTAGGTGGTGGCATTTAACTATTGCTTGTATTTTTTTTGGATTTGGTAGTTTCTTTTTTTTGGAAATAATAAAACCCAATATCATCCCTGAAAATACCATGAATGCACATTTGTCTAGATTCAGACTAATGCCATATTCTTTGCACTTTTGAAAACATAATTTGAGCTTCTACAAACAATTGTCCATGTCATTGTACACTATAAAGTCATTTAGAAATATCTTCATAAAATTATCCAAATATTGTTTAAATGTTTTGGTAACAGCTTTTGATATGTTGGAAGTTCATTTTAAACTCCAAATGACATCACCTTCCATATAAAAGCTCCCCAGTTTGTAACAAATGCAATATTATATTTGTCATCTAGAATTATTAAATATTTATGATATTTTGAATACCCATCTAAGAAGGAATATGTTTCATACCCTATTACTGAGTTCATAACTTCATTTGTAAAAGGTAATGGGTATGGATCCTTCTTTGTGGCTACACTTAGTTTCTTAAAATCTATATAGATTCCCATTCTTCTTGGAAACTACTACTATGGGTGACAACCATGTGGCCTCCTCTACAAAATGAATGAATCTAGTTACTAATAATTTATCAATATTTTGTTTGATTGTTGTGGCATAGTTTGGATGTAATTTTTATTTGGCATGATGTGCCAATGGTATAGTAGTATTTAACTCAATTTTGTGTTGTGCCAACTCTGGTGGAATCCCTTTCAAATTTTTTGTATGTCCATGCAAAAACATCTTTGAACTCCTTTAACAATTGTTCCACTTCCAACACTTTGCTTGTCTCTAACCATGCATTAATCTTCACCAACTATGGTTTTGCATCAGTTCCCAAGTTGAGTTTCATTGATTGTTGATATTTAATTAATGTCCATCCAACTATCTGTAATTCATGTGTTTTGATTTTTGTTGGAGTTTCATCCACTACAACATTCCTTAGTTGATGATTGTAGTATGTCTCAAGATACACCTTATCCTCTATAATTACTTATGGCTCATGTTTGTTTCCAGTTGTCTTCTATTTTGTGATCTATATCATTGATTTTAGCTTTGAATTACTAGTCTTCACACTAGTATCCATGATTTCCACACATTAGTAGAAATTTTAGGTTTTGCAATTAAAATTTAGTTGCATGCGACACCCACAACTACAAATTTGTGTAATTGCCTAAGAAAAGTCACACATGACATTTAGTTGCATGTGACATTACGTATGCAACATGTATGTATAATGTTAATATATGTGTTCATCCATACATACCAATTCAAATGAAATTACCTCATGTGCAACTTTTTTTGCAACTATAGTGTAATTAATCAAGGTATGAAACATGTTTAAAAATTGGATGACTTGCTTGTGAACATGTGTCATTTAAAAATTATTTTTGTGTTTTCAAAATAAAAAATTCATTGAATTAATCTCAATCGTTAAATATTTTGCCATTAGAATGATGACACGTGGCACACCATGGAATGTTCATTGACCATTTGACACGTGTCAATTTTTAAACACCAAATATGGTTACACGTGACAATTAAGGCCCACAAGGTTTTTATTTTTAAATATTAATTAATGAAATTTAAATCATCCAATTTAAGGTTAACAAGATTTGGCATAAGGTGATTAAATAGGTAAGTAGTTATTACATCCTACTAAGTAGGTAGGTTTACCTAAGTATATAAGTAGGTTGAAAGGTAGTTAGGCTTAGGCTATATACATAGGTTCAGAATAGTCTGATTTTATTTTTAAGGTTAACCACTTGATTAAAGTTAAGCTTTTTAATTAGCTCATCCCTAATGGAACTTGGTATTTGGTAGGTAGATGTATTTTGCACCTAATTATATACTATGCAAAATTGGATTGGAAGCCAAAAGATATGGGATAAAAAATTTCATTACAAACCTCGTGAACCAAATTAATTGCACATTAGATGTAACTATTGCATTAAGGTAGATCGGCCTAAGGAGGGTTCCATTGCTTCTAATGTCCAAACAAAACTTGAAGCCCTCCTTTTGGTGTATCTAACACATTAATAGCTATCAGAAATGGATTAGAAATGAGAAAATTATGGCACCCCAAAGTAAAGGGGGCCCAGAACTAAAAAAAAAAAACCATTAAACATTACAAAGGCCAGTTCTTAAACACCCTAAACATTCCTTTTATTTATTGCTATTAAAGTTGGAAGATGATTTGTAGAACTTTAGGTCACGCTCCTATAGCACTTGAAATCGTTTAAAATGAATAAGAAATAAGAAAGTTATGAGGTTTGAAACTAGGAGGTCCAAAGAGAAGAAAAAAGAAAAAAAATGTTTTATAACTTGTAAAGCTTTTTTTTCTTCTTGCTAATTTTTTCATTACTCCTTTTCATTTTCATTTCAAAAATGATTATAGGATATTTTTAATAATTATGATTACTTATAATGAAAATATTATTTTAATATTATTACTTAGCTTAAACTAATAATTAGCTTACAATGCTTAAGTACTTGTAGGTTAGATAGTGTAGCCTATTTACCATAAATATTTTAACATAAATAATGAAATTAAAATACATATATAATAATTATAATAAAAGGAAAAAATAAATTATAATGATAATAAACGTTTAATTAATAGTTATCATTACTTATAATAATTTTTAATAACATAATATTAAGATCTAATCTATGTTATTACTTAGGTAGCTAAACATTTTTAGTTGCAAATGACTTACAACTAAAAATTTTATCCCATATGTTTTGGCTTTCATTCTCATTTAGAAAAGTATATAAACAAGGTGTTTTATTTCACATTTTCATATTTTAAAAGATGGACATATGGGATGAGTCAATAAAAAAGACTTAACCCAAAATAAAATATAAATATTCATGTATTTACACTTAACTACCTACTTCCCTAACTTACATACCTACCTAAGTAGGTACTTGGCCTAGGTAGGTAAATAAGTACTATCTAAATAGATGTTTAGCCTAGATGGGTAGGTAGGTATATAGGTAGGTAGGCATCTAATTCAACATACATACCTAAATATTGATTTAAATTTAATTGGGGAAATTTCAATTGATTTTTTGATACAACAAATAAACATTTTCCCTTCACAAATCAACAATTTGGAAAATGAAGTCAAACTTACCATAAAAAATTTAACAAACAACCTAAAAAATGAAGATGAAAATGATCAAATTTCCATTTATAAAATTAAAAACCCCCAAAATAAAGACAAAGAGATAAAAAGCTCAAAAAATAATAATACATAAAAATTAAATTAAATTAATAAAAAGAGACCCAAAAAAAATCAAACATGGAAGAAATAGTAATTATTTTCCCTCCACAAATCAAAGAAAAAAAAATTGTCTTCAACAATTTAATACTTTCATAAAAAAATCTAACTTTGAATTTGGCCATTGTTGTGTTTGTAATGAAAAGAAATTTGTGCATGAACTCATAAAATGTGATATTTCAAATATTAGTTCCAATCTTAAACATATGAAAATCATACTCAAAATGAATCCAAAACATCATTTTGAAAATGAAATCTAATTCATACCATATGAATTCACAAGTGACACTAAACATGTACATCAAGAATTGGAAGGAATTTCAAAATTTGAATGTCAATTTTCTATATGTAAACTTTGTTATGTTTGTTTAAAAATAATAAGATGCCAAAACTTGCATTGGCCAATGGCTTATGAATTGGGATAGCACCAACGGTTTTGCCAAAATTGACAATGGTGGAAGAAACCTTAATAACACATTATCATTGTCATACTATATTGGTTAAATTAAGATATACTAATAAAGGAAACACAACATGTCAACATGCACTAAAGGGAAACATAGTAAGTTTTGCACAAAATCTTGAAAGTGCAATAAAGCTTTTAAACACTTTACCATTGTCATTAGAATCATTGAATGACACAATTGTAGTGCATTTTGTTAAAAGTTCACACCCTCCCATTGAACTAGTAAAAAGTTGTAAATTGTTATATGTACATAAAACAATTATAATTATATGGTTCAATTGGTTAAATCCCAATCATGTAGGGTATAAAAATATAATTGTTGATACAAATATATTTAACACATTACCCGATGATGATATACCATAACCAATAATGAGATCGATGTTCCAATTAACCAACATCAAACTGGCTAATGTTGAACATCGTATGGATATCACATACTTGCATCAACAAAAATAATGTAATGAATCCAAACCAATCATACAAACATTGGGTTTAATATATTTCAATGGAATAGACATAAATCAACAAGAAAAAATGAACAACACATTCCAAAACTTACACCATAATAAACATTTATCCTATAATCATCACAGTGTAATGGTCAATGAATGCATGTTTCCAACTTTGTTTCCTTTTGGAATTGGTGTCCCTAAAATGAACAATAAACCCATGAAAGTATCATTACAGATGCATGTGAAATATTTGATGAATTTGGATGAAAATTATCATCAAATTTCAAAACATCATTTATTTATGGATTTTTAAATATTTAACATAATATAATGAAGACAAGTCTTGGGGCTAAACTAACAATATGACAATCATCAAACACGAATGAAAGAAAACTCATCAATGAAATACAAACTATAGATTTTGACGACATCATTATTAATCCACAAAATTTAACTTGTAAAAAAAAATGTATTGTATTACGACATTTAAAAGTTTATAGTAAATATGTCATGGCATCTAGAAGTAGTCGTGCAACACAAAGAGACCCAATTTTTAATATGATAAATTTCATGGGAACATTAAGTTTATTTTTCACTTTGAATCTTGTGTTCATTCATCATATTTTATTAGCAGTTTAAAACGATTAAGACATAAATTGCAACTTTTTCTATGACATAAACATGATGACTGAGGAGGGATGCTAGTCCACAAACCTACAAACATGAACATGAGTGCATGAACAAGACTAAATCTTTTTAAGAATATTTTATCCATGTCGACATAATATTAAAAGAATTTTTTTTGACATAATACATAATATTTGGTGATATGGAAGAATATTCTACCACATGTCCATGGATGAATGATCTTTATGGATGAAAGTATGGGTGAAAAGATGGATGAAAAAGAAAAATGAACTTTATTTTGAACATTGGCAACAAATGCTATTTTTGCGAAAAATTGAACAAAAAGAGACATGGTGGAAACAATTTATGTTGGTTTCTCTCCAAAACAATTCAACACATGAAATGCCCAAGTCACACTTCAAAGTCATACTTCATATTTCCTAGATATGAAATATATTCAAGCTTTGCAGCATCTAAACCATATAGAATGTTAAATTAAATATAAATGACCCACTAAGAGGTATGTGCCAATCCAAACACTACTTGTTCACCACCAAGAGGCATGTGCCCATTAGGAATAGAGACAATATGAGGTAGCCCATGACATTTTACATTGTCTACACCACTGTACATACACTATTTTTTATTTTCATTCACTCTTTCAACCTCTTGCATCTAACACCATTTTAGCTACTTATAGAATTAAATTGCATTTTTCTTCTTCTATTGCTAATTTGTTTGATCTATACAACAATTTGCATTTTCTCCACCCATACTACCTAGTTGCATTGTTTTTATCTTTACGTCAAGCTTATAATCTTGAAGTTTCTATTTTACAATGGCAAGAGAAAAATTGACACCAATTTTCACATCAATCGTTGAATATACATTAATCTCAAGCATATTGGATAGAATATGTGAAATGACAACAAAACCTTGGGAATATCTAAAAGATGACACTTGCTTACTCCCCCTCCAACATTTGCTGGAAATCATAACATGGGGAACAAAATGGAAAACAAAACATATGAATGGGCACATGGCAATGGGCAAATGCAAAGATGGACAAAAAAAATCTTGCATTACTAAAACTAATTGTAAATATTCCAAAGGAGGATACATAAGACTACCATTGGGTGATGTTTACACATGCCATGGATTTCTTCAAAAAATGCATGAGTTTGAAAAAGTCGATTCTATAACATTTTTTCACAAGCTTACTCAACAATTTATCAACAAAGGACTTGGTAACCTTTGGTAACCAACTATCAACAAAATTTATGAAACCTCAAAAATAATTCTATGTAATTTTAGGCAAGCAAGCTTGGGTGCTAGAAGAATTTAAGAACAAAATGTTACAATAGTAAAAAACAACAATGTGTTGACAAATGAAGGAGGGCCCAAAATGACATTGTTTGCATTAAATTGTGGTTCAATAGACGTGTTAACATGAATATTTGTTCATAGTATGTGATCTCAAAAGGAGATATTTAGTATGAAAAATAATAATAATATGAATTTGAACATTGAAATTATTTGTTGAACAAATTTGTTGTGACTCTTGAAACAAACAATCACTAAAAATATCATATCAAAGTAGTAAATGATGATCATAAACAAACAATGAAATACATGATTTTGTGGTTGTTCATACACATGTAATTATTTTGCCATTTGGAGTTGTTATACCATGTCATCAACCATGCCACGTGGCGTTCCTAGGGTGAAAATTGTAACAAATTAACTACTTCCAATATATGTAATATGCAATTCCAAGCTTTAGATTACACATCAATTAAGATACTTACTTGTTTAAATTGTTCACAAGATGGTTTAATTACTATCACTACATAATTATAGATCTCTTTTACATCCTAAAATCAAATGAAACTTGGAAACTTGATGTGAAGGTTGAGGTAAGAATATAATGAAATATAAAAATATATTGGCTAAAGGTGATATACTAGACACATGGCATGTAAACAAGAATTTCAACCAAAAATGACATGAACCAACATTAGACCTAAAAGGCAGTAAAGTGTTCATAATTATTTTATTACCCAATGTATGACATGTTTTGGAAACGTATTTCTTGGTTCTTAAGAAATTTCTAGTTGTTTTGCCATTTATAAATGTCATGAGATTGCCAGTCCCATACAAATAGTCCAATAGAAATCAAACAACTTTCAAAAGGCCATTGAATGCATAAATTGAACAACAACCTTATCAAATTATTTCTTTTCGGAGATGTTTACAAATACATATGATTGAATGAATAGAGTTTAATTTCCTTCGATGAGAACCTAGGTAGTAATCAAAGTAACCATATTTTGAATTGAATTGTTCATATGCACCATGTCACAATATCCATATTTAAAACTCTTGTTAAACACCACAAGACTTGGATTTATACCCATACATCAAAACAAGAATGCCAAGAATATAGATGTAGAGTTCCAAATAGCAGTTGGCTATGGGGCATCTTCTAACTAGTTGCAGGATTACAAAATATGTGGGATGGTGATAAAAATGTATTTCCTAGAGTTTATAAACAACTTGTGACAACCTCTTAAAGAGAATCCACGGCCAACACACTCAATGAATCAAAATTGTAAGACATTGTTTCACCAACAATGTGACAACCTCCTTGAATTTCAAATCGACTACAAAATAATTGAAGTAATCTTGTAACGAAAGCGACTAGGGAACACTTCCAACGTTAAAGATGATGCATATGAACCTCTAGAACTTGCTTGCAATAGATAGATGGATAGTGTTGGCTAGTAATATTGCCACAAGCCAGGTGGAAAGGAAAGCTACCCACCATGCCTGAAAGTCGTCATAACGAATTTGGAAAGAGATGATGGATTTGGAGGACACCACATCAGTGGCTACACCAAACTCCACAATGGGTCCCAATGAAATGAACAACCCACCAATGGCACTCAACTCGGTTTAATATATTCAAAACAAAGTCTCACGACAAAATTGGAAAACCTAACAATAGAAGAATTCGGAGTAAATATGGGAAACAATGAACGACTTTGTGTAAACAAAGAACTTCGAGGCTTTGATGCTCATGGAAATAATTATTGTGTCATGAAAATGTTTGTTGAATGGTAATGTGTTTCTAAATAGAATTAGTAATATGTTCACTTTCAAGTGAGTACAATGTAGGTGGAGAAAACAACTTATGGACAATCCATTGGTTTTGTGAAATATGAGGATATTGGTTTCAAAATGGGTGTCACATTATGAGATTATTAACAAAAGTGATAACCCAAATTTTGCATTTGATTTCAACTATAATAATATAAATAGTGCATGAAATAAGTGAGTGTTATTTATGTGGGATAAAATGAAAATGTTAGGGAGACAAAAAAACAAAAAAAACCTATAAGCAATGATGATATCAACATTTTGAGCCATCTAAAAAAATGATTATAAAATTTTTTAAAAAATAATTATAAGGTTAGTCAAACATTTAAAATTGAGAAAGAAGTTTAATTGTTTTTGAAAAATTGAGTAGGGTTTATAAAATAATAAGAAAAATTGGGTGCAAAAAAAGAAAATCTCCTTTGAATTTTTACACTTTGTGAAAGCATGGAAATAAAAAATATTTAACAATTTTATCCTTTGGAAAACATAAACCAAATATTTAAAAGATTCATGTGGTGAATATGGAACAATTAATTTCAAGTTATGTTCTATAATGAATTGTTGTTGATGACATCGAAATTGAATGGGAAAGCCTGTTGAAGTTGAGATAAAACTCTAGTCAGCAACAAGTGATAATGATAACAAATTAAAAATGCATTGATAAGTATGTGGGATAGTTGGAAACCTAGAAAAAGACAATTAGAAATTTGGGGAATAAAACACAATTCAAATTGGGAGGTATGTTGAAACATTTGGGACCGTTGTTAGATACATTGCATTTTTATTATGTAAGATTTTTAAAAATAAGTCACACAATGGGCAATTGTAGGGTTCAAATAAGATAACACACACAACAATTTTATGTTGTTTATCAAGAAGTGGTGTATTACATATAAAAATGGTAGTGAATTTGGAGAAGTGTCCATTGACATGAAGAACTTGATCTGTTCAGTGGACTTGTAGTAAGTAAAAAGGAAGTTGAAGATTTTCATAGAATCATCAATTTATTGAGATTCTATATTCGCTTTAATAATTCATAAAAAAATGCAAGTATATTCATTGAGTCAACAGATGATTAATAATCAAATGTTTCAAAATACGTCTTTGACCTATTTGAATATGGGGATCGATATTCCATTTTTAATTATATTTCAATTAACATATGTTAACCCAATTTTTTAATTATGTACGTAGTACCAATTGTTACCAATTGGTAATCAATGATGCAATATTATTTTGAGATTTAGTTCAATTATTACTAAATATAAATTAACTAGTTTGTTAAGTTAACTAGTGACAAATGTTAGAGTGACTAGTAAAGTATGTGATTCGATAACCAATTGTTGATAATAACATGTTCTTAAAAACTTGTGGCTAGTAGTTTAAGTTTGAATTTTTAGACTATTATATTGGTTAGTGACTATTTAACTTAAAATAATGTTATGTTTGGTATAAATAAGAAGATTGGAAGATGATGAAGGACTTTTTAACTTTTTGAACTTCTTTCTTACTTCTTAATTTTTTGGAAATCACCTCTTTTTTTTACTTTTGGTTTTATGAACAATTTCACTTTTGAACTTTGAGGTTTTATTTTCAAATTGATTTGAAAGATTGTTTTCAGTTTTGTATTTGTGTTTGTGAATAAGCATTTATGCCTTCGTGTTTATTTTTTTCACAATATATAGATCTGAAACAACTCACCTATTGATGTTATCTAAAATTAGAATTAGAAATCTAGAAGAGGGTCGTTGATGCATGGTTGGGTGGACCAATTTGGATGTCATGCCAACCAATTTTGCCTTTTGGTTGCCATTGTAATGCCCATGTTGCTTTATAGGTTTTTAAATTTATTAAAATGGACTTGGTTTAAATATCTTAACTTGAATATCTACATGATGCACAAAATCATTTTACATTATTTTTTAAATCATAAAAGCCATGGACTTTTGAACTCAAAACTCATGGACTGCACACCTTTTACTACCATTTCTATGTGGACTATGCTAGAGTCCATTGATTGATGGGGTGTGTGTTTGGGACTTGGAATTAGTAAGATATCATATCAAATAAGCATAGGAACAAAATAAATAATGAGTTGAATATTAAAACTATACTTATGGACTTTTGAATGGGCTAATCTAGAGCATTTTTTCATAAGTCCATATCATATTGGAAGAAGAAATATTTTATGATTTTTTTGTTTAGATCCATAAAAAAATAGAAACTTTGGATTAGCCAAATTAATGACATGGAAAAAATATGGAGGAAATCAATGTAAACTAGTGTAAACTAATTGTAATTTCCAAAATTTGACCACTTTTTTTAGTAAATAAGGATTTTGGTTCTGTGGCAAATTGGTCCATCCAACCATGCATCAACCCTTGAAGAAAAATCCTTAATCTAAAAAAATAGAAAACACCCTTAACAACATCCCTATATTGAAATCATTATTGATGTTTGTTGTCTTGACCTTGCACCAAAAATGGCCGTCATACTTCGTGTCCATTAATTCTTTGCATCTAGCTAGGATGGCCACTTGGATTATCAACAAGGGGGAGTTCAAAGAAAACATCACCATCAAATGTGGATGGAATGCTAGGAGCATTTTCAATCCAAAGTGTATCATAATTCAATTATCTCAACTCCAAGGTGGCATGGAGGGCAAAAGACATTACTTTAAGGCATTCCATGACACTGAGAACAAAAGGGTGAACTTGAGGCAACATGTCGAAAGGATTTGAATAGAACATGTTAAAATCAAAAGTGAGAAATTAAATGGGTGTACAAAGATTGGCAACATTCCATCCTCATCAAAAAAGTCACACAAGTCTATGAATGTAATTTTATGATTCGGAACGACACTAATTAGTTTGTTGTTGATTTGAAAATCATTGGCAATGACATTGGTAACAAATGAAGTACTGCCTAGTGTCAAGAGTATGTTTTGGGAATTTTTGGGGAGATTTTCCCCCATGATATTGAATTTCCTAGAATTGAGAATCCATTCCAATCCTTGTGTAATAGTAACTGAAGCTTGGTAGACAGATCTAGTAACATTGTTGTTGTCATTATCCGCATTGTCCTTAGAAATGTGCATAGTTCCAAGCTAGAAACCAAACATTGCACATAAACATGTTTAAGTTAAATGTGCAATTCCAAAAAAATCCATTTATTATTGATTAATATTGGAGGGTGTTAGATTGGTCATCATAAATCTAATGTCGTTGAATAATGCAAGATCTTGTTTTTTGAAAAATCCATAATCTATTTTTATGACTTCACAATTATAAGAAGGACCATTTTTTCAAATAGGGTCTCAATTGGCTTTTGATTCTTCTATTCTACAAGTAAATTACATCAATTTGAAATTGCAAAATATGTTTAGATATGATATTAAAGGTGACAACACCTAACATTGATCCAAGACTGTTCTATTCAAGCCTAAAACATTAGATCATGTAAAAACATTCTTGAATTAATAGATTGAAAAAAAAATTGCTCTCAACCTCTTAGTGTCAATGTTGAAAGTAGGAGGCCGAAAGCAAAAAAATATATTTCAACCATACTAAGAGGTCTAAACATAGAACTTGGAAGTTCAAAGCATGGCCAAGGCAAAACATTATGTGTTTGGCCTCCTACTCACGACACCAAAAGTAGGAGGCCAAGAGCAAAACTTTTTTCTTTTGACCATGCATGGAACTCCAAGCACATGGCTTAGAAGCTCAAAACATGGCCCATGCAAACTTTTTTGCTCTTAGCCTCCTATTTTCAAAACCAAAAGTAGGATGTTGAAAGCAAAAAAGAATTGTTTTTGACATACTTAGAGCTCCAAGCATGAATCTTGCAAGATCAAAGCATGGTTGAAATAATTTCTTTTGTGTTTAACCAAAAGTGGGAAGCCAAGACTAAACAAAATTGATCTTGGCCATGCATAGAACTCCAAGCATAAAGCTTAAAAGTTCAAAGCATGGCAAAGGCAATTTTTGTGGCTCTTTGCCTCCTACTTTTGATGTCAAAAGTAGGAGACCGAGAGAAAAAATTTTGGTCTCAACCATGCCTAGATCTCCATGGAAAAAGTTGAAGTAATTTTTTTTCACATTTGGCCTCCTACTTTCAACGTCAAAAGTAGGAGGCCAAGAGAAAATGTTTTTAATGTCAACCATGCCTAAAGCTCCAAGCACATAACTTGGAACCTCAAAGCATGGCTAAGGCAATTATTTTCTGCTCCACCTCCTACTTTTAGTGTAAAAGTAGGAGATCAAACACAAAAACAAATTGCTCCAACTTTGTGCGTGGAGATTTGGGCATGGTTTGAAACAATTTTTTTGCTTTTAGTTTCCTATTATCGACATCAAAAAGGAGTTTTGAAAGCAAAAAAAACCTTGGCCACGTTTTGAATTTATAAGCTCTTAGAGTTTTAGGTATGGCCAAGATTAAAAAAAAATTGGTCTTGGTCTGCTACTTTTGATGCTGAAAATAAGAGGCCAAAAGCTAATTTTTTTGCTTTTGGCCATGCCTAAAGCTCAAAGCATGGTCAAAGCAAATTTTTTGGCGCTCCACCTCTAAGGCCAAGACTAAATACATTATTCTTGGCAATGTTTAAGGCTCTAAGCACAAAGTTTAGAATTTCAAAGTGTGGCCAAGGAAATGTTTTTGGCTCTCAACCTCCTATTTTTGACACCAAGAATAGGAGACTAAGAGAAATATTTTTGCTTTAAACCATGCCCAAATCTCCATGCAAAAAGTTGGAACAATTTTTTTATGTTCGACCTCCTACTTTTTGCACCAAAAGTAAGAGGCCAAGAGCATAAATAATTGATCTTGGCCATGATTAAAACTCTAAGCACAAACCTTGGAAACTCAAAATGTGGCCAAGGCAAAAACTTTTTCTTTCAACCTCCTACTTTCAACATTGAAAATAGGAGACAAAAGAAAAAACTTTGCTTTGAATCATGCCTAGATCTCCATGCACAAAGTTGGAACAATTTTTATTTTGTTCGGCCTCCTACATTCAACATTGAAAGCAGGAGGCCAAACGCAAAACATTTAGTCTTAGCCATGCTAAAACTCCAAGCACAAAGCTTGGAAACTCAAACAATGACAAAAGCAAAAAACGTTTCTCTCAATCTCCTACTTTAGGGGCCCGTAATAGAAGATTGAAAGCAAAAAAATTCCTTTGAACCATGCCTAGATCTCCATGCATAGAGTTGGAGCATTTTTTTTGTGTTTAGCCTCTTGAGGCCAAGACTAGAAAAAATTGCTCTCAAACATGCCTAGAGTTCCAAGCATGAAGCTCTAATTGTGTCTAACTTTGGGTGGCCTCCAACTTTTGGCATTGAACGTTGGAGGTCGAGAAGGGGGAAAAAAAAAGAAAAAAAAACTCAAGTTTTTTTTTTCCCTCCCCAACCTCCAACTTCCGGTGTTGAAGGTTGGAAGCAACATCAACTTTTTATTTTTGGCCATGCGCAAAGCTCCTTACTTTAAGCTTTGAGCTTGATGGAAGGCTGTCAAAAAAAGACAATTTGTTCTCAACCTTCAACATTGGGTTTTGAATTTTGGAGGCAAAAAACAAGAAAATTACTTTCAACTCTTCTTTAAATTTTAAACTTTAAGGGTGAAGTTTAATAACGGGCATGAGGAAATTCTTGCTCCTTTTCATAAATTTTCTTTTCCATAAACATTTCATTTCCAAGTCTTTGGATTTCCATTTTTTTTTTGTCTAAAATATATTTTGATTGGAAAATTTTAAATGTTTCTTTGTAGGAAAATTTTGAGATTGGAAGTCAATCCAAGGAGGTAAATTGAGCTTTTATTCTAAATTTTAACCCAAAAGTGAAAAGGACTTTCACATTAATGTGATTCCTTTCTACATGTTCCTGGATTGCATAGAATATGACTTATTGGTGGGGGAGATGACTTCCATTATTAGATTTTAGAAGAGGTATATATTTTTAAACCATTCCAAAGTTCTTTGATAAATGCCATCCTTATGTACAGTCCAAAATCAAATTTGGAGAATAATGATTTAAAAGATATGCAAGAGAAAATGTATGGATTGGTACAATTTTTTGAGCCCATCAAAGTTTTAATCCATTTAATTTATATCATTAAAAAAAATTGTTTCAATGTGGTTCATCTATTTTTTTGTCACACATTTTGTGAAGTTCATCATGAAATGTTGTTCCAAGGGACAAATTATTTTTTAGATCCTTCAAACCTTATGGACTCGGATGCAATATCTTTAGATAAAGACATTTTACAAGCTTAAATCAACCAAAAATTCAAGACAATGGAGGTCATGGAAAAACACAATATTCATCCCAAAGAGGAAGTTTAGATGAATATACTTATCTATAGAATGATTTTAGTGCCCATAATTTGCTTCGCATTGAAGATCGATGTCACAATGCTTAAGATGGAACATGTGGCATGTTCCAATTCCTACAACCTTCTTTTAAAAGAAATATTGGGTGTTTGGTTGTGACTGTTATCACTGTTCCTCACAAGAAACCATCTTCATGCCAAGAACAATAAGTTATGTGGTTAAAATTGTGAAGCAAAAACACGAAGTTAATGACATTTCCTTAGTGTCTAAACACTTTTGTGATTTCTGTTTTCATTGTACTATTTGATTCTTCCTTAATTGATGACTTGACACCCTTTCTTTTGTTGACAAAATCAGCAAAAGGAATTTTTCAATCTAGTGCCCATATGTCATTAGAATCCTCCACCCTTGTTGGGAGTATTGTTTGTTGTTTCTTACCTCCATGCAATGGCATTGCCAATAAATGGCTCCAACAAGTTGCGAAATTTGGATTATAACAAGATACCTTTTGAAAAAAATCCAATTCTTATCAATTGCTTTTGATGGGGATGTCTTGTTCAAATTATTGCTGTTTTTTAAAAATGTTCACAACCATTCCCAAATGCAAGGCATGGACAAAAAGTATGACGGCCATGCTTGCTACAAGGTGATCATAACCAATATCAAAAATAGTTTTGGGCTTAACTTAAGGAAGGTTCATTGCTTGGGTCACTTACGTTGTGTGCAGGATGATTGTGAGGACTTTGTGAACTTTGGTTCTTACAATGAAATCTTCTAGTGTAGTGAGTGCGCTCATATTTCACTCATAGGTCAAATGGCACTAACTTTGTCAACTTCTATGCTTAGGTGCAAATTTTGTCATGATCCTCCCCTCTATGTCAAATATTATAATGGACGAATATATTATGTTGTGTTGTGCATAGACTCCAATCTATTTCAAAAACAATGATTCACCTTGGGGTCCACAAACATCTTGTTGGGGATGGAAAGTGCAAGTAATCTATGGATGAGGCTAGAAGGTTGATCACAAAGGAGGTGAATTGCATGCTTGATGCAAAGATATCTACAATTTCTTTAAGTGCTAGCAATACCATCTTGATTAGGCATTTACTAGATGATTGTAGTAATGGCATAGTGGAGGTTTCCAAAAGTCATGAGCAACTGGAGCATATTCAAGAAAAGTTCTATGAATTGGGCTCTCCCAACATTCATAACCTTGTTGTTTATTTCAAGCGTTGTTCAAAGGGTGGCTATATTGATAACATTCTTGAATTGAAATTCAAGAGTCGTTATGACTACATCTAGGAATGTTGCTTCCCACAACAAGTTTTAGGACAAGAAGTTCATTTTCAAGATGTTGATAAATGGTGTGTGGAGTGGAGCGAACCTCATCACACAAATGCAACTTGCAAAGGATTTGTAGAACACTTGGATCATGTTTGATCATGTGTTCAACGTGTTACTAGTTGGACAACTATGGCTTTTCACATGTATGATTTTGCCTATTATAAAGTGATGACCATGGTGGTTTGTGATATGTAGTCTTAAGACACCAAAGCTCAACAAATCATGTGGACAAAGCTTAATGAGAAGGTATTAAAGCACGGGTTTCCAAATTGAATTTCAAGGGATTCATGGCTAATAGTGCACAAGCCAATTGGAATGTGGTCAAAATTGTTTACGGTCCAGGGGACCCCTATGTCAAGATAGTTGATAAGAAATGCAAATGTTTATTCCATTGGACTTAGTCACTTGATAAGCACACCAAACAATCGATCAAACATGAGTTGCAAGATCAACACAAAGCTTTTTGCCACCGGTGTAAAAATGCCACATCCCTTGGGGAGGTTGACAATCTTTATGCTCTAATTCATTGTTGATGGCTTTCATTTGGGGTTGTTTCTAAAGCAGGTGTCCATGAGCTTGGCAATTAACTTAACTTATGAAATTTTTGTATCAAACAATGGGGAGGTTTCATGGTTCATATGAATATTTTTTCTGTGAATTTCCTATGACTTCCCTTCTCTTCTATGCATTCAAAATTGTAACATGTCCACTTTCACTCAAGTTCCATTCGAAGTCTATCTCTTTCTTTGTTTTAACATTTTTGATTTTGTTGATGGTTCATTTCCTTTGATATGTAGAAGTTTAATGATTAAGAGTGGGTGGACATGCCCACTTACAATCTAGTTGAAATATGCATAACATTTGGTTGCAACAATTGAGGAATCATGACACTTATTTGTACACAATGATGTCCGATGATTACATTTGGGCTTTCAAATAGTCTGCATTGTATAGATAATACTTGCAAGGTGGTCCAACTTGTCATGGACCTTATAGGAATGAATTGTTTTTAAAGAGGACCCAAAGGTTTAGTGATCTTGTTAGATTAACAACTGTTGTGGCAAATTACATGTTTGAGTCTTCCTTCTTGAATCATGCTTCACACCTAGAAGGTGAGGAAGTTTTTGGGTTCGCCAAACAACTTGCTAATTATCCTTTTGGTGTAGACCATGATTTTCATCATCATGACAGTGTGAATTTTTCTCGTCCACGAATAACCATTCCTGTTGTTGAACCCAATATTGTCGAGGATGTAGGCATGCACCAACCACCTTTTTGTTCTAGTATTTTTTTGTCTTTGGTATCTTAAGGTGGCATGGAGTTGAAAGGAAATATTTGTGTTGATGGCTAATGGCGTATTGAACACTACGCACCCAATTATGTAGTTCAATGTTTTGCACTCTAGAAACCCACATGGTTCAAATGCAAAATAAATATCAACCTTTACAAATATGTAAATGGAATTCATGCTCCATGTTACTCAGGGTTCTGGGTACAATATCATAGTGGATCACTAAAGCACCATAAGCATTGGTTTTGTCCCCATGACTTGAGCCGTTGTGTTGGTGGGACAATGCAAAATTTGCAATTGTTAGGCCTTTAGTTCTAATTTTACGGCCCATCCAAAAAGGTATTAACTGAATTCAAAAGGAGGTAACAACTTAAGAAGTGGGGTCTTCCTTTGATCGGCTTCATGATCAAAGCTTATTTGGTTCCCAATCTTTTAGTTCAAGCATTTTGCATGTGCCTATTATGAATGGTCATAGCTTTGTTTGGCTAGCTAATGCAAGTTGTTAGCCTACAATTTGTGCGACAAGAAGGTTAAATGGCCTTCTATCTTCAAATTGACATGACAACACACCAATAATTGGGAGGCTAACATGTTATTTCCCCAATGCACTATTTTCCCCCATGTTAATGTCCCACCACCTAGGTATGGACAGATTTATAGTATTATTTCTGATGACAAATGTTACAACATTATTGGAAATTTCCCTAGATGTTCATGTGTATATTTTGTTGCAATGTTGGCAACTTCTTTAGGCAGCCTTGGGGTGTATGTGTAATGCAAACATGTGTATCATGTCTTATAAACAATTATATTCTATGGGCTCATGGAAGAGTTCATTGATCACTATACATGGAATTGGGATGAATTTCAACATTTGTTGATGTCCTTTAAAGCATTTGAACTCTAGTGATAGTACATCACAATTACATTTGCATAAAATCAATTTTAATTTTCTCATTCATAAAGCTCTATGCAACTAACTGGACTATGTAAGAAGTTTAGATTCTATTTACAGTGTAAAGGTTTTTTCTCCATTGTGTAACTTTTCAATAATTTTAAAGTGATGTATATTTATGTATAATATTGTGGTACTTTGACCATTTCAACACATGTTTGTCAAATAATTAATATATTTTGGAATTTTAATTTTCATCAAATATTTTTGAAGCATGCAATTCCCATACATTTCAACATTTTTGAAAATATTATAATTATTGTCCAAGAGCCTTAGACATTTGGAGCATTGGTTCCATGAGGGATGATAAAATGCACCCTTTGATTTTCTTTTGCTTTCAAATGCTCACACCATTTGGCCAAACCCATGTTCAAAGTTAATAAACCATTGTTGATCCCATTGTAACACGAAGTGGGTCTTCACACAGTGTGAACACTCGGGCCTTGAGGGTGTGCTTTGGTATAATTAGCCGTCCTGATTTTGGCGGCATATGTTTTCTCCATGACGGCTGCATAGCTGTGCATGGGACGTTTGTGTGAGAAGATGTGCAGGAGTGAAGGTGACGCGAATGATGAGGAGGAGTGAAGCTGCATTGATGCGCCGAAAGGTGGAAAGGGAGGAAGAGGCTTGATGGAGAAGCTTAGTGTAAAACAGAACATGAGAACATGGGCGTCTGGGTTCGTTGAGGGCAGCCAGTGTGCTGTGTGTTTTCGGACCCTCTTTTTTTGATATCAGAGCATGGTTCCGTGTTTCCAACCTTGGTAGAACATGTAGGTGTTTAGATAGAATGATAATTGAAAATCATGTCTTCGTCCAGTGACGAGGGGATTCCTATGGAGCAGATGACTCAGGAAATTCGTGAACAACAGCTTGTTGGTAGATTTGATTTCCTTACTGTTCAGGACGGACCATAGAGAGAAGCAGTGATTTTGCGTTTTCTAGGCTTTGGAGTGGTAAGACTTGTAGGGATAAATCCTGACGAAGTCCGTGTAGGAGACATTGCTATAGAAGTAGCTCATAGTGGTTTCTTGTCGCAACCCCACTTTGGCCAAGTGTGGGGGTGAAGCCCAACACTTGGAAAAGTTGGAGGTTAGAGCCCTCCGGGACTCCCGAATGTTCAGAGCTCGACAACAAGGCCCAAAACACCTTGCATTGAAGCGTTCTTGGTGTCATTAGAAAGGTCTTGAAACCTAGATATCGAAAATGGCCTCGCATTGGCCATTTGGACATCTATAGCCCAAGTTATGGGCAAAAGAAGGGCCGGGAGTCAAACTGGCAGTTTGACTCCCGACCACTAAAAGTCGAGAATCAACCTCTTCCCGACGTCGCCTTGAAGAGTGCGACACGACGTTGGAAAGCTCTCGACAAGAGCTACAACTTTGACTCGTCCCGATCTGAGCTCGGGGCGAGGAGTTATGGCCGTTCAAAGTTCCGGGAGTCCAACCGGGACAGTTTCGGGACTCCATTACGGGAGTCCCAACAAAATGTGCCATTTGGATGTAGCCTCGGCGACCAGCCGCATAAAATACTATAAGGAGTAAAGTGGTGGCTTACTCCCGAGTCCGGGCCGTGGTGAGTCTTGTGTGTCCAAGTGCCCATGGCAAGTCCCAACACCCAAGGGTGTCCCGAATGCTAAACTAACCCTTTTTGGTGGGTTTTTGGATGCAGATTCACATGAGCTAAACTAGTCCCTTTTCCTAGTCTAATCCCTGGGCTCCCAACTCGACCCTCTACCCCTTTTTAGAGTTGGAAGCCGGGAGCGTGTCGTTAAGTCACAATTTCCGTAACTTGACTTTGGGAAACCCTCAAGTGGGTTTCACCCCGTGACTTGGGAGCACGTCATTTCTACATTCGTGCACGAGTCTGGTTAAAGGTAATCAATGAAGCAAGGGGGTGGGCATCGACCTCAGACTTACATGCCAACTTTTACTTCACCTCCTACCTTGCGTAGAGTTACTCCTGCATATGTTGAGAGACAGCGTGCAGTGCTGAGGCTAGGGGATATTTGGATTCCTAAGTCGGCAGTGTCACCTAACCATTTTGTGAGATTGTACATCCCTGGTGTGGAGGATTTATTTCAGGAAGGAGATCGTTTGCTTCGGGTGGAGCATGGCGGATCGAAATCCTACCTCATCAGCTGGAAAGTGTGGCGAAGCAAGGAAGGAGAATTGAGATTCCAGCAAAAATCTACGGATGAGCAGAACTTCACCACTGTTCCATCCAATATTGCGCCTCTAGAACCGATAACCGAGGGTGCTCAGTTCGAGTTTGATGGATGATTCAGACAACATCTATTTTTCAAGAATCAGAACTGTGTTGCAGTAGCCGAGTTTCTGATCAATTTTGTTTGCATCTGTTTTGAATTGAAGAAGTGTGTGTAGAGGAGTGCTGCATTTTTGTTGTGTTGCTGAACTTCTGTGAAGATGACGAGTCCTCAGGAAATGGATGAGTTATTTTGGGGACGGGATCATGAGGATGTGAATGATTGGGCGGAGCGACTTACCATGGCTGCCGAAGTGCGCGATCTCACTGCTGATAAGCTATTCAAGATCGCCAAGCTGAATTTGCGGGGTCGAGCCAAGGAGTGGTTTAGGAGGCTACAGCCGGTGCCAGCCGACTGGATTGAATTACGGACGCTAATGGTGCAGAAGTATGGGAACATAGATGTTGATGACATCCGAATGAGGATGGACACCATTAAGCAAGAACCCAAAGAAAGGGTTCAGAAATATTTTGAATGCCTAGACAAATTGTTTCGAAAGGGTAAGATACAGGACGTGGAGCATAAAAGGAAGTTCCTAGCTAGATTAAGGCCAGAAATCCGAAAGCTCTACGTGGTGAGGACGTTTGCAGATATCGAAGAATTGGTTGGAGCTGCAACGGAGGTAGAGAGAGTTCTGGGTGAACTCGGGGAAACACCGTATGAGTCTCTTCCAGAGGAATAGGAAGAAGAGACGTCGGAGAGCAATGTAGAAAAGCAGGTTGCTGCATTGAACAACACGATCATCCATTTATTCAAGGGGAATTCGCATGATCCAAAATCATCATCCTCTTCCGCTGTCTTTGGAGCATGTCAGCTCTGTAAAGGTGGGGACCATATGGCCACTGCCTGTCCAAGGCTAAATGAAGCACGGCCAAAATGTGCAAAGTGCAATATGCCGCATAGGACAGAGAACTGTGGAATCAAATGTACCTTTTGTGCAGGACTAGGGCACTCTAAAGACAAATGCTAGAAGAAGCCCAAAGATGGGAAATCGACAACTGGAGCTGCAAATTTCTTAGAAGTGTTGCTTGACGATGGAGCGGCGATCGAACAACAACTTAACAAGCTGTGTGGGAATGAAAATTTGTTTTCTTACACCTGAGTGCCAAGGAGAAGGACTCCTATCGATGTAGCACCAGGAGGGGTTGCGCCAATCCCTGAAGCTAAAAGGGAGGGAGTTGGAGCGAACAGGGACGCTTCTGTGAAGTCCAAAATTTTGTCACATTTCATAAAAGGAAAGATTCCCCTATCTCCCATGGAAACCATTCTCATGATTCCTAGAGAGTTGGAGCACCTTGAGAGCTTGGTAAAGCTGGCAAGGAAAAAAAAGGATTCAGAGACCACCGAAAATCAAGTGTCAGTGGTCTCTGCACTCCCGTCACTAAGGAAGGTTTGCGTCAATAAGACGCATCGGAGCAAAACTCTACATCTGCCTGTGGAGATTAGTAACTGCATTGTGGAAGGATTAGTAGATACAGGAGCATCCATGTCTATAGTGGCTGCTGTTGTAGTAAGAGAGTTGGGTATAATGCATCTTATGACAGGAAATGAGAGTTACAAGACCGCATCAGCAGTGATCACTCGGGCATTAGGCCGGGTTGATGAGATCCAAGTGAAAATCGGGGGCATACAATGTGCCATGACCTTCATGGTAGTAGACACGGATGGGTATAACGTGCTACTTGGTCTGGACTTTCTGATGAAGATTAGAGCGGTGGTTGATGTGGAACGAGGTCTTATATAGGTAAGGCATGGGCCTGGGACCAATGTGGAGGTGTTGCCACTGACAGTAGTAAATTTGCTGCAAAGAATGAGTGCGGGTGCGATAGTGCGAGAAATGTCGACCACTTGGAAGGACGCACGTGCCCACCAAGATGGTTGCGCAGTACCTCATCAGGATCGAGAGGCGGTCAACGAGGAGGACGACGCATCCACCTCAGATTCCGATGATGACAACGATACCAGTGAATACTATGATTCGGAATCTCATCAAATAGAACAGATCGACTCAGAGGATGAGTTTGTGGATGCTGAGTTTGAGGAGCTGGTCAGCTCGGAAGGACCACAGGAAATGCTACGACTGATGTTGCAGGAGCAGGCTGACGGAACCATGACAGAAGAGATCATGGATGGGGATGATTATGCCGACTGGATCAGCACTACTAGAAATCTTGTCGTTTGCAACCAGTCACTATGTAACTGGCATGCAACTGGTTGTCGTTTGCAACTATCTCGGTCATGTTTGCAACTATAAATTTGGTATTGTATAAATTTTCAACCATACGGTTGTGTGTGCAACTAATGTGCAACTAAATGTGTACAACATGGACACGTGTCATAAAAATGATGGCCTAAACTTATACATACTTAAATTATTATACTTAATATATCTACATAGGCTATGTATAATAATATTATGTGCCTATAGTATTAAGGTTAACCACATGCTAATTTATGCTAACCTAAACTAACTTAAGTTAAAATAACCATGGTTAAACTAACCTAGGCTAAATAAATTAAAAGTTAAACTAACCATGACTAAATTAAATTAGGCTAAAACTAACCATGGCTAAATATATTAGGCTAAACTAATTATGGCTAAATTAAATTATGGCTAAATTAAGTTAGGCCAACTAATTATGGTTAAATTAAGTTAGACAAAATTATTTATGGCTAAAATAAATTAAGCTAAATTAAATTAACATGGAATAAATATGGTTAAATTAAATTAAGCCAAACCAATTATGGCTAAATTAAGTTTGGCTAAAATATTTATGGCTAAAATAAATTAAACTAAAACTAACAATGGTTATATTAATTATGTCTAAATTAAAATGTATTAAATTAAATTAAACTAAACTAAACCATGGTTTAAGTATATATTACAAATTTTTAATTTTTATTTGTCAAATATATTTAAATATTTATTTTGGCAAGTAAAAATATTTTATTTTATTTTATTTGGAATTTTTTTCAGAAAATTTAAATTTGATTAAACAAAAACATTATTCAGAATCAATTAATATGATAATATTAAAATTTATTAAAATTATTCATAATTATCAATTAATTTTTATTATAATTATAATGATAATCAATTATATATAATATCAATAGGTATTATATATTTAAATTCTATTATTTATGTTAAAATATTAATGTAAATAGGCTACATGAATTAACCTCCAAGTACACAAACATCTTAAGCTAATTACTAGTTTGAATTGTATAATAATGTTAAAATCATATTTTCATTGAGTACTCATAATTATTAAAAATATTCTACAATCATTTTCGAAGTGCAAAAAAAGAAGGAGTAATGAAAAATTAACAAGAAGAATAAGTTTTCCAAGTTACAAAACGTTTTTTTTTTTTTCTTTGGACCCCTCCTACTTTCAAACCTCATAACTTTCTTATTTCTTATTCATTTTAAACGATTTAAAATGCTATAGGAGCGCCATCT
>Ga0209611_10001177_pt1 | contig 43621 bp, 32 predicted proteins | sample S1TSphgellanicum_3_FD_187693 | JGI IMG/M metagenome (GOLD analysis project Ga0209611, IMG submission 187693) | Host-associated microbial communities from peat moss isolated from Minnesota, USA - S1T2_Fc - Sphagnum magellanicum MG (SPAdes) (version 2) | ecosystem: Host-associated > Plants > Peat... | reverse complement strand
TAATTGGTTCAAATCCAAAGTATGGCTAACATGCACACAAATATCAAACCAACTTTTCCAAGGCACTTGAGGTTAATGGATTCATTTCACATCCAAACACTCCAAATTTGTAAAATTCATAATGTTTGTGTGGTTTGTTGCATATGATTGGATGCACTAAAATGTTAAAATGTTGCCAAAAAATATTGAAGAAGAAGCTTGTAGATGGTGAAGTGGAATTTTTAAAGCAGAAATGGAGCAAGCTAGAAAGCGCATGTGTGTGACAAAAGTAGATAAAATGTAACTCTTGGGAAAGTGTTCATAATCATATTATGATAAAATATATTACTTATTGAAGGTGTGGTGCAATGATTAAAGATTAAAGATTTGGTTCTTCAATGTGAACTTGAAGGTGAGGTGTTCAAATCTTCATAATTGTAACTTGCTTTTTAATGCTTTCTTATGTTACCTAATTTAAACTAAACAATTAGCTTGAGTAGGTAGCTTAGGCTAGGCTTCTAAGTTATGTAATTTACATTAGGTTTTAACCTAAGTAAATTAAGGCCATTGGTCTACTTGAATGAACCAATTTTTGACAAGTATTGTGGTATTTTAGAATATCAAAAAAATGTTGAATTTTATCAAAATCACAATTATTTCCTATGTGACCTTTGATAAAGTATATTAATACAACCATTGCATGCATAACTCCAATAAAAAAAACATATAGATAATTGTATATATAGTACCAAATAAAATGAAATTTGGTGGTGACCTTCAATGAACATAAACATTAAGGTATTTTGCTAGTTGAACAAAAAACATGACGTTTCATTGCATTCCTTACATCCTAGGGATTTTTTGTTGTATGTAAATCAACCAATAAGATATTTTTAAATATTAATTTATTATCATCTTATTACATAATACAAGTTGACCCCAATTAAATGAAATCCTTTCAAAGTTTTCATTTTCCTTGACATAATGTCCAATACCCGATAGACAAGTATTTCCTCACACAAATATATTCACAACACCATTTGAATTGAATTCCATGAAAATTCATTGGTATGCCCTTGACTTTCTTCTTTGAGTTATAAGGTTTTCATTTTGTTTTCTAGTTTTCTTATGCTTGTTACTTCCATTTTTTCCCCAAATAACATGCAAACAATTATAATGTTCAATATTTTTCAAATATATAATTTTATTAAATATAAATAAGGTACTTAAAATTGATTATGAAAATATCTTTAAATTATCCTTATAATAATCTCATTTTAGTGCAATATTCTTTTAATATTTTATTACTCATAACATCCCAAAAAAATCCTTTATATTGTTGGACTTGGTACCCACATATGGCTTTTCTTAGATGATATTATAAACATTAATTTGAAATGACAAGCCATTGAATACCACAAGCCACCATCCTACCATTATTGGTCATTAAAATAGTTAATTTAAAAATCTAAAACTCATAGTTCAAAATGGTGACATGGTTGTAAACTAAACGCCAAAAATCACCATAGTTGCTTACAATATGAAAGGGTGCTTAAGACTTTGTACTTATAGACTATCACCCTTTGAGCAACATCATGAAATTTATACTTAAAAATTGACTATTCTTAATATTTTGTATATAAAATAATAATAAGTCTCTAATTTGTAATGCAATTATGTTGATTTTTTCTCTTTAATAGAATCTACATGGTATTAGAGCAAGAAGACTTCATGTCTGTGTTTGATTCCAATCCATGTTGACTTTTGTGTTTGTTATGTAAAAAAATTGTGTGCAAGTGAATTTTTATGTTTTGAATAACCCATTTTTTGTGTTTATTGTATGCAGGTAGATTGTGTTGAATTGACTTTCTTTGTTATGTTTTGAGTGATGCATATTTGGCTATTATGGTTATTTTTTATTTTAAGGAGTTCACTATTAATACTTGTAAGGTACCCCTTATGTTCAAATGAGGAAAAAATAAAATTGAGACTTTGTTTTATTCTTAAATATTTACAAAAATCAAATGTATGAAGTTCATAAATGTGTTCATAATGTTTTTTTTTCATAATAAAACCTTGTAAATGTAAAGTTTGTTGCAAATTTAACATATAGGGGAGTCCCTACATTTTTCCATTTCTATATCAACTATCAAGTTTTAACTAGAAGAAGAAATTTCAAGATCATTTTTCATCTTTAAAAAGTCAACCCAAAAAACATCCTACTGTCCCAAAAGAATAAATTTCATTTAACATCAACAATAAATACAATACATTGGTACCCTAAATCCCCCTAAGCATTTCCTTGAATTGAAATATGTGAATTGAGAGGTGCATTTCTTCATATTTACATTTCATGACAACCTTTGGTTGGGACTACACAAACTAGATAATGAAATTTGGAAAGGAGGAAGGATGTTCACACATGAACACTATGGATAAGTAGGCCTATGTATTGAACATGTATGTATTTGTATGATTTAAAGATATAATTATATGTTTATAACTTATTTATAAATAATTTTCACATTTTAAATTTAACAATTTGTGTGCCCCTAAATTTATTTTATAAAAATTTACTAAATTTACCTCCAAAGCAATAAAAAAAATGCCTTATTTTGAACTCATGTCATTTAGATATAAATGAAAGTAACTTTCACAAGTTTTTTACTTGTGATTTTGTGCAATCTTCCTAATGGTGGGAGAACCAATTTTCATCACAATTCAAGCAAACAAGGTTCATTTTAGACTAGGAGTCAAGGCCAAGAAATTTTGAAGCTAATAAGGGAAAATTTTGAACACTTTTTGGCTTGTTTGTTGGCCTGAAGTTATTAGTAAAATAATCAATTTTTTTTTTTGTGAAAGATTCCTATGTGAAATTTTTGAGGCCAAGAACTTGGAACCGAATTTTCAATGTTTTGCATGCTTTTGTGTTTTCTCTCTTGTTGTAATAAAACAAAAAAATAGATAAAAACAAAATAAAAATGGGACAAAGATGGAGAGAGACAAAATAAAGGTTACAAAGTTTCATTTGATTATACAATGTAGATTTATGGGAATCTAAATAATATCATATTGTTACACCAATGGTTCAAAGGGTTGAAATTGGTTCCTTGAGTTAGTAGGCATATTTGTTTTTTGCCCTTGGGACCATCATTGGGCCAAACAATCATATATTCGAATATTATATTTAATTTGATGCCTTTGACTCCTAGTGCAAAACCCTTGGGACTAATTTCAATGGTTGCACCTATAGGATTGTTTGATTTGAGTTCAACCTTGGCCTTGACTCCTTGTGTAAAATGGGCCTAAGCTTGAAGGGTCTTCTAATTATGCTTATGGAGGGTCAAGATGAAAGTATTGTTTAGGAAAGAGAAACTTTGGAACAATGTATGCCCATTTACCACTACATGGGCATTGGGCTTCAATTGTTGTGTTGTACTTCAAATGCAAAGTAGTACCACCTTGCATGATCAAAAGGACTAGATCACAAACTTGCCCCCTCCATGTATATATGCCTTTACAACATTTTAACAATGTGTTCAAGGTTAAATGCTAATTAAATGTTGATAAATTATTGACATAATGTTGTCATGGCATTGTATGGTCAAATTTGTGATTAGCATGCACTTGCAATATTATTTATATATGTCAATGAAGATATTATATTGTATATTTTGTTCATAAAAATCACTTGAGTAGTTGCTAGACAATTTGAAAAATCTCTTTAAAACCAAGAACACTACTAGAACATTGTTCTTGTTGAACAAACTCCATACTTTACACATCGAGGAAGGGACTTTGATTGTTGAATTTTTGTGCAACATTAAAAAGTTGATTACACTTTTGAACATGGTTAAAAAGGGTAAGACTACAATGCACATCATGATGAATGCCCTTCCCACTAGCTACAATAACTTCATACAATCAATCAATGGATAAGAGGATTGGCCCACATATAACAAATTGGTGGGAAAGCTTTGCACAAAGAGCAATGTCAAGAATCAAAGTTTGGAAAGAACACTAATGAAACACTTGTACTAAAAAATGGTAGCTCTTGAGGTATTTTTTCAAAATGTCCATATGTTGCACAAAATTGAACATGTAAATACATCAATTAATGTATACATCCATGGAACTTTGGTAAGATCATTTGTAGTTCCAAGCAAAAGCCATTGTCACAATTTTGGAGAATCAAATGATTGGCACAAAATGCCCACATCCACAAGGACATGTAGCATGAATGTTCAAAAGAGTGAAATCATAGTAAAGCCCCCCAAAACTGTAGTCACAAATATAATGTTTCCGTAATTAATTCTTTGATAACATATAGACATCACATCTTGGATTTTTGGGTTTTTTAAAAGCATATTTAATTATTTTCAAGCTAAAAAATCATTTAAAAACTCCAACGAATGTTGAAAAACTTGAACATATGGAATATATTTGTGATAAAAATGCATGTACATTTCAAAATTAGGGTTGTGTGTGGTATTCTTGTGTGAATTTTTTTTATGGTGTATGATATTGATATACATTAATTAAACTTAGGATCATTAATAAATATAAAGTTTTAGGATGAAATTCCATTCCCAAAATGTGTTTTTCTGTATTTGTTTAACAATAAATGCATAATAATCTCTTTTTAAAGAAATCCATTCTATAAAAGATGAGGAGATTTTATAGATGAACATTGCATTATTTTTTCATTTTTCATTTGTTTGGTAATGTTTCATGAATCACAAAGATGAGGCCTTATGGCCATCAAAAAAGTTATATATTTTATATACACTGATTTTATCCAATAATTGTTGGATCAAAATTACTTTTGACTCAAAGTGAATTTGAGTTCCAAAATGTTATCATCAAATTTTTTAAAAAAATTCATTTATATTTAGGATAAACAAAAGATATCATCAAGATTTTAGCTTATTATGTACCATAATACTTGTTATACATCATTTTTTTGGGTGAAAAATGGTTCACCCTTATTGTGCTTTCACCTATAAATCAACAAATTGCAAATTGCATGAAAAAAATTCATATATAATAATAAAATGAATTTGATGTTGAAGCAAACAAGAGGAGAATGCACCTAATGTTTTTGACATGGCATTTAACATGTGTCAATGGAAAAAAATAAAATCCTAACCTAACAATATTCAAAGGTATTGCAATGATTTCATTTTTAGGTTTCCACAACTTTTGACAATAAGAGTTTGAAATTTCAAAATTTTGACACTTTGGGTAATAAATTTCTCCAAAAATCATCAATTTCAAGAATATTATAATTAGTGCCAAATCTATTCATGTTCTTTGGTAATGTTTTTGTCCTCAACCTTAAAAATGTATTTATTTTTAAGGTTAACAATTTAATTAACAACAAGAAGTTAAAACTTTTGTAATGAGAATCTAAAACTAAAGTTTCATTTCAATGCTTGAAATTTGTATTCATTTGATGATCACTTTATTGAAAAATCCTAATTTGTAATTTTTAAATGATGTTTTCAATGGCTTTATGACACATCCTAAAGCTAGTTATTGGTGGTAATTCCTTGATTTGACAATAAATAAATTCACAAAACAGATTATCATATGTTTTATAGGTCTTTGCAATTAAAATAAGGGGTGAGAGTTTTGGGATGATTTTGGGGTAAGATCTTTCGAATCACTCCAATGGGATCATAATGTGCTTCTCATAAATAATTTTTGATCACCCAAGATAAATAAGAGGTCATTTAACGCATTTAGAAAGAAAAATGGATTCAAAAAATCACCGAAATCTCATTAGGGACACCAAGATAGTTGATAATATACAATGTTTACAAGTTGTCATGGGGACTACATTAAAATAGAAATTTCTGAAAAGTTGTAGTTTGATAATTGATGGGATTGGCCCTTGTGAGTGGCCTCAACTTTGGTGGAGGCAAATTGGATTTACTTTTTGCACCATTTTGAAAGTAAAACATTTTTTTATTTTGCTATTTTGGACACTCATAAGTTTTAGGAAACTTAATCATTTTTGGCATGTGAGCCCATTTTCTTACAATTCTTATTACTCACCACCCTTACTTATAAAATAGTCTCTACAAAGTGGAAAAGCTTTTTAACAATTGTGTTCTTTCTTTCTTTCTAGCTCCTTGTTGAGAGCTTCCCAACATTGTTTCAAGCTTCTCAATGGGATTTCATGTCACCTTGTTTATAATATCCAACACAATCAAAATGAAATCAAGGGGTAAACTGATCATCCTCAATTGAGGATGAAGTAGCCAATCATAGCCCCTAGCTTGTTATGATCGTTAGAAATTTGACAAAAGAAGTGGGAACCTTAATGATGCCTAAGGAGTCAACAATGCTTACTTGGTATACAACCATTTGTCACATCATGTTTTCTTTTCACAATATCCCTTTCCAAACAAGGTAGGTTTGAAATATCCAAAATCCATAGAAGTGAAGAATCAAAATCCACAACATGAGAGAAGTTAAGTCACAATTGGTGAACAAACTTTGCATCAATAATAGAATTGGAGGTGTGTTCGAAATGGGGTGACTCTAATTACACTTATCATTATTCATCCAACAATTTGTCAAATAAGAAGCTAATAGCTTCCGTTTGCTCTAACATGCAATGCCGTGCCTTTCTACACGATTGTCATAATGTGAATATTGGGAGGTGGGTTAACTTCGATTGTCATTAGTCATCAAGCAATTCATCTAGTAAGAGGCTAATATTTACCTTCAACGCTATAAGAGGTGTTGGCCATGACTTTCAATGTGATTCTTATATGTGTGAATATGGAGGCTTGCATATCATTGAGCTGACAAGATGAACCGTCCTTTGGCCACAATCTCATTGCTCTGAAAACAGTAAGGTACAAAACGGTGCAAATGTGTAAGAAGGTCAGAGTTGTGCCTACATGTTAATGTCAATGGGTTGGTGTATACTCCTAGAAAGTTTGAGAATTTGATGGGGTTGTTAGAATCCATGAGTTGCTTTTGGACTGGCAAAACAATTTGAGGATTCTATGCATTGCTAGAATCCATCAGTTGCTTTTGGACTTTCAAGTTTAGTCAACCAAACAAAAGTTTTTCAGAAGCAACAAGAGGATGATGCGGGCCAATGAAGAGGCTAAGCCAAGTTGGAAGGTGGAACTGTGAATGCAAAAGTAACAATCAAAATGCAGTCTGTTGGGACTTAACAGGTCAGTCACACATGTTTCCAAAAAAAATTGACAAATTGTCATTTACAACACATGTAGGTGGTGTATTGGTCCTTGGATGGACGGTCACGACACACATGATCTCCCCACAGGACTGCCGCCCAACTACCAAAAGACTGCAACATGAAGCGCCTCAAGGATAGTGGAGGACTGTAGGCCACCACCCAAGACCTGGGGTTTATAATTATTTTGATTGAAACTCCCTGAGAAACTCCAGTTGTTCACACTATTGCAGACTTATTTGAAACTCCGAGAGAAACAACAGCTATTCACACTGTTGCAGAGTCAGGTGGAAACCAGTGTTGGACGGGTATTAGAAATAGCAGAAGACCTCGATGGTTATCAGGGTGGTTTGTAAGATTCATAATCACATTTCTCATAGAATCAAAGACTTTGATTTTGGCATATAACCATGTTTCTCAAATTAAATAACCTGCCATAAAACCACCAGCTCATTGTAGGTTCTTTCAAGGAAACCACCGCTGTTCAAAGGTTGTTGAAATAGAGGAGACTGGCAGTTCTCCAAGATTCTGATTGTTTTGGAAGAACTGGAGCTGATGATTCTCTGATTCTGAAATAATTTCAAACTGGAACTGGCTGTTCTTTGTAAAACTTGTCATAACAATTTGTTACATACGATGATCATGGCAGAATTCACGACCGATCTAAGTCTTTCAAAAGCTTTTTCACAGATGAAAAACAAAAGGTCAAAAAACACTTTCACTCCAGAAAGAATTCACAAATCAATCAGAATGTCACCAACCAACCCCACCTTGGAACAAGAGCCTGCCTAACTCTGTCACACTTTGCAAACCAAAAAGTTTTTCATCCATCATTGAGATTCTTGGTTTCCAGGTTCTTCTCTGTTTGGGTGGCTAGATGGATGCAAAAAGCTTGCCAATTTTATGCTTGGGCTCTAAGATGAACTCTAATGGTTGCAATAAAATAGCAAGTATCATAAATTTTGGATGAAGTCAATAAGTTATCCGTATAAAGTCCCGGGATTAGGGGGGTGAGAACTGTCAGTTTCAGCATTATGAATCAAACACGTAACTGGGAATGAAAATTTTACAAAACGTAATAACTGGGAACCAGACTAGTTTTTCCAGCAATTTTGGTGGTAAACTGAGCTTTTATCCTGTCTTTCCTTTTTCCTGAGCGCCTCCACTGGCTGCTATATATATTTTCACTGTCCCTACCTGTACAACTACTATATTTAAATCTCGAACCTTCAGCATTTTATACTGCGATTTAATAAAATTTTCTCACTTTGCGGATACCACTCGAAGAGGGGATAGGGGTGAAAGCAGGCCCAAAGACAGGGTGAAGATAGGGTGACTTTACTGATAACTCTAATGTTGTAAGGATATGAAGTCGATCTCTTGTAAATTCATGTACGATAAAGTGTATGTCAAAAAAGACCTTGGAAAAGAAAATGATTGTTTCTGATTGAGTGGCATTTGATTTAGCTGGTCACAATGATTGGCTCACATACAAAATTTATATATTCTTTTATCATATATTGTTTCATATTTATTATTATTTAGTGTGAGAGGAGAAGAAAGCATTTGACACTAAATTTGAATATGATAAGTCATGATACAAATACAATGCATTACTAAGCATTTCTCTAATGCTATTAGATTCTCATGGGGCCTCTGAGCAAGCATGGGAAATGACCTCTTGGTGTGAATGGATTAGAGGTAGAGAGAGAAATTGGCACTTGTAAAATAACCGCCTTTCCACCATGTGGCTATTGCCCCTGACATGGTGGGCTGCAGAGACTGGACCCACTTATGGTGCATTCACACCTGGTGTTAAATCAATGTTAAATGAAAATCTAGGTGGCATCCTAGGTGACACCAGATGCTAAATGGGCGACAACTAATCATTGAATGAATGTTAGTTTAATATAAAATCTTCACGATAAGTAAGTTTAAGGCTTGAATGACTAGTATGGTGTTAAGGGACTCAACACGAGGGTCCCTAACACCGAGTGTGAACGCACTTAGTTGGTTATCATCGATGGTTTATATGCCATAGCTGTGATAATTTCTCATCATCTCCCATTCAAGTACATCTTCTACAATGGGCTGGTGAACAGCTTCTCTTGAAGCTTCAAGGAAGGGTCCTACTGTATGTACCCTCTTCCTTCCTCGTCCTTCCTTCCAGATTTTGAAAGAAGGTTTATATCCAATGGCAAAGGTTTTAGAAAATAAGGAATGATTTAATGCTGTTTCTTTTGGGTAGTGGTTGAGAAGTTTGGTCTTAAAAAATGCATATAGAGATCACCTCCAAAAATAGTAACTTAAGAAAATAATAAAGGCCCATATAGTAGGGTAAAGGACCGAAGGTGTGGGGATTGCTAAATTGAAGCTGCTTAGGATGAGGTGGTGGCTGAGTCCAGCCCCGCATTTTAATTAGGAATGTCACCTCACATGTAAGCTTTACCCATTGTAAAGCACAAGATGAAAGTTATTATGAACTCAAACATACCTGCATCAGAAGGTGTATAAGGGAAGGGTTCTTACATCTATTCCTTTAGAGTGAGCAGGATCTTACACCTACAAGCAGATGTAAGATCTCTCTTATAGATGTAAGATCCCAGGCACTCTTAAGGAGTAGTAGACATGATATTTCCCTTCTCTAATTCAAGAGCAATATTCATGGATATAAGGTGCCCTCCAAATATACTTAGGAAACTTGTCTGAGTGTTATGGGAGATAATATAATTTGTTTGTATGTTTGGAGGTCAGCCATCTATCTCCCTTCTGCAGGATACAATACATTTGGAGGTTGTGTCTATGCAGGTATGCAACACTCTGAGATTATGTCAGGAGCTCACCCCTGCATCCCACAACACTGGTAGGGATTGACTTTTGGGTGATGAACTTGCTAGTTTCTGAATCAGTCCTTTCTTTAGAAAAGTTGTAATGCAGCCACAGTGGCAAGCATCCCAGACAGATTTCCTCTTGATTGACCACACTTTTGTACATGACCCTTAAAACAGTAGCCAGTTGAGTTGACAGAACTGTGGTGATACTCTCCTTAATAAAATAATAAAATTTTAAAAAACCATTTTGTTGGGCAAAATTTAGCGACTCTCGTATGAAAGTAAAGGGAACTTTTGCCAAATTTTGGAATTAGTGTCAACTTTGGACAAACTTTCATATAAAAACAAGAAGACTGTTCTGAATTTGCCTAGTATTTGAAGCTTGTCTCTATGCATTTCTGTAACCATTATGGTATGTCCAGAGGTCATCCATCCCAAATAGGTAGCTATTATTTTGCAGTGCTTAAGCAAAGTTGTTGCGAAAACCTGCCAAATGTTTGTTGGCTCTCACATTAGTTTAGGATTTGCACATAAAATTTTGGTCCAAACTTGGCTCCATGTGTAAGTGACATCTGGAGTACTACGTGTGCACATGATGCATGAGCATGTTCCATCAAGAATTGGTCTAGAGTCTAGACCCCCTAGAGGAAGTTTTTAGTTTGAACCTGATGCAAAGAACAAAGTCATTATGCTATGAGCCGCTCGCTTCACACACATCCAACCAAATGCTGAGTAGATAATTTAATTCATAAAGTTGATGTAAACTTGCCAAAAAAAAAACTCAATTATTAGAAAGCACAAGTTCAACAACAAGCAAAGCAACTGAAGAATGACTTCTGGTTTGGCTATAACTTAGATCAGTCAGTTCACATAATTTAGCTTTACTTGGACAAAAAAAGAGAGGGTTTTAAAGAAGAGGAAGAGAAAAATGTCAGAAATGAGACCTTCCAAATTATGTGATCTGACTGATCTCAGTTATAGCCAAACCAGAAGTCATCCTTCAGTTGCTTTGCTTGTTGTTGAACTTGTGCTTTCTGATAATTAAGTCAGGACCATGTCAGGAAACAAGGTCACAATTTTGTTTTCTGACATTTTTTCTCTTCCTCTTCTTTGATCAACCCTCTTTCTTTTTTTTTGTCCAAGTAAAGCTAAACTATGGGTTCACATCACATTTAATTGATGTAAACCTGGGCCCAACTTTAGTTCACAAAGAAACTGCAATTCAACAAGAACAAGCAATTTAAATTTTAGATGTATAAACCCACCAAACTTGATCACATTGAAGAAAGCACCATACGAAGAAGCGAAGTTGATCATTGTAAAGTATCCCCATTGGCACATTGCACAAAGTTATCAGCAAAGTCAGTAAAATCCAGGAGCAGAATCCTAAGTATTCTTATGTAGTCCTTATGTAATTCCTTTATGTAAACTTTTGATAACCCTTATCTTAAATATCTCCTAGGTAGCACCTAACATAAATAGTCCCCTTAATAGTTCCATAGGAAGATCATAGATAGTCCCAAGGTCCGTCCTAACCTACTTAACCCTCTACCCTACGTAGCCCCTTAATCTATGTTATTGTAACTTAAGTAAACTTGTAATGTAGTTGAAATAGAAACTATGATGACCATTTGAGGTTGTTCATTGTTAGTTTTGACAAGTAATCCTTACTTTGGTCAACTTTATGAATAATTCAAAAGGAAAAAATGAGTAGGTAAAGTGAGGCCAAAATGAAGATTGTTTTATGGATGACTTTATCATGTTTTGGATGAGAAATGGTGAAGTTTATGACCATTTGGGGCACTAAAATGTCTCTGAGTTGATATTTGTATGTATGATGTTATGTTTAAAAAATTGGCATTGCCCAATGTAACATTTATTCTCGATTGATTCTATAGAATGATTGGTCCAAATGATTTGCTATTAGTAATTTCTCACCTTTTACAATCCCAATTTTCCCATTTATTGTTGAGTCTAAGGAAATTGTAAGGAGGTCATCTTGAATGTGAGAGGTATATAGATTGAAACCCAAATAGCAGGTATGGGTGGAGCTGCCCTAAAACTTGCCAAGCTTAATTACAAGAAAATACAAGTAATCTTCTGAGAAAATTTGATACATGTAAACCTGCCAAACTTAGATTCTATCTGGAATCTACACAACAACAAGAAGCAAGATGAATGTAAGTAACCCTCCCAAAATAGTTAATTACAAGGACTTAGCTCAACAACAAAGCAATCAAGAAGCAAAGTCTATGTAATTAACCTGCCAAATTTTTTTGTAACATTAGAAGAATGCACAACAACAACAAAGCAAGGAAGCAAGAAGGAAGGAAGGAAGGAAGAAGAAGAAGGAGAAGTAGAAGATGGGGAAATGGAGGAACAAAGTCCAAGTTCATTCCTTCTTCTTTTTCTTCTTGTTGCAAGTCTTCCATAGTTTCTGCTTAGTCTGTGATCAGGAATTTAGCTACTGTGGGCTGTTAATGTGGCATAGATGATGATGATGATGATGATGATCCAGAGGAAGAACTGGATCCTAGACCAATCCTAGACAAACTTTAGCTGATCCAAAAGTAAGGGGACATAATCCTTGCTCTTTTCTTGCAAGTTTAGGAGAGGTCCTGGATTGAGGAGGAGGAGAAGCTGGTGTTGAACCTGGATTGGGTTCCATCCTGCACTTGGTGGACCTTGTAGATAACTAGCAGATGTGGTGGAACTTGGAAGAAGTAAAATTAGTGATGGATTAGAGGAGGGATTAGGACTCAGGAGTCCTGAGGAGCTCATGGGTGCAGTCTAAGCTGCTGGGAAATTTGGATCCCTGCACATGGTGGTTGTAGATTCATCATTAGCTGCAGATGATGGTGGTGGAGGATTGTGAATAATATTGCAGCTTGCTTAAGTTCATTGCTTCCTTAAAGCTTCATGATCAGGTCCTGTCGAGAAGCTGTAATTTATTGCAAAGTCTGACATGAGCACCACCTAATGTAGATTGGCAATTAGCAAAACACTAAAAAACAAAGCTGCTGGATCCTGGCCAGTTGCACCGAAAGCTAGCTGCTGCTACAGTAGTAGCCTGCTGGCTGGTGGGTTCGTAAAGCAACTGGAAGAAGGCTTTTTCGGGAAGAAAGAATCGAGGCCTGAGTTATGATACAGTAACTACTTTTGTTGTTGCTGAAAAGAAAGGAGCTGGAAGATTGCTGCTGCAGCTAGTTAGTACTCCTGTGTGATGAGTGATGGACTCAGCTCAATAACAGAAAAGCAAAACATATGAGATTCGTGCTGATCACCTGCAAGGATTTAAAGGACTTCATAAAGTCTCATTGCAGTCGAAGATTTCCCGAAGCTTGATCGGCATCATCGTCTTCAATTAGCTCAATTGAACTTGTGTTACTGGTGAAGATCTGGAAAAGGAAAGAAAGTGCTCAGCCCGGGCAGTTGTGGTGATGGTGATGATGATGATTCTCTAGTGGAGCTGCATTTTTTGATCCCGGGGAGCTGGAAGAAGACCTTGAGCTTGTGCTTTTTGGTCTGCAAGTGGGTGCAAAGTGTGAAAAGCTAGAAGCTTGCAGAATGTCTTTTGTTGCAGCAACGTGTTGCACTATTCACGGCACATGATCATTGTGATCAATGTCCAAAAAGAAGTCGCTAGCTTTGTCGACGATCCTGAGCTGCTGCTGCAGATGCGATGGTCGTCTTTTCTTTTGAATCTCAATGACGAGGCGACTTTGTTGCAGGCGGCTCTGGCTTTCCAAGTTGTTGTACAAGATTGATGAAATCCAGGGGAAAACAAAGTCAGCAGGCCGAGCGGGCGCCTCGAAGCAGCATCACGCGCGTCTGTGACGATTGAGCTAGACTGCCGCAGACCTTATCCAAGCAGCTTCAGAGTTCACTCATGGTGCAAACTCACGGTCTCCTGGATTGCAGCAGGATCATAGGCTTGCAGCAAAAGCTCGACCTTGCAGCTGGAAGAAATCCTAGTTGCGAGTCGTGGGCCTGTTGATGAGCTGCTGCTGCTGCTGCTGTTGTGATTGAAGATCATGTGCTTTGAAATGGCGGGCGTGCGTTTGAATCACAGTAGCTAGGATTGGTGATCGCTGGCACGCCCAGCTGTGACAAATCTCCCCAGCCCCCGTGAGCCTTGTAGAATCTGAAGCTGGCGAGGGAGGGAGCGAGCGAACTGGAAGTGAGAAGGAAGGATACGGAGATTGTGCGGCAAGTCTACAACAGAGGTGCCTAAGAAGCAGACGGCTAGTCCTGATCTAGAGGTGTAGCTGCTAGTGATCACGAGAGCCGCTACGAGGTGGTGGTCAAACTGTGCAGCAGATCTAGGGATGGTGGGCCGGGCAGTGTCACGACTTGTGCGGCGGGAAAGAAGCTGGGAAAGTACGAGTGTCGCATCAGCGGCAGCTGCGCCGCGGATGATCCACAGCGCAACTGCATTTGTTGTTGTATTGCAGCTGCTGGCATCTTGTTTGCTTGCTTCCGTCACTGCAGCAACTACTAGTCTTGAGAAGAAGGTAATAGACTTCTTCGTGACGATCACCTTCGATCAAGCACCTTCGATCAAGCGGGTGGAAGACGCAGCGAGGAGGAAGAATCCAGATCGAGGAATCATATGGCGATTCCTTCCTCCATCTGGATTCTTCGTCCTCTAATGATCCGGAATCCTCAAGATACCGCTGGCTAGCTAGCTAGCTGCCTGCCTTCGGAACAAGATCTCAGATCTCATCATGTGGGAACTAACAATGTCAGATTCTTGTTGGTGTAGATCGAATCCAAGAGTGAAAGCACTAGTACTGAGAGACGCTCACGATGTGGAACCAACGTTTGCAGAGTTATGTTGCGTATCTGGGAGCTTCGGATCCGGTTACGCATCCCGACAGCCTCAGAGCCAAGCACCAAACCATCTTAGTCTCCGCTCTTGGCAGGTAGCTGTACTGCAAACTAGTGCTACTAGTCCTCAACTCTCAACATTCCTCGTGTGTTTGCCACAGATCATCTTGTCAAAGGATCTTCAGGTCCGATCAGCTGCAGGAGAGACAAATCTAGAGTAGTACTCCAAGTCCGGAAGCAACTTCTTTCTCTCTCTCTCCCTCTCTCTCTCTCTCATTGTGCAAAAGATTTGAGAACTTGAAAGCAAAAGATTTGGGTAGATGGTAATTCAGTTATGATTATTGATCAAATTGCAGACGATCTGCAGATATAGGTGTGAAGTTGATCTTTTTCCAGCTTTCTCTCTCTCTCTCTCTCAGCTTGTTGACAAACCGACTGACCTCTTGCAAGTAAATTAGCTCAAGTAGTAATCTGAAGACTGATTCCAGGAGGGTTTTGTGGTTGCTGCCTGCAGTGTAGTGGCTGCCGAGAGTGCATTGCTATACAGCTACAAACATGTATTCAATGGATTCTCAGCTCATCTTTCTCTTGAAGAATTCTCAGTTCTATCTGGTAAGCTCTCAGGAGATGAACTTCCTCCTCCTGCATCTGTGCTCCTCCTCCTCCTCCTCCTGGGGACTTCTTCTTCTTCTTCTTCTTCATTGCAATGAGTGTCCCCAATGTGCAAGCTAGTTTTCAGGATTCTATACAACACAATGGAGTTGGGGATAATTTGTTTGTGTACTCTGTGCACCTGTAGAAATGCCAGAAGTTGTAGCAATCTATGAGAGCAGAGTGAGCACACCACATACCACACATTCGTGGGAGTATCTTGGTTTGGAGACTGGAGATGGCAGCATCCCCAAGAATTCATTGTGGAAAGCATCCAAGTATGGAGCAGATGTGATCATTGGAAGCTTAGATACAGGTAGGTGCATTCTTCGACATGATTCTTCAACCGACTCTGTCCCAGCTTCAGATACAACTCTCCTCCAGAATTTACCTGCATCATGATTCCTGCTGCTGCTTCATAATAATAATTCCTAACAAGTTTGTTCATGCCACATCATGCATGACAAATTTACCTGGACATCATGCATGAATTGTTGGTGGCACTGGACTCATGGTGCTTATGGATTTGAAGATAATATTCTATGGCAAAAAATTGCAGGAGTTTGGCCTGAATCGCAGAGCTACAGTGATGAAGGTCTGGGTCCAATTCCAGCAAAATGGAAAGGCACATGCCAAAAGGGTGAAGAATTTGGCCCTGAAAACTGCAACAAGTAAGTCAGACCCATGATATTAGGAATCTGCTCCTGCTGCGATTAGAGTTTGTGAATGATATTCAGTCTTCAATGGCGGCCCTGCATGACATCAGGCAACAGGTAGAAGAAGCTCCATAATTTGGTTTGCAGCTTCACGAAAAATTTGTGAGCTCAACTCATGGTTGCAAATTTTTTGTATAAATCAAGACTTATATCTTAGTTCATTAGTACCACACATGAAGGACTGAGCTAGTGTCTTGCTTCATTTCTCAACAAATCTTGGTAATGACCTCTGTCTCCAAGGTGCAGAGCTCTTCTATGCATGCTGATGATGATGCCAAAGCTCCCCATTTTGCTTATCAACTTCTTGACGTAGACTGATGATTTGCTGTGCAGAAAGCTCATCGGTGGAAAGTTCTTTGTAGCGGGATATGCAGCATCAGTAGGTGGGATTGGCAATGTCACAGCATTAGGTGATGTCTTGTCAGCTCGAGACACGGATGGTCATGGTACCCACACATCATCAACAGCTGGTGGAAGTTTTGTTCCAGGTACTTCCTTTTGTTCCATGCCTGTCTGAAAATGGCAAATTCCTTGTTCATGAAATAAGTTGGCATTCACAAAACAAATGTCAATTTGTTCTCAGTGGTGGTGGTGGTGGTGATATAGTTCAATGTTGATGCAAGGTCATTGAGATTGCCTTCAACAATGGTTTTGATCCATGTCAAAAAAAAAGAAAAATCTTTGCATGGCAGGTGCAAATGAGTTTGGACAAGCTAATGGAACTGCCAAGGGAGGTGCCCCACATGCAAGGATTGCAGCATACAAAGTGTGTTGGGTGGGTGGCTGTTTTGATACCGACATCCTTGCAGCAATGGACGAAGGAATTGCAGACGGTGTGGACATCTTCACATTATCACTCGGGTCAAGTCCTCCTCTTGTCCCATTATATGAGGATTCAATTGCCATTGGGGCCTTCTCTGCTTCCCAGAAGGGTATCGTCACCGTGTGCTCAGCTGGAAATGATGGGCCTACTCCAGCATCTGTAACCAATGTAGCCCCTTGGATTATCACTGTTGCTGCAAGCACTATTGACCGGAACTTCTCTTCATATTCAATTCTTGGAAACAATGAATCATATCTGGTGATTGCAACAACCCCACACTAGATTTTTGGAATGCTTTTGGATACCGATCTTGTCTAGTAACCCACTGATCTATTGATAAGCATCATAATTGCTGATATTTGAGCATTGTGCAAGCAGGGGTTTAGTGTGACAAACGAGAAATTGGATCAAATACTCTATCCTTTAGTCTATGCTGGAGATGTTGGACTTCCGGGAATTGCTGGAAACAATAGGTATGCACAAAGCCTCTCAACAACCCCTTTAGTGCACTATCTTGACGAATGAGATTGCAGCCCTCAATCAATGAAACAAGGAGACCCATTTTACTTTGCATTTCACATAGTAATGTCAATCTACAATGCAACCCATTCAAGGCTAGACTGGAATCAATTTCCTTCAAGAGCTTGCTTAATTCTTATGGTAAACTGTGAAAACTTGGAATAATGATCCCAGAAAAGTTCCACATTTGCACTTCTCAATACTCAGATTAATTTCTTGTTTATATTGCCTATGCTGCAGTGTGAAGTTGATGTCGTTTTTTGGGTGTTGTTTGTGATAGAATGGATCTGATGTAAATTTGCCAATGTGGAATATAATGGCAGCTACCTGTGCTTCAATGGCACTCTTGACCCAACAAAAGTGAAAGGAAAGATAGTTGCATGTACGCGGGGTATCACTGCACGTGTAGAGAAGGGCGCAGTTGTTGGAGAAGCTGGTGGTATTGGCATGATATTGGGGAATCCACCTGCAGATGGTAATGACCTTGAAGCAGACCCACACTTCATTCCAGCCACTATGGTGAATGCAGATGACAGTACTGCTATCTTGGACTACATTGCAACTACCATGTAAATATCCTCACCATGGTAGTGTGCAAATCGTAAGAAAGACTTGATAATAAATTTCCCACTACTTTCAAAAAAATTGCTGAACACAGATGATGTTCCTAGATGTTGCATTATGAAATTCCCTGCATAAAGTTTTCTGGCTGGAACCCTAAACCCTCCCGACCATCATGTGCAAATTCATTCCAAGTCCCACTAAAATCCTAGCAACATCTTCCTTGTTTTTAGAAATATCTCTGATTTGGACTTAATTGTGGCCTGGCTACAGTTCACCACTGGCTCAGATCACTCCAGCAACCACTGTGCTTGGTGTCAAACCAGCTCCAATAATCGCATCTTTCTCATCGCAAGGTCCCAACAGCCTTTCTCCAGACATATTGAAGGTAACTCTTCTAATTAAGATATAACAAATTCTTCTAGTGGATTCTTATACAGGTTCTGTTTTCTTCTGTTTCAGGGGCTGTTGTTTTTCTCTTTGTTTTGAAGCATGCTTGGTAGAGTTTGGAGCTATTGCTATGGAGATAGATGCACACGAGCTGTGACCCAGAAAACATATATTTGCAGAGTTTTTTCTCATGTGTGCGATGTTGGACAAACAAAGGAGTCATTGGACATGTGTGTGTTTTGTGGATGCAGCCAGATGTAACAGCACCTGGTGTTAACATACTGGCCGCTTGGAGTGGAGCCGCATCACCAACAGGCCTTCCATTTGACACGCGTATTGTGCAATACAACATAATATCAGGAACATCCATGGCATGTCCACACACCACTGGTGTTGCCACGCTTTTAAGAGCTGCCCATCACGACTGGAGTCCAAGTGCTATACAATCAGCAATCATAACGACAGGTTAGTAGTACGATGATGACACACAGCCTCCCAATTCATGAAAACCTGCCCTAATTTCTGTAGTGTATTTAGAAGATGATTGTCAAGCACGAGAACTCAGCAACAATCTTCCAGGATCTTACAAAATGGAAGAAATCTTCCATGGTGGAAGTGCACATCCTCTGAAAATTAGGGCAGATTTTTTTACACTGGAGAACATTATGGTTCTTTGGAAGTTCAAACTAGATGCCATCTTCACTAGTCTTTTTTTCCTTTGGAGTTATATTTAATCAGTGTTGAGCCATAGCCTGCAATAACAGTTGTTTGTTCTTATGGGTTGTTGTTGTTGCAGCAACATACCTCGACAACACAGGAGAGGTGATTCGTAATGGATCTGCAATCACAGGAACAGCATTCGACTACGGTGCAGGACAAATCAATCCCAACGCTGCTGCTGATCCAGGCTTAGTGTATGAAGCCACGGCATATGATTACTCACTCTTCCTTTGTAGTCTTGGGTACAACACCTCAGATATAAGCATAATTACAGGTTCACAGTTTGTGTGTCCAGCTCAAACCCCCACAACTACCGACTTGAACTACCCATCAATTGCTATCAGTGCCTTGAATGGCAAGAGGATAGTGACAAGAACAGTAACAAATGTTGGACCCGCTAGCAGTGTGTACAAATCAGTGATACAAGCACCGTCAGGTATCAAGGTTTTGATCACACCCAATGTGCTCAAGTTTACCAAAACTGGTGAAAAGCTAACGTTTAACATCACCTTCACTGCATCACAAGTAACAGGAGAATATGTATTTGGGTCATATACATGGACTGATGGGTCCCATGATGTGAGAAGCCCCATTGCAGTACAAGTTGTTTCAAAGTGATGAATGACAAAATGGGTACCAACAATAACAAGGGACTTAGAAACTCCTAGTTTGACAAGCAAGTTTCCACTTCTTGGAGAATTCAGGTTGCACACGGTTGCATGGTAGGTAGGAGTTTGTTGTGAAAGAACAACATTTGAGTTTGTGCAACCTTGGAATTTACACAAAAGTTTGGCTACAAATTGTGATATTGGACAAAACATGCCTAAATGCAATTGGATCAAAAACTGTGGCCCTATTTGGAAACCCATCTCTAGGTTACATTCAGTCAAATGTATGAAGAAATTATCAGATGAACGTGAGATCAAATGAAAGAAAAATTAACCACTAGATTTTCTCGAGGGTCTGTAACATTCATGCCAGATGCATTGTTCTACTCACTTTTAACATCCATGTTCTAACATGAAACCTTGAAGATACCACATTGATCCAACCCTAAATTATAATCGGCATACTATTCTCCAACATATGTATCCAGCTGAAACAAATAGCAAAGACCATCACAAATGTGAATCATCATTTTATATACTAGATTTGTCCCCATTATGAACTTGGTATAATAATTGGAGCTAGAAAAAGTGAGGCACTAAACAAAAAAAAGCAATTCACAAACAAACCAACAAGCTACTTGTTCTTGTTGTTAGAAAAAATTAGGAAAATTTTGTAATCAATGATGATTGTTTGAGCCATTCTAAAATTTGATAATTGATTACATAATTAACATAGTTAAACACCCAAAGCATTACATAATTTAGTTCCCAATGTTAAGTATCAATCGAAATACATGTTACATATGCAACTTTTGCATATTTGGCATTTCATACACTTTTCTCTTTTGTTTTGGGTGGATTTTTTCACCACTTGGTGACCAAAACAAAATCCAGTGCAACTCCTACAAAGGATCTTGGTAGAAAATTTTTACTAAGGTTGCCAGATTTCGAAGAAAAAGTTTCTGAAATTGTCATATTTAGACAATAGGTTTTGTAGGTTGCCAAAATTTGGCAAAATTTTAAAATTTTCTACTTTACTCTATAAGCTTTAGCCAAATTTAGGTAATTCCTCTTGTGGATGATCTTCAGTGTGGCTGTATCACAAAATTGAAAATAAAAAGCCCTTATCTCATATGTTGTAAAAGTTAGGTTTTACCCATTAAATACATATAAATACCTTTTTCTTTAAAGGCCAATATAGAGAAGCCTACATAGCTTTGCAAATGCAAAAAAAAGTTATATATTGAGGAGATAAACCTTATATAGTTCCAATAAGATCCATGCAACTTTAATATTGAGTGAATCCAAAAAAGCCAATACTTGCCCTTTTTCAAGAAAAACACATCCATGACTATCATGCACAAGTCAAATAAGTGTATGGGAAAGGAACCTGAGACTAGATGTTATTGTAGCAGATTATGTACCAAAACTCATCAAAAGGAAATTTAGGCACTTGTCGAAGTATAAACCTTTGTGACAAAATGAATGCATCACTTTAGTCTAAAGTTCAAGAGCTACACGGTCTAGTTGCAAACACCTCAACAAAAGGGGTAATTAGTAACTTTCTGTGCAGCATACTTTTTACATTGTTTACTTGGTTAAATTAATAAAGTACCAAGCAAAAGATGATAACACCTTTTACCAAGGTGTTGAACAAACTACACAAGAAGATACATTAGGAAAAAAAAATGGAAACCCACAAAAGGAACGAGGGGCCAAGGTGATAATATGGAGATGATTGTTCTTTTTTTGGACCTTAGGAAAACCTATCTTTGTAGAGGATAATGGCAGCCCTCTCAGGTCTTCCATGTTTTGAGGTCCCCAAGCGAGGGTAGTCACCCAAGCAGGGGACCAAAGAACACGTAAGGGCTGAGAGGGCTGCCATTACCCAGGGTAATGAACATGCAATTATTTTCATTAATTTGAACAGATTTTCTTTCTTTTTTTTCTTTTTTCATCGACAAAAAATCAAAGCACAAATAGGTTACACTTTAACAAATTTTTAACTTTAGAGTTTGGATGTGAACGGGGAGAAATTTTAGGGTTATAAGGAGAAACACTTTCTCTTGCTTTTAGCTGGGGGTGTAGACGCACGACAACAATGGAGACACGAAAAAAAGGTGATGGAGATGCGGTGGTGTTTATGGCTTTTATGTTTTTGTGTTGATTTCTTTTATTTGGGATGAATGAGTTGGAATGGATGTTGTTAAACACTAGCTAAACGTGAGGTGATGGAACTGCCAAGCAAGGTGGAGTTGGCGAAGTTTTCAATGGGAGGTCGATTGAAACGGAGGAAGTCTTATGGTGACCTGAAAAGGCTGTGGCACATGAGATAAAGAAGGAAGGTGGATAAATTTTGGAAAAGAACCTACATTGAAATTTTTTTCAAATTTTGCGAATTCGATTTGGAATGCAAGAAGGATGGTGGTAGATAAATACGATTTTTCTTTTTTTGTTTTTGGTAGGGAGATGAATAAAAAAAGTCTAGATTGGTTGTTGAGGAGGTACTGAATAATCCATTGCGCCATGTACTCTTATAGACAAGAATTTAATCTAAGATGTGGATTAGGGTTTGATGACAAAAGGGATGATGAAAATCTTAAGGGTCTCAAGAACAGTTTGTCAGCTTCTCAACTTGAGTGTGTCGTGTTTATTTGTGTGTGAATGTTGTTGAGCTACATATCACAAGAGAGCACCCTAATTATTGGGAACTCTAAAAAATAGTCACATTTCATCAAATTCTACAATGTGGATCCAAAAAGGGGGATGTGGTTCTTTGTCAAACTTGTGAAATAGTTTGTGGGGAGTTGAAGTGTGCTAGTTTATGAGCATTGTCAATTTGTGGGGTGGTGTTATGAGTATCTTCTGGTTTATGCAATCTATTTATACTCAAGGGTTTGTATCACAAATGCGATTTGGACTTGCGTTCTTCTTGAAGTTTAATGTTGTTTTGAGGGTGTATGTGGTCTTAAGCAATTGAGAAGAACTAGGAAGACCAATGGGTTCAAGAGAGAGAAATCGAAAAATTTTGACCCCTCAAAGACCTCAAGCTCTTTATTTTAGGTTACAATAGGAATTTAGGTAGCTTTTGGCTCAAAGTTAGTTGGTAATTCTAAGATAGGTTTTCTATTTAATGTACATGTTCCTAATTATGGTTATTGTGTAACCAAGTTTTTTGTCATAACACATCATAAGAATTTGTCCACTACTTAGGATGCTTGGCAAATATTCTACTTGACAAGGAAAAAATAAACTGCCCATTTTTTATGTTGAAACAATTGTTCTACAAATCATCAAATTGTTTGTGCAAATAATCAAAAACCTTCATTACTAAGATGAGAAAGCATGTTTGGATGGGGGATCATCACAATAACTCTACTTCCTAATTTGAAATATGATGTTTATAATCACACTTTCATGAGAAAATGTTGTTTAAGAAAGATAAATTCAAGTGAGGTTAATGATAACACTAGTTTCTTTGGTCAAGATGATAAGATCTAACAAGTGGCTAATTGCAAAATGGTTTTGCACATTAAGAGAAAGTTGAAACCTAAAACTAAAAATGTTCCCAGAAGTTTCAAAAAAACAAACTTGCAATTCAAGTAATACCTTGTGAAGGTTCTTTAAAACATTGGAATAAATGAAAGCTACATCATTATGTGGCTCTCCCTTACATGTAAAGCCAACAAAGTTTTTGACAAAACTAATTAGCTTGACAATAAATTGATTCAAAATTGAATGTGATCTAATGCATTATAAACAACCCCCCACATTAAAACATTTGAAAGAAACCCATTAATACAATCTTTCAAATCAAAAACCCCACCTAAAATTGGTCAAAAACCATACAAAACAAGGGCCACATACCAAAAGATGTACATGTGGGTTTAAATGAAGTTTTGAATAATAAAAATGAAACCTTAGATTTTGATAAGTTGAAATTTTTTCAAGGATAAATTTTGAAATTACACATTGGAATTTGAATGCAAAATTTATAAATATAATAATCATGGTGTTAAAAGACAAGTGGGGGAAGAATTCTTTGATAACAAAGGGGGCATGGACAATGTAGGAATAAGAGTCCTTGAGTTTTCCATACAAAGTGTTTATGGGAAATTTTGAAATCATATTTGGAAAAAAAATTCAAAAAACACTTCTAGACAAAACTTGCATTCACATAAATGTTCATTTTGCAAAATTTTGCAATGAATAGCTTGCAAAGAAATAAATCCAAACCTGAATGTGGCAAAATATGTTCAAATGTAAATTAACAAAGATGTTTAATTCTATGACGATTTAAAAGAGTACAAAAAAAATTAAATTGGTAGTAATAATGCATTGTATTACAACTTCATCTTTTCATATTTATTCACCATTCATTTTTTTCCAAGTTGTTTCAGCTTTCATCACAAAGTGGTTTTAAATTCATTTTTAGTTGGTAGAAGCCCCAAAAATGGATGTCAAAGCAATGATGATATGTTACACAACACTAATAAGAGGGTGAATCTTGAGGGCATAACAAAAAATATAAATATATTTGCTAAGCCTTCAAATATGTTCGATTTTAGTAACCACCAACTTTTGGATAGGTGACCACTAGCAACTTGGTGTCATAACTAAGAAATAATGACCACCAATGATTTGGTGTTGCTATTAGGAGTTGGTGTGAACACAAGTGTGCAAATGTAAATAATTTAGGAGATCCTAGCAAATACATGTGGGAGAACATGAGAAAAAACTTTTAAAAAAATTGGAGGGAAAAAAGTTTTTAGGTGAGGACTAAAGATGATAAAATAGATTAAAAAGTTATAGAAAGAGGAAGAAAACCCCTTCTTGTGCTCATGGCTGGGTGGATAATCATGAGTGTTATTATAAAGTCTATTAATTAAAGTGTAAGCATTTTTCTTTTGCAACCTATGTATTTTGTTTGAGGGGCAATTAGTGGAAATAAAGTTACAAAATGGTGTCAAGTTAGTTTGTTAGAATGGAGCATAAATAGCCACCAAAGTGGATTGTGTTAATAAAAGGCCTTTTATGTGGGAAAAAAATTAATGCACTAATTTAATTTTTTAAAGGCAAGTTTGGAGTTTCTATTTGTGGTGTTGTAATACCAAGGGAACCAAAGGTGATATGTAAAATGTTGGTATCAAAGCATGTTTAACAAAAATACTCTTGTAAAAATAAAATAATGCACCTTGTTTTTTTTCTTTCTTGTCCTACTACTTCTTGAAATTTTCATAAGAAAAATTATTATGTTAAGTGACCAAAGCAATGAAGACCTTTTGTATGTGAGCAATAAAAACTAACCACTTCGATTGGAGGCTTTTGTGTTTTGTATTAATGATGCCACCCAAAGTGTCTTGGTTACAATCATATGAAAAGAATTACATAAGGTTTTTGTTGATCAAGGTTGAGTTAACCACCTTGAATGTCACCCCATGAACAAGACCTGGAATTAAGCCCTAACCCAAAGGGCTCCATAGAGCAACAAAAGCTTAAGTGGAGGAAGAATTCCAATAAAAATGTTTGTAAGTTAGCTAAGTTTTCAAATTTTCATGGAAAAAGCAACACAACCCCATAAGAGGTCATCTTTTTTTGGAAATTTTAAAACAATTATATAATAAAACTTATAGTGAAGTGGAATGAATTAAGCTTGCAACTTTGATGTTGTATGGTAAGGCCCAAGTGTGGTGGGGCCAATTTAAAGCAAATTAAGAAGTATACAACCATAGAATTTGGATGGAATTTAGGAAGGTGTTCATGGCCCAATATATGCAAAAATATTATGCTTTATATTTAAGGAAGAAATGATATACCTACGACAAATACAAATGTCAATTTCATAAACATATCCTTTATATTTCCTTTTTGGTGGAACTAAACCATGTTTGTGTTTTTGTGAATGGGTTAGATGACCATATATAAAATACATGGTCAAAGCTTATAACCTTAAAATTATCTCAAAAACTTATCAATTGACCATAAACTTTGAAAACCAAGAAAAGACCAATAAGAAATTTTTTGGGAAAATAAAAGGTAGCCCCAAAATGGACATTACAATTTTTGGAGCTTGAGTTTGTAAAAGAAAATGGAAAAACTCCAAAAGATTTGGAAGCCTTGACAAGTGCAAGGAATAATCACAAAAGTATTTGAAACGTTACATGATAAAGATCAGGAGGAACATAGATATAAAGGGCTATGTTTTACTTGTCATTAGGCTACTCACCATTTTTAAAAATGTTTTAAACATTATTAATGGATAACATCCCTTGCATTAACTACCCCAAAGAAAATGAAGAAAGGGGTAATAGTAAAACAAAAAAAAAAGGATTTATTAAGGTATCATTTGCCATTTTAGAAAGAATTATGGTTGAAAATCCCATTATCATTCGCATAAAAAGAACAACAAATGCTAAACTCACATTGATATTGGTGAATCCAAGTAACATGCATAATTTAATCTTAGAAACTTTTGTGGTCATTCTAAGTCTACCATTGGGAGCCATGGACCTTTTAAAGATTTTACACTTTCAAACACTTATATTATGCAACCATTCAATTTTTGACTATATGTGACCAATTGTCATTTGCAACTATGTTTTGTCATTTTTATAACTAGTCATAATATTTTTCAATCTATTATCATTATTGTGTTTATGATGCAACTAATTTGTGATTACGAAATATTTCACTTTTCCATGTTGATTAATTTTTTGGGCTTTTCATTTAAAAAAAGGTTTTAATATTAAATTAGTTATAAAAATAGTCACAACTTGGTTACTTCTATGTGGTGTACATATACATTTCATGTACATTATGGTGTTTTAATATATATTGTAGTATTTGAGCCAATACAACAAGCTCTTGTCAAATATTCAATTAATTTTCAGAAATATAATTCTACACATTTATTATTTTTTAAAAAATATATATATATAATAAAATTTGGATATTTCAGAAATAATAATCTTGAAGCCAGTGCAATAAATATTTAAGTTAATAAAAAAAATTCCTAAACATTTATTAAAAAAATATTTCAAAATTTAGCAAAAAACCAAATTTCATGAACATTCGATAAATGATAGCTAAAGTTTTTAGAACTTTGATTTAATTATGTACCATTTTTCAAAAAAATTCAAAAAATTAGAAATAATATAATAATATTGAATTGGCCCAAATATTATGGTATTAAAGTATGTTTATAGACTATTTTATATTTAGGGCATGTCAAATATATATTTTGCATATATTGTGTGTGGTTTGGGTATGTTAATAAAATTGTTAAATAAATAAATAGATAAATAGGTGGTTAGGTACATAAGTAAGTTATTAAACTAAATTAATTATTTGTTAAGCAAATTAGGTACATTAAAAATCATGATTATTAATTATTAACTATATGTTACATTTAATTAATAATAGCTACTATTAATTACAAGTTAATTAATTAATTTTATAATTAAAAATTAAAAATTATAATTAATGTCTAATAATTATTAATGATAAATAATACGTAATTTGTTATTAATTATTAACGAGTTTCAATCTTCCAAAGGTGTAATTAATTTGTAATTTGGTTAATGTTTGACCAATTTTTTGTTTAACCAAAATTTTGGTAAGTTTTAATAAAAACATTGTTCAGTCAATGTTTATTCAACCTTTAACCAAATTTTTGTTGAGTAAATGCTTAAACAAGGTTTAACATAAGTCTAAACACAAATGTCATGGAAACCCAACTTTGGTGCAACATAGGCTATTTTAATTGATAAGCTAAGTCAATTAATAGATAGTAAATTAAGTTAATAAAAATAGGTTATGCTAAATATTGATTAATAAATAATATTTTAAGTTAATTAAGTTGAATAATATATATATATAAAATAGGTTGATAGGTTAGGAAAGTAAGTCAATAGGTTAGTGGGTGCGTAGGTATTTAAATAGATAGGTAGGTAGGTAAATAGTTTGGTTTTTTTAAAAGATCATATTTTAATGTGGGATTAAAAAGTTTATTATGCACATCAAATTGACAGGTTGTAATGTATGTATTACAATTGACTACATATACTTAAGTTTTGCTTGTTGATGTGCATGGTAAATACCCTTTGAATATTATGTATGGTGTTTAGTATTTTATCTGCATGGATGAATAATTTATGTTGCATTTGTGTCTATCCATTAAACTATAAGATACAAATCATACTTGCTTGATTAGAATGCACTTTGTATGTTGTCTTGTTGTATGCAATGTTCTAATAGGTATAGACTTTGATGTGTAATTGTAAGAGACTAACCACACTTGATGGATTAACGTGTATTGTGTTGTATGTACCTAAATATATGTTGTGTAGTTTGACAATGTATAATCTAGGGTTTTCCATAGCTATTTTAATTAATGAGTTGACTTCCCCAATACAATTCATGAATGTTATTTTGTGTGGATGTAGGATCTTCACTCAAGGTCTTCTGTGAACCATCCAGTGCAAACACTTGCAATGGGAGTTGTGGTGTGACCAGCCAAGTTGTAAGGCCACAAACTTCCCAAATGATTTCTCCTCAAATTATTAGTTCTCTTGACCTTAAGCATGTGCTTAAAACTCCTGAAGCACCTATCAGAACTTCACCTAGATGTCAATCTATGGAGTTATAGAAAAAACATGTACCACTTGAATCAAATGTTCCAAAAAACTTGTTGCCTTCTTTGGACCTTATGAAAAAGTTGGCAACTCCACCATGTTGCCTTCTTAGTAGGGCATGCAAATCAAATGTGTTAAAGGTGTTAGAAACTAATGATGTATCTTCAAACAACAAGAGTGGCAGTTCTGGGAGAGGATGTGAGAGAAATAACAAGCTCCCATTAGGATGTTGATGTCCAGATGGTTGTGGAAAATGGTTTAGCCACAATAGTGCCACCTCCTCTTGAACCCAAAACCATTGTGACCTTTCAGGAATTGAATGGGAAAAGTGAAGCCAATGCAGAAGCACCAACAAAGATTGACCTTCTTGAACTAACTAGTATACAACAGAATACATCTACTCTCCCCCTCAGTATTCATATAAGCAACACAAATGGAAAGAAATAGTCTCTTCCTAAGACTGAGCAAACCATTTCAGAGCAAATACATACAACAAGGATTATTATGGGGACCCAAAAGAATGTTAGTGTTGTTGAGACCCAAGAGGTCATTATTGAGATGCATGACACGGGGAAAGGAATTGGGAAGTAGAAGCATGGTCAGAAATCAAAGGGGAAGGGTTAGATGTGATGGTGACCACAAAGGAAAATGTTAAGACACGGGCTTGAGGTCCAATTGATGACTATGAATTGACATTTATAGCAAAAAAGGGGAAGAAGAAAGCAAAAGATGTGGAGCACTAAATAGTGCAAAAGGGTAATTTAAAGGTGAATGATATTACTGTAATACATAGTTCTTTAGGGCATATTGGTGGATGTCCTTGATACAATAGTTATAAGATATCTTGACAATAATGTAAAATGTGTTGTGGCATTTTTGAGTATTCTCTTACCACAAATTTACACTTTTGATTGTTACGACCCTACACTTGTAAGTTGTAATGTTATAACACATCTAGCCTAATGAATGTAATCAGATATACCAAAAGTATTTTGTAGTCAAGTTTTGTTTACAATGCTAAAGTCTCACAATGTCCTATAACCTCCTTATTGGATTGCACATTTTGGTAGTTACATTCCAGTAGTACCACAAAAAAACAGAGGTTTTTTCACCATTAGCAATGAGTTATGCCTAGATGGTATAACATTGGAGTGTTTTTTTGTTGCCAAAATTATAATATCCAGCATTTTCTATTTTTTTTATAATTGTCAAAAGTTGGGACTTGATGTAAGAATAGATTGCCATTGAACTTTGTGATCATAACTTTTATATCTTATATTGTTTTGTTGTAAATTCTTGATACAGTACTTGATCATTATTGTGGAGGTCTTCATTTACACATAATCTGACCCTATAAGCGCATGTGATTATAGAGTTTAAATTCAAATAGCCAAGGGTCTTGGCAAGATCACGTCGAAGATTTGAATGGGGGATTAAAGTGTGTTCCTATCCCTATTTTAGCCCATATACGAAACATGGCTCTACCCTTTCCTTTCACATACATCTTGAAAAAATATTTTCAATCATAATGTGGGGAATGGGTGTGACATTTCACACTTTTCTACAAAAGATTTTTGTTTGGATTGTCAACACAATTGTGTCAAAATGCCCAATAATTGTAATTGTGTTCAATATGGTGGTGGGGAGTGCATATACTCAAAGTGGATTGTTCAAAAAATGTTATATTGATAAGGCAGTCTAAGTTATTTAACATGTATTTTGAGATTATTAACTATTTGAACTTGATGTGTTGCAGTTTAAGTGTGTTACAAATGTCACCAATGTATAAGAATTTATGTACTTAACCATTATTATGTGTGTTACTTCAGTGCATGGGGTTGAGTACAGCAAAGGACATCAACTTTTGTCCATGGGGGAATTGTATCATGGCTACAAATTGTCAAGGTGACAAACGTTATAGGTGCGAGATTGCATCAAGGAATGCCAAGAGCACTATAATTGCAACATAAACTATGGTAATCAAATTGTGCAACAAGGGATGTAACATCGTCTAAAGGTATGAATGACTTTAGAAAACTTTCTGTAATTTTAAAACTTTTGACTTTCACCTGAGGAGAGTCATGAATGTAATAGTTTGCAATATTGAAAAAAATACAAAAGATATTGGATAAGTTTTTTTAGTTGTAAATTAATTTGTGATTAGGTTACAATTATAAAATTGATTTCATATTTTTGTCATTCATTTTAATCTTGTTAAATATATATAAGGAGGTAGATTTTAAACATTGAAAACACATATACACATTTTTTTTCAAAATGTCATTTGGGATGAACTAATAAAAAGGTTTAACCTATAAAGGTTAAACATAAAATTAATTTATAAAATTATTTACCTATGCTTTACTTATCTTTTATTTACTTATTAAAATACTTATTTACATAAATTTAGTTTTTAATTTAAAAAAATCACATGGCATATTTTGATTACATCAAGTGGCAATATGTGAATGGGTTATATTTTAATTACAAAAATGAAAATTAATTACAAATTGTATACAAATAATCAACAATGAAATAATATATGTTGATCATATACATTATCCATGTGGAACGTGTTGACATCAATGATGAATCATCATTTGTAACTAAATGTGAATTGTAACTTCATGTCATGGACATCATCATCACCCATCACTTGTATCATCTCTTGCACTAACATAATCACATGCATCATCGTTTGCATTATCATTTGCACTAACATAGTCACATGCATCATTGTTAACTCTCAGTTAACTTTGAATTCACTATTAGTAGGAAGTTTTTTAAAATGTTTCCTTGATCAATGGACACATGGAAACCTCTATGGAAGCTTTCTTGATCTAAATCCTCAATGGGGTATAATCTAAGTTAACATTTAGTTAAATTTTAATTGATTTTTAATTCATTATTAGTAGAGAAGCTTATTTAATCAATGCACGCATGGAAACCTGTATGGAAACTTCTTTGAACTAAGTCCCCAATGGGGTATAAATAGGGGTAAGACCTCCCATTACTTTTGATCTGTTCAACACAAGTTTTGAGTATGTTTTCTTATCGTAACCTTTGTTTTCATACGTTATTAGAACAAAATTTTATTTGAATTATCTTCTAACATATACCATGTTCTTGTTTTATGTTTAAGTATTTTCAGTTTTGGATTAGATTTAGGTTTGCATTTCTTGTGATTTGTTTTCCTTGTTATGTCCTTGATTTAGTTCCTATTCTTGAAGTTTTTCTTACTCATGACACTTTATTTATGTAACTAATAAATTTTTAATCACATGCGTTGATTAATTTTTTTTTATGATAATAAATTATAATTAGAAATTCACATTTTTCTTTTAGTGCTATTACCTAATGGACAAATTCATAATATTAACCTTTACTTATGGAATGTTTTAATTCAATTTTAAAGTTTGGACCCATGAATCAATTTTGAAATTGAACCTAAAACCATATATGACATAATTTTGAGAATATCATGGCTAGATTTAATAAATGCATGGGTGACATATAAATGTAGATCAATTTAAACCAAATGACACATCTTTTGAATTTACAAATATGTGAATCTTATTTATTATTGATTTGCATTTAGCAACTCAATTTTTAAAATGTATACATGAATATGGGAAATTGTCTTTCAAATATATGTATGAGTGAATTGAAAATTAAAGGAAGGAAAATGAATCAAATGGTTTATTAGATAATTTGTTATTTTTCAAACAAATTTATTAAGGATGCGATTAATTAAGTGGGTGGATCATACCACTGATTTAAACCTTAATGTAATCAATTGCTGAAATTCCTTGTAGTCATTTTTTAATGGAAAATAAGAAATTGAAATAGCAATTAAATGACCTTTTAGGAAAAAAAATTACACAATGCTTAATTAATCCCCTTGGGATACCATTGTAATTTATTTTTTAAAAATGGTATTTAAAAACTTTGTGTGGATTACAAAAGTTTAAATAAGATTATGATAAAAAATACATATCCCCTATTGAAATATTTTCATGGTGTTAATGTATTTTTAAAAATCGATTTGAAAAATGACTACCACCAATTTCATGTGGAAAAAATATATATACTAAAAATAACCTTTAAAATCAATTGTGGGCATTATGAGTTTATTGTATTGTCATTTTAAAAATTGAATCCAACAAAATGAAAATACCCCACCCATGAAAATGAATTATTATTGGCTATGATATATGTTTTGAAATTTTGGAACAATTATTTATTTTTTAAAACCTTTTATCATTGAAATAAACCATGAGAGTTGAAAATACTTAACCACTTAACCCAATTTAAATAGAACACAATGAAAGTGGGTGAAAAGGTTTAAATAATTTGATTATGGGTCGGCCATGCATTATATAAAAAGTATGGAAAATATTGTAGTCAATGCATTGTCTTATTAGCCTTTGATTAATGCCATCAAGTCATGATAAAAAAATAACATGATGGTGGACATGCAAAAGTATTATGTCCAAGGTGAGTGATTTTAAAAATCTTATGAAAGCCTATAAAAAAATAACAAAACCCATGAAAAAATTCAAAAGTATATGGCTTGTACTTTAGATAATGGAATGTTACATTATGACACAAAGTTATGTATCTCTAATTTGAATATTTTTTTGTATTTGTTTATTATTGCCATAACATTCCCATTACAAGCCATCTAAGGTTTTAAAAAATATACACAATTGTAAAGACAATTTAATTTTGATCTAACAAAAAAAAGGATATATGTTGAAAAAAGTGTCAAATATCCAAAGTTAAATAAGTTAAAACCCTAAGGGTATTACAACCTTTAAGAGTTCCCAATAATAAATGAGTGTTCATAAGTATGAAATTCATTATGGGATTACCCAATAATCAATTTAGACATGATAGTAATTTTGTGACTGTGGATAGACATAGAAAACATGTTCATTTCCTAACTACCAAATCCATTATGTTAAACACCAATGTGGTTACATTATTTTTATGAGATATTTTTCGAATACATGGGTTATCCAAAGAAATTGTGTGATCACAATTGAAAGTTTGTGAACCAATTTTGAACAACTTTATTTAAAATGTTTAGCACTCAATTCAAAATGAACACTATTTATCATGCAAAAAAAAAATGAACAAATAAAGAGGACAAACCATGTTCTAGAATATACATTAAAAACATATGTTAACTGTTGATAATGAAGTGTGGACAATACTTATAGTTGATGAAATTTGCCTATAATGGGAGGTAGCATTCCTCCATTAAAACAAGCCTATTCCATACCTTATATGGGTAAGAATGTTTAAGATATAAATGAAATTTTATTAATATGCAATCTACTTTGAAATTAATCAAGGAAAGTATGCAAAGTGTAAAAGAACAAACCAAGTTTTGTGTTAACAAAAATTGAAGTTGTAAGGAATTTGAAGTTAATGACAAAATGTTTTTGAAAATCAAGCCTTTAAGGAGTGGCTTGAGATTGGAGGAATGCCCAAAAATTTCCCCTCGATATTATGACCCATTTGCCATATTTTTAAAAATAGGCAAAGTGGCTTATCAATTGGATCCCCAAAAAAATGAAAGATCCATGATGTCTTCCATGTTAGCCTACTTTAAAAAATTGTTTCTTGCTTGAATCACCAAAAACATTGGATGAGGGAAACAATATAGCCCAAACAAAAAAGGTTTTAAACACAAGAAACAAACAACTTTAAGATAAAACTTGAATTATTTTTTTGGATAAAATAAAAACATTATCCCACATATGAAGCTACATAGGAAAAAGAATCTAATTTTAAGGTTAACTTCTCTAATTTTTCTCATTGAGGACAATGACCTATTTTAGGAGGGGGAGCATGTTAGCAATCACCAACTTCTTGGACAAGCAACCAACACCAACTTGGTGTCAACTAGTGTGGGCACAAATGTGCAAATGTGGATAGTTTAAGAAATCCTTGTACATGCACAAGGAGGTAAAAAAGAAGAATAGAGGAGAAAAAAGCTCTCATGTGGGGAGAGATGATAGAAAAGATTAGGAGGTTGTAGAAAAGAGGAAAAAAACCATGCTATTGTAAGGTTCATTGAATTGAGGTGTAAGCACTTTTCTTTTGTTACCTATGCATCTTGTTTGAAGGGTGGTGAGCGGAGATAGAGATATGAAGTTGCATTAGGTTAGTTTGTTAGAAAGGAGCTTGAATAGCCACCAAAGTGGATTGTGTCTATAAAAGGCCTCTCTATGGGGAAAAAAACAGTCCACCAATGTCACATTTAAAAAGGCAAGTTTGGAGTCTTTTGTCTATGACATCATACTACCAAGGGAACTAGACGAGGCATGTAAGAGATATGTTTTGGAAATTCTCACTTGTTACATCGAGAAGCTGTGTCAACTTTGTCCCAATAAGCCCGCCCAACAAAACTCCTCCATTGGAAATTGAAATTAATGTTGTAAATAAAGTTGCTTCAACACCAGGTGGGCATAGCCGTGTTGCAAGCACCAGCATAGGCATGAATGATACCTACACACAAAATTATCCAACCAAATTGAATCTGCCACCTGCATAGAACCAAGAAGGAAATACATCTCAATGTCACATTTTAAGCTTTATTCAACGGCATCCTGATCCTGTACCTTTTCTGGCCTACTAACACATAGCAGGCAGATTTAATCCTTCATCTGAGAGAACCTGTTTGCATGATTTCTGACTTCAATTTCAAGAAGTATTTCATTTGCATGGTTTCAAACTCAGCCACTCACTCACTGGCCATACACAAGCTTCATTATTCACCCACCCACCAGTCAAAATAGACCCACAAAACCTTGTTCTTTGGCAGAATCATGGAGGTGGTATCAATGTAATGTTTGGAACAGGTGAAAGAAACCTTCAAAGAAAGCAGGAATGATTCCAAACTTAGCAGGAGTAAGTGACACCAAAAGCCATAGCATGCTACCAAAAGTTGTGATAAAACTTACAACATCAGCAAAATGCAACAGATAATGAACTGAGAAATCACAGTGGTTGCAGCAAATTTATTGTCAACAATGAAGCCAGGAAACCCCAAGACAATGTGCACCAAAGAGGCCACATAAAACCAAATATGACCCTCTCCAATAGCCAAATAATGGCACACCATCACTGCATCAGATTCTTGACCATAGCAGAATTAAGGGTCAGGTCACAGGCTCCAATAGTCATGAGACATCTGTGCTCTGCACGTTCATCAAACCTCTTAGTTTCAAAAGTGATTCTTCTGTTACAAAAGAACTAGACCCTGCACACTATGAGACAAAATTATTTCATAAGGATATCCTCCTCCACTCTGATACCAATGACCCATTTCACTCACAAGGTTCCAAAATCATTGTTCAAATGCTTGTAGTACTCAGAAACTAGGGGAGAGAACAAAAAAATGGTAGGAGACCCAACAAGGGTTCTCAGCCACTGACTCACTGTCCAAATTCTCAGGGCAACTCTTATTGCTGCGTTTGCATGCTTTGATATATGGCAAAAGATTTGTATGCTAGGAGCACTTTTCACTGTCTGTGGATGTACTGCTTGAGACAATTGTCTAGTATGACTTGTCTATATAAAGTAAACCAACATAGATGGTTGGCCTTCTCAACTAACCTCTATGGTACACTTTTTAGAATCCAAATTTAGACTTCTTGTCAATTTCTCATCCAAGATCAACACGTTCCATGAAGGTCATTTACCTGAAGAGTCCATAGAGGGGCTTGATGGGCCAAGGAAGAGCTGAAGACCTGTCAGAAACACAGTCTGAATAATAGTATAAGTTCCTTGCCATTCCCCATCTTCTCTCCATATTATCAGTTCAATTAACAGAACCTGTGTGTGCCTGTAAGCTTCTTGAGAACTCCCTACAAGTTTTCAAGACAATGTTATTCTAAGCTATGCAAGATGCTCTGTTCTGTTTGATTTTTGGGCACTACAAGAAACTTCTGGAAAACTATTAACAATAACCATATAGCTTCTTCTATGAAGAAAATTACTATGAGTACTGCTTCATTCAATGCTCAAGTTAACAGCTCAAGGTTCAAATATGTTGTGAAAAAACAGAGAATGTTCTATTCAGACATCACTCACCTCTGCAGGGTCAAGATGAAGGTCATCCTTTAGGAAGAAGCTGATGGCCAGTTCAGACAGCCCTAAAATGTCTTGTATGAAATACACCAAGGCTATCACTATCATTTCTGGGGTCATGTTGACCCCAAACAATTTATATGCTGTCTTCTTGTTTCCTTGTACTGTGATCTGGAAGAAGGAAAACTTCTCACTAGCTCGGAAATGGTGACGTTCATGGTCTTGCTTGTGTTGCTGAGAATTTGAGACCAAAAATGCTCCTAGACAATACAAAGAAAAATCTTGAAATAATCAACAGTTCCATTTGTAAATCAAATCCATTGAATCTCATGGAAAACTCCCTGTGATGGATACAATGGACCCTGTGACAGTAATCAGTGCAATGATATCAACAATACTGAATCTGATATGCTGGAACATCTCATCAGAGAGTTCAAGAAACCACTAATTTCCCACAGCATTCTGACACCTGCCTTCAATTTCAGTATTACAGGCTCTACACTTATCTATGAGATTGCAGAGAAATCTCCACGAAAACAATTTGAAGGTAGCATGACAATGAGCACAGCCATAACCTTATGAGAGTTTCTCACAAAGTGGCAGACCAACAACTTGATCACAAGTAGCAGTGACGGAACTGCTATGACTACCCCCTGACTTCATCAGCTCCTGACAGTGGGTGTACATAGATAATCCACCCAAATACTGCTTCTATACTGCATGCTCTGTAGCTTGATGCCAACAAAGAGAAAATGTCCTTCTATTGATCTATTTGTAGAGGCAACAATGGTGCTGACCAAACAGAGAAAATGTGCAAAGACATGACGATTTTCTACTATCAGAAGTGGCAGAGATTTCATAACAGCTAAAAACATCATAGGGTGTAATGGGAAATGAAATGCATACCATTCCTAGAAGAAGCTCCAAGCTCAGTCTCAACACTTTGATCCAATTTTGCTTCCACCTGCTCCTGTTCATGTTCTTCCTTCAAAGAAGAAGCTGAGTTGTTACTGTCCAGCCTCTTGTTCACAGACTCCTCAGCCCAAATCCTCTTCCATCTCCAGGATGATGATGACAACACTCTTGTTGTTAACAACTTGGTGACCCTGGAATCAAACTGCAAGATACCATTGTGTTATCTACGGACTCCTGCAAGCAAAGAAAACTCTTGAATTTAGCAAGCAAACATCTGATTCCTTACATCTCACAAAACCCCAATACAAGAAGCAGACATGTGTGTTGAAGAACTATAACACAATTTCACATCACTTGTTGTCAAACCCCAGGGTTGAAACATTGAGAACTGGATTCTGGAAAGAGCTCTCCCTCAACAAAACCAGATGTGGTTACAAAAAAAGGTCCTACAACAAACCTTACCTGATGCACATCTTCTTCTTCTTCTTCTTCTTTTTCTTGACTGCAACTGCAAGCTCTGTTTTTCCCTATGTGGGGAGACTCTCTCTCTCTCTCAATCTTTCAGTGAAGAAGATGGTAGCATTTCTTGTATTTCTTGAACAGAAAAAATATGTATCTATTCCAAGCAAAGAGCGAGTAATGAATGAATCGGTTACCTGAAAATCCGTAGTGAAACCCTTTGTGAACTACCCTTCGTTCTTTAGGCAGCAGCTTCTGAAGAGCTTCGCCAACTGTTGTTGTCTGAACAGCGGCTGCCTCCTTGGATGTTGTTCAGCTGCCTCTCTCTGAAGAAGAAAAAGAAGGTCCAAAAACGCAACAACAAGAACAACATCGTAGAATCATTATCGTCCTCCTCCCAAAATACTCCTCCGTTTCTAGACTCGCCAGAGGAGGGAGGGAGGGAGGAATCACGGTCATGAGACGAAACAATAAGATAGAAAACACATTCTTGCATGCAGATCTGTTCTCTCAGAAATTGCAGAGTTCAGAACAATACAGTTTGCAGCTTGACAATCAAGCAACGTCACCCCGCAAAAATGCTGTAACAAAATGATGATGAAGAAGAAGAAGAGCTCTTTGCATTCTGTAACACAGAAAAGAGAATGAAGTGCATAGATTTTGTCATTGGATTTCCTGCAAGATTGTTGCAAAGATTGTTTGATTTTTATTTTATTTTGTCATTGGATTGCTCCAAGATTTGTTGCAAGATAATTTTTAGTATGGTTTTCTCATCGGATTGAGCTGCCAAAATTTGTTGCAAGATTGTTGTATGTTTTTGTCATTGGATTGATGCAAAATTCTTACTTTGTTTTGTCATTGGATTGCTAAAAGATTGTTGTATGCTTTTGTCATTGGATTGTTGCAAGATTGTTGCATGCTTTTGTCATTGGATTGTTGCAAGATTTGTTGCACAGATTTTGTATGTTTTTTTGGCTCATTGGATTGATGCAAAATTCTTGCTTTGTTTTGTCATTGGATTGCTAAAAGATTGTTGTATGCTTTTGTCATTGGATTGCTCAAAAAACATGTTGCAAGATTGTGTTGTTTCTTATGTATGTTTTCATTAGCGGGTTTCAAAGGTTGATTATGTTGTTCAACAAATCAATTATTTAAAGTCCAATTAGGGTTGTGAATTGTGTGATCATCTAGGGTGAAGCTTCAAACACCTTAAATTGGTTTTGTTGCTTATCCCATGATTATTTTGTCGATTATTATTCCCATGGCGAATCCATGGAACAATTCTAGTTTGAGAGAACAATAATTCTAGAAATGCTCACAAAACATACCTTTCTTCTTCTTTCATCAAAATAGCCAACTCTTTCAAAATAATGTCCACCTCTTTTTCAAAACATCCACCATCATACAAAAGTCGTTTCTAACAAAATACTCAACTCCTTCAAACCCATCATCCACCTTTCCATTTGACTTTCAATAACTTTGTGCTTTGAACATTTAGTGTGATGAAAGGTAAAAGCTCAAAACTTAACACTACTTCCATTTGTTACTAAAATGTTTTATGCTCAAGAGAGAGCGCTTCAAAAAGTGTTCATAAAAATGACCTTGGAATAATCTATGATTCCATAATCAATCCACTCATATGGAACCAAATGAACATTTGAGATAATCAATTATTATTCCAAATAGATAATGGGAAAGACAATTTGCCTTTGAACTACTGTTGTTTAGTTATTGATTTCAAAAGAACCTTAGGTTTCAATTCTAACTTCTTCTTTCTTTCTTTAAAAAAAATAAAAATTATAGAACCTCTAATCCAATCTAGAGACCGACTTTTTGAATATATAAAACTTTCAATTTCAATCATTTTCACAAAAAAATTTAAAATTATCTAGTTTAAAACAAGGTCCAATTCCATTTTTATTACACACAACTTAACTAGAAACAAATGTTGTGTAATTAGTTTGTTCAACTAGTGCACATACTCCAAGATAAAGATTATGTAATATTAATTATGTACAACAAATCAAATACAATAACTTGTCCAAAATATAGAGTTACTTTTTTTTTCCAATAAAATTACATTTATGTGCAAAAAAAACCTGATTTTTTTTTAAACAATGCAACACCCTTGGTTTAAATTAGAATTCAATTTAGAAAATATTTCGATTCTCTTGTCAAGTTCCAATGGCAATTCCAAAAAAAACTTTGAACCTTTGATTCAAAGAGTTTAGAACCTAACCTTGTAACCTAACCTAAAAATATTAAAATCCACAAACTTGTCAACATTGCTTTGAACCCCTCTATTAGGATTTTTCATTTGTCATGGATTGTTGCAAGATTTTTTTGTGTGGGTGTAGTCAACTTATAAATAGCCAATGGTGCCCTTTAGGTGAGTTTTAAAAAAGAAATGGATTAGTCGATTGTGTTGACATCGAAAAACAAGATTGGTTATTTAAGGAAATGGTTTTTGATTTCATGATTTCTAAGTTCAAATAAGTGTTTTTTTTAATGTATGACCTTAAAAAAATGTTTCATCATATTATCTTCATTACAAGAAAATGTGGTTTTCTTTTACACAAAAGGCCACAACTCATGACCCAATGTTAAGGCAAATTTTGTGGTTTCATCCATTAGAAATTTGTATCATTTGTGGTGTTTATTATGGCATATATTATATTAAAATTACAATTTGACATTAATTTATGGCACATATTATGTTTCAAGATTTCATTCCAAATTCAATTTTAACAAAACTATGGGCCTATAGTTTTAATATTATAAAATATGACTTAAAACTTCGACCTGAACTTGCCAAATACTTTGAATTAACAACACTAACTAGTTTATACCTACTATATACCAACCAAAAATTAGCTTTGGACCTAGTACATGTATTGGGACTAGGGGGAAGTTAAATGCCCTTTAACAAGCTTTGTTTGGAACATATTTATAGATTATTGTGTGGTTTTGCACATTATGTACTTATTGTCTTCCACCATCAATATTTGTAAGACTATAAAAGACCCAAAAAAAAATTTGAATGTTATGTTATTCTCTATGTGGATAAAATGAATTACCAACAAAAGAATATCTAGTTAATTTTCATTTCAACAAAATATTAATAGCCAAATAGGACCATTTAGATAGATCGTCAAATAGTCAACCTACTAATAATTGACTTAGGTAGTCAATATAAATAATCCGTTGAAATATACTACAAGTTGTGGCCTTAACAAACCATTACTTTACGAAATGAAATTATGAACTAAAGCAACATGAGACAACCAAAACTAGTTATAACCACCTTCATTTTAACGATTCAAGTACAAAAGGCATTTGAGAAAAGAAACAAGAAAAAAATTGAAGCACATAAATTCAAAAGAAGAGGTTTATCATTATACTAAACTTTATTGTGGATGAAAAAAACTTCATGATTTGAAGCTTGCTGAAAGGAATATGTGTGTGTGCGCAAATGTGTTTTGGTATGTCCAAATTAGTGTTGGGTTTTGACACCAAACACCCACTAGGCATCAAGGCAAATATATAAATTCATAATAAGTGAGTGATTTTTGGAAAGACTTAAGCTTGATTCATGTCCTATGATTTCTATAAGAATTATATGAGCTCGCACCAATATTTAACATTTAAAAAATTTTCATGTTCATACTTGGACCTAACCCATAGTTAAAATTGGCATGGGGTATTCACTAAATACCATTATGTCTACCTTTTATAATATTTGTTGAATTTAAAGTAGGGTTTAACTTTTTGGGTATGGAATTTTTAGGTTACAACTTGGTCATTAAGTTTATAGGTGTAAGGTTTCTCTTTTTCAAGTAGTCAAGAGTCATAAAACGTCTAAAGTTGTTTTGTTGATGGTGACTAAAAAGGTTTTCAAAAGGTTTGAAATAATTTACTAATACTACCCCCTTCCTTTTAGATTGCAAAATCTACTACATGGAAGCTAGCTTTCAATGCAACCTTGGAATTGCAAATGGAGCGTGTCATTGTCATGTGCCACATCCATGTTGGAAATGTCCGATGGCTAAGCAAGCATGTAGTTATTTGCAAATTGAAGTTTAGGTATGTAGTATAAATTCCATTGATTTAAAAAAATTTAGTCAAGTTTTAAATCTTGAGGTTTTTGTTCTATGCATAGTTTTTGTGCTTTGGTGTTTTTGCAAATCATTATTTTTTATACACAATTTTCAAAAAAGCTTGTTTGAAACTCTCTATTTTTGAATTTATGTTTCAATTGGAATTTTAAAGGTTGCATGCATTCTTTATTGCTCAAAGTGTCTAGAGTGAATGTTTCAAAAAAAAATTCATGCGTTATTGTAGAAATTAAATCATTGCTTGAAATTATGATTCATTGAATATTGCATTTATAAAAGATGAAAGTAGTTAACTTGACAATTGTGACAACATCACTATTAATTATATATTATGTGCCTTTGAAATAAGAAGGCACTATTTTTGGTCATGCCAAATTTTCAAAGATTCCAATATGCAACAAACAATAATGAGTTTTCTCTATGTTTGAAATAGGTTTGTTATGAACTTGGTTAAAGAAAATGATTACATGGACCAAACATTTAAAATAAAGGAGGCATTAGAATTGGGAGATAATAGTATTGTGAGTGGCATTGGAGTTAAAAGTTGTGAACCCAATACTAGATTTGGCAAGAAAGTAATTTATGTCCAACGAGACTTTGGAGTTCAAAGGAGCCATAATATTTTGTTATGGAAGGAACGATAATTCAACTTTTAAAAGAATAAAGGTTATTATGATTTGAATTGCAAGAAGGAAGTCTACTTGCCACATTGTAATCAGTAATGAACATGAAACTAAGGAAGTTGTTAGAATTGAAACTAAAATACTTATTTAGTTCTCTATAAAGCTTTAATTCAATTTATGAAAATTGCACTAGGATCAATATTAGCCCAAGAAAATTTAATTATTGTTGCAAATGATTGATAACTCCTACAAACGATTGGCTACTACAAATGACTAGTGCTCCTACAAGTCATCTAGTTCTCTTCAATTTTGCATAGATGATGACCATGTTAAATGAATAAGCCAATACAAAGGATAACAAACCCACAACTAGGGGGAGATAACAAGGACCTCCCATATATTAATTTTATTTTTGTTAAGTGATAAATACATAAGGGTAACCAATTTACTCCCCCATTCATTCATCTTTTTTTCCTTTGGGTTAACTAAAAGTGTTTGAATAGGTATTATACATGTCCCAACCAAAGAAAATTGCTCACAATATGTACAAGGGACCTTTAAACAAAACTATTGATCAAAGAAAACACATTCAAGAAACTTAACTTCTCTAAAACCTTTTAGTACAAAGTAGATTGATTGATTGGTGGGATCCATTGCTTAGGTCTAATCCCATCTAAAGTTATGCCCCAACTAAGATGAGTATTCCAAATAAGTATTGTTAATGATTTTTGCAAATGATTAATTCATGCTTGGTTCTAAGGTTGAGATTGTGATGGTAGTTGTCCAAGATGGCTATATTGTTGTTGGTGGTTGAGTTGGGCTTGCCAACATTGGTGTTACATTAGAAGGTCGTGTTATTGTGAAGTAGGTTTGGAATGATGAGCGAATTGTTGTTGGGATGTTGTTAAATAATATTGTTGAACTTG
>Ga0209611_10001176_pt1 | contig 43629 bp, 32 predicted proteins | sample S1TSphgellanicum_3_FD_187693 | JGI IMG/M metagenome (GOLD analysis project Ga0209611, IMG submission 187693) | Host-associated microbial communities from peat moss isolated from Minnesota, USA - S1T2_Fc - Sphagnum magellanicum MG (SPAdes) (version 2) | ecosystem: Host-associated > Plants > Peat... | reverse complement strand
GGGAAATGACAAAAGATTAAATTTTTTTTAAAATTATTTTTTAACATTTAAAAAATAATAATTTTAAATAATTTTTTTTTAAAAAAAAACCAGATCTATTTCTACCCACATAAACTAGTGATACTCTTTCTGCTCTGGGCAAGTGGCACTGGACAAATAGGAGTTGGTGACCTTACATGTTGCCACGTATTCCTACCTTTTTCCCCAACTTTCAAGGCTTTTACAGCCAGGCTTGCTGACTGTCATAGAAAGTTAATTTTTATTTGGTATAAAATTTGTATGCCAAATATATAGTTTTAAAAAAAAAATTGCTCTGAATTTGCCCAATGTTGAGTTTTGGTATTTGGCACTTGTTGAAACTTAATACACAATGAATTTGCTTTAAATTAGAAAAAGACACAAAAAAGAAATTGGCACAACTTGTTTCTTGGTTTTTTTTTTTAAACTTCCTTCTTGCCACTTGTATTTGAGAATAAAGAAATTCTAATAGTAATATTATTATCCTCATTATTTTACAATTCTATAGTTTTACCAAAACTACTAAACCTACTACTTTCTTTTGTCTCTTGATATCAGCGTTTTTCTTTTTCTGGTAAATTTTCCCATTGTGGTGACGAAACAATTTGGAATTTTTTAGAATTTTTTGTTTCTCTTTTGCAAATTCGAAAAAAATGCTAAAATTTTGGAAATTTTCACCAAACTTTTTGGAACCGCAAAATTGGTGGGAATTTTTTTTATAAACCCTTCTTTTGATCAGTTCTGACATTTCTTTACAGTTTCATGGTTACAATCCCATGGCCATGTAAACCAACCACAATTGGAACATGCTACAAAATGTGAATCAGACAAAGATTTAGGATGACCACCAAGTTCTGATGCATTGCAAAAACCTTGAAAACTCCTCTACTTCATAGTCACCCTTTGTGGTAGGTGATTTATTTTCATACCCAAAAGGTTCGAAATTTCCACTATGTTTGCAATGATCTCCAAAAATTTTGAAGCAAAAAGAACACCACCACAAAAGCAAGCACACCATAATGCTTTCTCCATTGCAACACCAGGAATGCTAAAAAATTGTGTGCTTATTTTCTCATAGTGTTGAAACTGGCAAAACATCATCATGACGGTGTAGACATGAAGATGGGAAGTTAACCAGTCTTGGGCAGTCCTAAACTAATTGCTAGTATGTTTTAATTATTTATGAAAAGTTTAGAATTTTGTTTCTCAAAATTAATTACCACTGAACTTAATTATCTACGAGTACCTATCGTGTTGCATATGACCCAAATTATGATTATTAACAACTGTGATGCGCACACAAATCAAATCAAATTCAATGCCATCTTCACCCTGTGTGCACACACTGAATCACCATTGTTGCACATTTTACATTGGACTACACAACCATCACCAGCAACCATGAGTTGGCCAGTGGTGGGGTTTGTTTACTTTTCTTCATAATTTTTAACAATCAAAGCTCTATGGCAATTTCTTTTTCTTTTTTGCAATTTTATTCACTCAATAGCCAATATCTGAATCATATCTGATCCTCAAGCTGCAGCAGAGAATTTGCCTGCTCTTATAAACCTCAGAAAGTGCAGCACCACTGGCAAAAAAAAACTCCTTTTTGTATAAACCGCTGGTGCAACAAAGAAAAAAGCTCCTTTGTACATGAGTGTAGTTGAGACTTGTGGGGATCAAGCAGTTGAGGATTGTCTCACCACTTGATCTTCTTCTTTGGATGCTTTCTTTTTTGTCGAACAGTTTTCCTCTAGATAGATGACCAAGGGCTAAATTAATAATAGTAACTAAAGGAAGTAAAAACACAGTACATTTTAACTCATAACCAAAATCTCTGCGAAGTCCTATCAACATATGAAATATTACATAAACCCAATCTTTAATTTTGGGAAAGTGGCATCATGGCTAAGAAGAAAAAAAAGACCTTCTAAATGAACTCCCAATCTGTGGTAACCAAAATTACCAGGATTTGTAGTAGTTACAGACCAGTTCTGTCTAGCAGCATGGAAGTGGCAAGATTTTTTGAGTCAAGAGTTGATAATAAATTGAGTGATAAAGGTGATGATGTTTGGCCATTCCTCTGGTCCTCTTTCTCCTCTTCATCTTCATCACTACCACCCACAATGTCCTGCAATTTTTCAAAAAGCACCAAAAAAATTAGTAAAAAATCACAGAAGCTTAAATATTACTTTAAATTCAAGGGGGGGTTAGCTAGCTGATTTCTTGTACCTGTCTGATTGCATTTGCTTTCTCCATAATTGCAGTTACATTGAAATCATTGCCAGTGACAGTTGATGTTCCCCACCTGTTCTGCAGCCCTGAACATCGCCATCTATGATACTGGAATAAGAAGACAATGCTTCAAATTTAGGTCCCTGATTGAAACTCTTTGCTGGAAAACACTATATATATACCCCACAACAAATTTATTTCTAAGTAGAGATTTTTCTTTAGGATAGGAAAGCAAACATACCTGTTTTCTGTTTAGCTCCATCAAGACATTTTGATTGTCCCGAACTTGTGATACATCAATCGCAGACATTTCCTTCAGCTGCAATAATTTTTCCAATACACAGACAGAACAAATGAGCCCAGATTACAATTGCAAACTCGGTGTCTTTTTTATCACCATAAAACAAAAGACTCTGGCAATCATTTCTAGCTGCATTTCAAAACAGTTGATGCAAAATTTGTTATTGGGTTTTGCAGTAATTTTCACACCCAGTATGATGGTTACCATCACCATCATTAGGGAGCACTTATGGATGGCATTCAATGAGCAAACTGTTTTACACATAATGTGCAGGCAGGCAGCTGCAGTAATTGTAAGAAGAAGGTTTCCCCCATTGAAGGTTTGGTTGGTTGGGAGATCTGAAAAGCAAGAGCCTGTTGTTCTGTCTCAGCACTAAACCACAAAATGGTCTTCTTCTTCCTCAACAGAATTTCACCCACATACCAGAAGGCACAAACCATGAAGAAAAACCAGAACATATACAAGTATGACACTTACAATGTCATGTTGATGAGAAACAGCATCCATGTGGGCTTCTTCAATTTCTGTATCTGACATTTGGTTGGAATGAGTTGAGGAAGATGCTTGACCAGGGCTTGACTCCGACTGCCTCACTGGAGACATTGGTGGCGATGACAGGTGTGCTTGACGACTCCAGATACTCCAAGACTGAATGGGCCAATCGTCAATGGAATCATGATGGATAGGCAGTTGTTGCATTGTGGTCATCGGAGATGAAGAAGAAAGAAGTGGTATACATGCTGCTGAACTTTGTGGACTGGACCCTTGCTGCTCACAGCAGAGTTTCCAGTTGTTTCCAGAATTTCCAGCAGAACCTAACAACAATTGATGTGAGAATGTAGCAGGAGACTCAGCAGGTGAGTGTAGCAAACTGAAAGGGGTGAACCGCTGGGATGAGCTAGCTGATGACAATGATGACAAGTTGTCTAAATCTTCTGGATCCTCATCTGAATTCTGTGAGGAAAGATCTGTGCAAGGACTTGAACTCAAAGACAGCAGAAAGGTATTCTTGAGTTCTTGCTCCTCAATCATATTGTGATGCTCATGCAGCAGTTTTTCTTCACCTTGATCCATGTCCACTGCAGCAACGTTATCAGCAGCACTAGATGGGCCACCACTACTAAAAAGTATCAACTCTTTTATGTCTGGAGAATCACAGTCCAATTCTTGGTCGTGATGCACCATCTGATCACTAGAAACCACGTGTGCATGACCATTTAATACCAGATCAGGTTCCTCACTCTCAACCTCTTCAGGAGCTATAGGAGGTTCAGAAACATGCAGAGCAGCACGGACTGTTTCTTCATTGTCCACCTTTGGCTCACTTGGCACTTTTGCACAATCATTTACAACTGGAGAGTTTGCTATTCCTACCACTTCAGGACACATAGGAGGCTCAGAACCTTCTGGAGAATCAGTGTCTGCTTCTTGATCATCCATGATCCAGCCTCCAGAAACTGCCTGAGTATGACCATTACCTAATGGAGAGCTTAGTACCTCATTAGGAGGCATAAGAGGCTCAGAAGCTTCCACCGGTGAATCAGGTTCCTCGTTGGCATTTAGAACAGACTGCAATCCAGGCATGAAATCATGCTCAGGTCTCATCTCAGTCAGCACCAATTGCTTCTTGACATGGTTCATGTCCCAGCGAGCCCTTTGTCTTCGAGACTCCACATGCCGTTTCAAAGCCGAATGGGTCAGAGGAGGAGGAGAAGACAATGCCTCATCAACCTCTGTAAATTTGTGAGCTTGTGATTTAGAACCTGGTGTCTGAGCTGCTCCTTGATCATCCAATTTTTCCACACCACAAACAACATTGCAAGTTATTGGCGGCACATCACCATTCTCTCTCTCTCTTCCGAGATATTCCAGAAAGATGGGAGGCTTCACCAACATCGTCACAGCATGCGGTTGGTCCTCATGCTTCAGCTTTGTCTGGTACACTGCTTGCTCCATATGCATGCTTTTTGAAGCCCTCTGTCTTCGAGACTCCACAGGCTTTTTTGGAGCTGCATGGCTCTGAATGTGGGCCTCGGCTGGCACTGAGGCTCCAACAACATCTGGGTCTCCCTGACCTTGTGATTCTTCTAGCTCTGACTTGTCACCAACTGTTTTGCTGGTCAGTTGAGAATGACCATTTCCTCTAATTTTTCCCTGATACTCTAGAAACAACTCAGGCTCAATGAAATTCACTGCAGATGAGATCTGCTGCTCAGGTGATTCAATCACTGTGTCATCTTCAGGCTCAACAGCCAGTTGACGGAGTCGAGCTTGCTCCTCCACCCAGTTAATGTCCCAGCGACGCCTTTGTCTCCGAGACTCCACATGCATTGCTAGTGCTGAGTGGTTTAGGAGTGATTCCTTGTCCTGTAATGTCACTTCATGGATATCTGGACCAGACTGAACTGGAGATCCAGAGTCCCGAAATTCACCAACATTCTGTCTTCCCTCATTGTTAATAAACTCCTTGGAAATTATGCCATTGCCATCATTATCTTCATCATCTCCAAGGTTTCCCAGAAACATTGGAAGTGCAGTTGATTCTTCCACTGCAGGAGGAGGTTGTTCCTGTTGCGAAGGGTACAATTCAGATCTTAGTTCTTGTTGATGCTGAATGCTCCACTGTGGTAGGAATGTTTGCTCCATAAGGTCCATCACCTGGAAAGGCCCATCATGTCCCTGAGAATAATCCACATGCTTTTCCCATGCTGATGAGCAGTTCTCAAGGGAAGCCTGATCTGACTCTCTGGTTTGATGATTGGCCTCAGGACTTAGCCAAGCTTGCACTTCAGAATCTGACACACTACTTCTACAGCAGTCATCACCTTCTCTCTTATCATTCACAATCTCACTAACCACTACGGAATGACTCATCTCTCCCTCTGTGTCAAGTTGTTTTATACACACGGAAGCCTCAGTTGATTCCATATTTGAACAAGGGTCGTGCTCATCCTGGTGCACCTCATCCTGTATGAGAGCAGAAGATGGTTCAAACACAACGTCATTATCATGAGGCTCCCTACTCTGCTGGGGACTGGCTTGCTCCTCAGCAAGGTACATGTCCTCAGGAAGATTTTGCCTTTGAGAGTCTGTCTGCATTTTTGGTATTGGGAGGTCCACAATAGCTGTCTCTTTCACTTCCTGGGACAGGTCAGCTGCCTCAGATGGTGATTCGGCCTCAAACTCTGATACCGTCTGGTGATCTGTTTCCGCATTCTCAGCCATCAGCACCACCACCTCAGGAGACAAACTGCCATGAAGATCATGACCCATCTCTGCAAAATCTCCACAAGGGATGCAAGGACTTGAAGACTCCACTCCAGAGCGGTAGTAGTTTTCATGTTCAAGGAAGGATGATTCACCATTCAGGTCATGTTTGGGCTCACTTCTCATGTCAGGTAGTAGACCCTCCTGCTCTTCTAGTAGGTCAATGCCCCTTGGAACTGATCGCCTTTGAGACTCAACATGTGCATTCAACACCAAATGATTCAGAGCAGAAGCCTCCTCCAATCCTATTTCGGGTGGCAGCTGGTGGATATCGGGATCAGGCCAAGCTCTTGACTCTGTGTCCAACTCCCCCTCAGAATCCATTGTGGTCAGAGCATCGGCAAAGGAGGCACTATTACTGTTGTCATCATCTTCTTCTTCTTCTTGCAACTTTGTATCATTGCCATTGAGCTCACTTTGTCGCTCAAAATCATCTTCTGAGTTCTGAGATTCTGTGTCCATACTATTGACTGCAAGAGGTGTCCATGGTGGAGCTTGAGCTTCTTCAGCAGAACTGGTGGGATTTGGGGGCATCTGGTCATCAGTCTCCTGAAACATAGTTGAGCTTGCTTGAAAATTGCCTTCGGCATTCTCAACTTCTGTGTCAATGTATTCAGTCACAATTGGCACTAACAAAGAAGTTGGAGCTTCTTCAGCAAATCTTGGACCCGTTGTGTGTTGCAGGCACATCTGATCACCATTCTCCTGTGATCTATCCAACCTTGCAAAACTATCTTCCACATCCTCAGCTTCCACGTCCACGCTATGAATTGCAAGAGATGTCAATGAAGGAGTTTGAGCTTCTTCAGAAGATGTCGAACTGGTTGAGGGTTGAAGGGGCATCTGCTCACCATTCTTCTGAGACTCAAGTATCTGGTCCAACCCCTGTATCAAATTGACATTTGCCTTCGTAGTAGGAATGAAGCTTCCTGAGAACCCTTCCAGATTTCCAAGGTGGATGACCGAATAGCGCTCCCTGCGGATCAAACTTGGATGGTAAGACACATGTCTAGCATATCCACCAGTTGCTATGCATATCATTTGGCTGAATGCAGATGCTACAACAGAATGTTGAGCACAAAATGGGGAGTACTCAAAATTCAACCAACATTTTTGGTAATGCAACAAAGAAGGAAGCATAGAAAGACCTAGGTTTGATATCCAGGCTTGTTATGGACTCCATCTTCTCCCGCAACTTGGCCTCCTTCTGGAAACCACAATATACTTCACCTCAGAATACAAGAATACAAGAGGAAGAAATTATCTGAGGATGCTTGATCATGCAACAGACAGAGAAATTCATGTATCTGAAAACCCTAGTTTTCCACCCAGGAGAAGAGGATGCAACCAAGAGGTCACAAAGTACACAAACCTCCTTTCTATTTCTCAATTTCATCATGATGCAAGTTTCAAAGAGGAATTGTCAAGAATTTCGGGTTGTAGGAAAGGGAGTGGTAGTAGCAAAAGAAAAAATGGGAGGGTTTCAATTGCAATGACCCTCTCTGTGCGGGCTTTCTGCTGCTCTTGCTCTGCTTTCTTGAGCTCCGATTCTGCCCATAACTTCATAAAGACTGAGGGATCAGTGTACCTCTTTACACAAGCCCCTTCACCTTCTGCATCAAACCTGGGGGGTCCAGCTATTGTGTTAAACCCTGATCAACCACGAGACCCCAACTTTTGAACTTCAAGCAAATCTAGAACCCTAGACGACTACTTTTCTGCACCCATGATTTTCTTTCTCTAACTCCAAACAGTGACAGTTGTTTTGAATGCTTTTGGTCAAAGCTGTAAAGTATGTAATCAAACTCAAACTTTGATGGCAAATGCTCAAGGTTTGGTGCATTGAAGAAGACACTCCTCAGGAATGAGTTGGTGGTGACATCTTTTCTCTAAGTGTACAATCTGCATTCTAAACATGTCCAAAAAACCTGGAATTGTTCGTCCTGATCATCTATGATTAGATCAAGAAAAAAACGCATAATTGAAAAGGGGGGGATGGAGGTCTCACAACTGGAAGTCAAATGTACTCCCTCCATCATCTCCTGAGAAAAAAAGTTATGGTAGCTAATGATGGGAATTGAAAAGGGCAGGTTCGAGTGGGGCCATACTTGTCTAGGAGGAAGAGGCGGGGAGGACCTCGACACTTGTCATAGAGGTTGCGAAGGAAGTCAGGTAGATCACCTCTTGTACAGTGGTTATTATCACTTGGCAAGCTTGCATGCCAATCTGCCCCTATCACACACCAAAAACAATTTTTTTTTCCCCACAAATATACTAAGGATTTCTTGAATAATCAATCCTTTGATTGATGCCAATACAAAGAAGTAAGCCAGGGTCTTAAAAACTGTGAGGAAAAGCATCACAGACCATAGTGTCATCTTGAGGAGCACAAAATGCATGCATAGATATGCACAGGGTGGGTAGGGGGCAATTTCTCTCTCTCTCTCTCTCATGTAAATGTCACAATCAAAATCACCGTAATCAGCCATGTTGGCGGTGGCAAGAAGATGAGAAAATAGCAAGAACAAGTTATCTGATTACAAGCAAGCAAGCACAGATAGAAATTTGTTGTTTGGAGCTGTAATCGTTCAATCGATCCCTAATTCTTTTTCGCACCTTGAGGGATGTGATGATGTTCAGCATGTTACCTGGTGAGTAAATGAGCTGGAAGACAGTAGCTTCTGATTGCAAAGATTTCTCCACGTTTGGAAGATCTGTTTCTAGTTTCAACACTCTTGCTCTCAACTCATGGCAGCAGACCATAATCGACATCACTTCATCATGCAAACCATTGAAAATCTCAGCTGCAAATCTGCAAACCAACCCCTATCCATCAGATCCCAGCATGTTTTTCTTCCAAATGCGAGATAAAGGTACGTCATCCATGGTGCTGACTGACTAAAAGGCAGACAACCAATTAGTCCTGACCACTCTTGGCAGGCATTGCAGCAGACACGTTAAAATTCTTCTTCCTCACCAAACCCTTCCAGCATTGATTGAATTCATAGGAGAGGATTTGGTATACAAAAACCATCAGAAGTTTGTTGCGAAGACCGATCTCAGGGAGAGGGATCGATCACTTGAGCTTCTTCTTCAGCATTGGGAAAATGTGTAAGAGATGTGTGAGTATGTGAGAGACAGACAGACTGAGAAGAAGAAGACGTACTCAGCGAGGTCTCCGAGCTGGCGAACAATTCCAACCAGAGCCGCCATAGCCACACCCTCCAACACAGCTTCCGAGTCATCTTTGCGTGCCGTGCGGTACAGCTGAGGATTGGCCAGCCTAAGCTCACTACGCAGCTCATATCGCACTAGCGGCATTTTCCAACAAACAATCTAATGCTACTCCTCCTCCTGCTCCTTTTTCCTTCCCCTTCCTGCACTCAGACGTTCTTCTTTTGCTCTCTGTCCGTCACTGGTTGTTTCCTTCTTCCCTTCCTACTACTACTACTACTACTACTACTACTCCTCATGTCCTTCCTTCTCCTAAAACCTTTCCCAAGCCTATCATTTCGTCCAGAGACAAAGAAATTTCACTTGCACAATGCGGAGCTTCAGAAACACGGAATCGTCTGGAAAATTTTCAGTGACTGCGGATCGAAGCCGGCCGTCGAACCCTTATTTTTCCTGTGCACTCCGACGCCTCTTGCATTTGTTGCGCATTTCCTCGTGCACCTCCACCCTCCTCCTCGCGAGCTGTCGCGTGCGCAAGCCATCGCCGGACCCCCCCTTTCTTTTTCTTTCTTTCTCTCTCTCTCTCTCTCTCTCTCTCTCTTCGGTAACGAAGTCCGTTAGAGTAAAAGAAGAAGCCCTTTTAACAAGCGGTCCGAAAAACTTACTTAACCAGTCCCAAACGCGCAATTTTACATTGTACGGATCACTTAACTTTTTACCCCACAAGGGCCACCACCCTACAAGTGTAAACAAGCCCCACCTCAATTAGTAAATTAAAAAATAATAGTAAAAAATTGAGTAGGTACTTACCTATGTACGTACCTACCTGCCTATCTACCCGCATTGTCTCAAGGCCCGCTTTTCGAAAAACCGGTCATGGGTTCAAAACCGAGTATGTACCGTTGTTGTTTTTCTGGCTCATTACTTTTCCATGCAAATAACAGTGCTGTGATTGCAGGACAGCTGTATTCACCTAGAAAATAAAATGGCTGCCATCCACCATCCATACACAAAAAAATCCTTTTCCCTCTAGAGAAACCTCCCTGGGGGGGGTGGGGGTTGGGTTGGAGAGGGTTGTGTTCAAATGGGACCCTCAATTCTATCCCAATAATTAAAGAGACTTGGCACAATAATAAGACTTTTAATCACGGATCCATCTCATAAGAGGACATGAGAGGACTGGATGCTTTTTTAGGGGGCGGGGTGTGGGGGGGGTGGAAGAGGAAACTCAACAAGCCAACCTTTGGAGACCTTTTTTTTTAGAAATTTTTTTTTTTTCCTGAAGGAGGATTGGGATAGGTTTGTAAGAGGTAAGGGTAAGCTATTAGGGAAGTACATAGACGGGAAGGGAGTAGGGTTTGTAGGTAGGTATGAAGTCAGACGGACATCATTATTTTTGTTTTGATTGTATAGATTTCCAAAAGAACAACTTTTGCTTCAAACATAATAAATGTGTTGAATTTTTTTTTGGCGGGGGCGGGCAAGGGGAGGGGGTTAGAAACTTATTAGGGCGGGCGGAGACTGAAAGTTTGGGGGCCAAAATTTTAGGTCATGATTGTTAGGGAACTCATCATAAAAGCTTCAACTATTTCTCCCAGCTAAAGAGGATAAACCAACCAAAGGAAGCCACATGGGAAAGACGGAAAGAAGGGGTGGGTTGGTTGGTTGGTTGGTTGGATGGGTAGGTAGGGACTCGGGAGGAAGGATGGGTGTGGAGCATTGTTGGCTAGGGTAATATAAACTTTGGTGTGCACTTACAAAGAGAGGGAGGTGGGCCAAACCAATTGGGACACAAAGTAGGAAATGACAAAGGGGAATATAACTGTTTTTCGGACAAATCTTAGGCCAAATTGGCAGCAAAAGCATTTATGGAGGACGTTGCCAGGTGCCAAATTATGGGCACGCACTCAGTTATTGGCCATCATAAAAACCTAAGACGGCGCTGATTAAAATTGCCTATAGCAATGAGTGAGTGAGGGTAGCTTAGTTTTGCCTTGTAGGTAGGTAGGTAAGTAGGTACTTACATAGGAGGTGTGGAGGAGAGGGGCGGGGGGGGGTTCATCATGCTTTGTAAAATTTTCAACCTCCTTCTAGCCTTTACCAGGAGCTCTGTGACTTGAAGGAGGAATCTTCTGAAGGGGGACAAGGCATTAAGGGAGGAGAGATTTTGGATTCTTTACTTTCAAAGTTATCTACTCTCATGAATGACAAATTGGCAGCCCCAATCACAAAGGATGAATTGATGTGGGTGTGGGTGGCTAAGAACATGGCACAGCACAGCGCACCATGTCCTGATGGATTTGTCATGAAGTTTTGCACAATGTTATAATAGGGGACAATTATCTTGACATGATTCAAACATCAATATAGAAAGAAAGGGTTGCTTCCCAAGCATTAGAAAAAAGTCTTATCATTTTCATCATACATAAGGCAAGAGAGGTGGATGATCTATTTACTTGGAGGCTTATAAGCTTTGCTTAACATGGTATGTAAGATATACACAAAAACATTTCAACATAGACTTCAATCAATTTTAATGGAAATTATTCATCCAGATTAAAGGAGATTTTTATTTTTCTCCTATATCTTGGAGATTGTTTTTCTAGAAGAATCACTGGATTGGGCCAAGCGAACGAAACAAAATGATGTGTTATTTAAACTTGATTTTGCAAAAGCTTATGACAAGGTTTTGTAGAACTATTTTTTGAAGTGATGAAAGCTTTTGGAATGGCAAGCGAGTTACACACGTGGTTGATATGTTTTCTTGAAAATGAAAGTAGTTGTGAATGTTAATGACAATCCATTGTCAACTTTCCAAATTTGAAAAGGAGTTCAACAAGGATGTCCTCTTATTCCATATCTTTTCATTATGATTGGAGAAGTTTTCAATGAACTGATTAAGGAAGCTATGGAAAGTAAAGAAATCAAAGGGGTCGTGTTGCCTAACAAGGTTAACCAACATGTGATATCATAATATTCAAATGACACATCGTTCACCATCAAAAGGGAAGAGAGGATCATCAATAATATGATCTGCTTACTCCAAAAGTTCAAGGTAAAATTAAGGCTTGATATCTATGATAGCAAAAGTCTAGCATTATGGCAAAGCCCTAATGGTGCTTGATCAAAATTGATTCAACATTTTGCTTGGGTTGGGCACAAGACAAAGATTTGTCCAAGCTTTTTAGGAAGCTTGTTTGTTTTATGTTTGGATACACTCCTTGTTGATAAGTTCATTTTAAACAAGATAGAAAGAAAATTAAAGCATTTATCAATTATTAAGCTTTCACTAACATGAATGACACTCTTTATCAATTGATCTTTCAAGAACCTTGTGACATTTCCTATTGATTTGTTCAAGTATAAGATGGCAATTAAAAAAAAGTAAGATTGTGATCAAGAATTATCTATGATCAAAGAGTGATTTTTTGACATGAATTTGACTCAAATTGACAAATTATTGTCTTACATGCAAGAAAGGAGGACTTGGTTCCATTAGCCTAAAGGATGCAATGAATGTTTTTTCAACCAAATGGATCCTCCTTGCCTTCCAACTAGGGAAGTCTAACTTGAAGGTTTTCTCATGTCATAACATTGTTAATTTACATTCTTCTAAACACTAGAAGTGATTGCCAAATATGCAATGGAACCTTTTGTCAAAACACAAACAAGGGCCAAGATTCAAGCTTTGGAATGAAGTTATTAAATCTTGAAAACACATATTAACCCAGTTAAAGTATTTAGATCCTACAAAAAATATATATTCTCCATTGTAATATATTGTGGACCTCAACATGTCACGCCTTGAACTTTGGTTGGTCAATTGAAAGAGGTGTGAATCTCTTCAAAGTTTGGCTGTGAAAAATCAATAATGTTTGGGATTTGATGCAAATGAGTTTGTACTGTGGAATGTGATTGTGATAAGCTAAAACCCAAAACATTATGAGCTATTTTAAATGGTGGCAAGCTTGGAAGCAAAATGAGGAACAATTTTGAGATAAAGAAAAACTATGTGCAAAGTTGAAAAGTGGGTTATTTAATGAACAATGTGAAAAGCCTTCTTTCATCTTCCAAACATCCAATAGGTTTGCCCACAATACACCTAGGAAACTAAGGCCCACTTTAGAGGAGGATCCAGGGTCCAATTTCCTAGGAACCAATTTGGACTGATTTGAAGCAAATTAAATCCTTGAGTTGGACTATAGATGCGACCCTAGCCTGATTCATGGTTCTCCAAATCAGGAGCTCTCCTTTTAGCACTGTTTTTTGGTTCAAACCAATTGATTTTCCCTCCAAAATAGGTGCCACGTAGGTTTAGTCTCAATTTGTCACTTTTTGGTCTTGGACCCTCGTCTACAGGCCTTGGGACCAATTTAAAGTTTTCGACCAACTCTTTGGTCCCTAGACATTGGACCCTCACCTAAAGTTACCCTAAGACTTTAACAATTCCACCAAATATTCCACTTTCATAGTTAGAAGGCATTCAAGGAAGTTTATTAAGGTGATTAATGTGACCCTTCAAACCATAATTTTCATAAAGCATAAGTGACCAATTCAAGTTGTCAAAATCATTAAAGGAGTTCAACAACAATGTTTTGAGTTGTATTGTGATTTGATGGAACACATACAATTTGGCATTAGTTGTTGGTATTGCGATGATAAACAGAGAATTTTTAATATTAGTGAAAATGAAGAGGAAGTTGGTCAAGGCACAAGACGATTTATTTAAACCTATTGTAAAGAAGTTGCAAGATGTTACCCCAAAAACATTTCTACCAACTAAAAGGGAATTTGAACATCACAAATGTCTTGAAAAGAAAGTGGGTGGTTTCATCTGGTCATTATATCACAAGGCAACCCTCGTTAACTCAAGGAAGGCTAAGGTTAATCAACTCAGTAATATCACCAGCCCTTGCTATATGGCTTACACATTGAAGAAACTCATACAAACAAATTTTTCAAGCGCAAGAAATGCATAATCTTGAGTTCTAACCATCATGAACAGGCTTAGATGCAACCCCTCTTCTTCTTGTCCTTGGATGGGATTGTTTATAAGTCAATGCCCCTTCGTAGAAGACCTACATATGAGTTTAAATAGTTTAGAAATGTCTAGCAATGCTTGAGGGGTCTTTTGCTTTTGGACTATTGGGATTGATTATAATGACAAAGTTTTCAAGCTCCAAGAGCTTGGAGACTATCAAATTAAATATTTGATTTGACAAGGTATGATTGATTACCTTAAAGATTGAGTGGAGTTGTACACTCAATTTGATTAACAAGGCTACCAAAGAGACTGAGGAGGAGTTTCTTGTTGAGTTTGATTCCTAAGTGGAGGCCCATTTGATTTTTGTTCCTGTGAGGATCTTAGAATTTAGATGGTGCTACTAATTACCTAGGTTATGTGGTCATTAAATGATAAATTGACTTCACATTTGGGTTCGGTTGCCTTTGATTCATTCCTTTGCCTTTGGGTTGTGTTCATTCGAGTTTTAGCAATGAAGTTTTGTCTTGCATTGTGCCAAAAATATATACATATAAATAAAATTTTCAACTTTTATGTTTGTCTGTATCAATGTTCTATTTTTTTGGTTTTGAAAAAAATTGCAGAGAAGAACTGGTGATCAAATTCTTTTTCAGGAATCAATAAAATGACAACACAGTTTAAAGAGTCCTTTGTCCTGGTACCTTCACCTTCTTGAGTGAGGCCCCTTAAAAGTCTCTATTTAACTCAAGAAATGTTAAATTTGGACTCAAGAGAACCCTAATTGAGGCTTATTAATTGAGTCTGAAGGTTAAATTTACTATATTTAACAATCCAAAATAATTTTGGGGTTTTCCCCTTGGTAGGCTACCAGTGTAATAAGAGTGCTGGTTTACCCAAGGGCACCCCCCCCAACCCAACTTAGTCCAAAGACAAAAGGTTGTTCTGACCAGGTCAGAATTTAGACTATTGAGCAAACCCCAAACACAGAAGAGGATCTGTTTTTTGTGGCTAATTTGGGAGTTGAGTTCTGACATTGAGATCTTGACTTGTAAAAGAAAAGCTTTTATTATTAGCTTCCCTTACATATATCATTTGCTTGTTTGTTCCTCTTTGGGGATTTGGGGTGATGACATTGGGGAAAACCATAACTTAGCCCAACTACCTACTCAAGGCCAATGATATCTACTCCTTCTCTTCGTCATTCCTTAAAAGGACCAGCTACAAGCTCTTAGTGTTGCTGGGTCCACTCCTCATTTTGGGAATTGCCCCCACCTCCTCTGACTTAACCTGTAACCTTACACCTTCCAAGGCTTGGTTTAACCTTACACCCTCCAAAGGGGTTTTAGGTTTGGAGCTTTTGCCAGCCCTTGATGCGTATCTTCTTGACCTAATGAATCCTAAAATCACCTAACTTGATGCCATGATTATATTACCAGTATTTTTATTTCTACAAAATATATACATATATATATATATTGAAAAGGATATTGGAGATTTTTTGAATTTTTTTTGCTACTGTAAGTGCATCCAATTTTGAATTAAAATTTGCCAATTTTTTTATGTTCACAAAATTGAAAAACAAACCCTGGTTATTACATATGGGACCCTTCCTCTCAACTCAGCAATTTTAACACTTTCCTTGTCCTTCCAAAAATTATTAATTTATTTGACCAAGGTTATTTGTTGTGTGTGTGTGTGTATCTCTCTCTATTTTTTTTTTAAGGACTAAAGGTTTGTCATAATGTAGAGGTTCATGGTGGGGTAAATGGTCATTGTGCATAGCACAAAAAATGAAGGGTTTGTGGGCTGTGTGTCTCAAGAGTCTGAGATGTGTCCTTTTCTTTTCATTTGTTTTGGGTTTTGGGTCCCATGTGAAAGTTGAACTTAGAAGTATCCTTTCTTTGACATGATTGGGAACACTTAGGGAATGTAATCAACACAAAGAGTAAAGTATCGATATGACATTAGTCAGTACCTTTGATTTGGTTTCGCTCTCTCTCAGCTAGGAAGATTTCATATCTCAGCCAAGTTGCCAACCAAAGTGGTACTAGACAAAATAATCTGAAATATGTGTGTGTTTTTGTTCTTTGGCACAAATGAAAAGATTCATTGCCAAGAGGGAAAAAACAACAGGGACAGCCCGTCATCACCAAAACAGGTGGGGAGCATGAACCTGCACTCAACCCAAGCAATCAACTAATCGAAGTGCCTTCAAGGGCTGTTGTAACACTATCTAACAAATCAACTCTCCCTAACACAAATAACATTGTGCTTTCCCCAGTTCTTATCAAAGCTCTTTAAGTCCTTCAGCTCCTCCCCAGGAGACTGCTAACATTTTTTCACACAACTTGCCATAGGGGCTCTGCCATGATGATCCAACAAAGCCTTCCCAGTATGAGATTTTGCTTCTTCTGGCCTGGCCATTTCTCTTTATTGAACACCAGGTCGTTTCTCTCAATGGTGATAATCTGAAGTCGGATAATCCGAAGTGTAATTCCTTTGAGTAATGACCTCAACCAAGCGACTGGCTGAGCACATCTGGGTTCCCTAGCTGCAAAAATGCAATGTTTCCATTGCATTGGGACTAACTGCTGAGTGTATTTTTCGATACAAAAATAGGACTCCCATCTTCGCTAAAGAGCAAAGAGGCCAATCTAGATGCTACCAATTAGAAGGTGATGATTGGGCAAAACAAGGTGTTTTGGGAGTCTTTTGTGTAAATTAAGTGTGGATCTGAATAAGTACCCCCAGTTTAGTCCAGGTTGAAAATGGTGATGAAACGTTTTGGAAATAGAAAATTCCATGCAGTCAATGAGAAGGCTGAGGAGGGCTTAGGCTTTTTTCTTTTGAGTTTTGGGGGGAAGGGTGAGATTTTTTTGTTTTTTTATGTTCCCAAGTGTTCTCATCAAGTTTCCAAAGTATTCCTATCAGGTTTCCAAATTATGTGTTCCCCAAATTATCAATGTGTTCCCTAAATGGTTCCCAGAATCACTTCATTTTTTTATCCCATATTATTTGGCCATGGTTCAACTTCCATGTGTATAACTTGTAAAGGGGGGGACCAGGGGAAGCATGACAAAGCATGCTTTTATTTTGGGTGGTGGGAAGCATATTTTAGGCTTCCATGTTTGGGAGTTGTCCCCATGTTCCAAAAATATTGGCTATGGACCAATCAAACGGTTCCTTCTAAATGAAAGAAGAAAAAACAAACTTTTGTGGGTGCACCCCTCACTAATCAAAAGAAGCATGAATAATTAATAAGTACTCCCAGTTCATATGAAAACAAGCCACTGCTTCTCACATAATTACACTGTCCATTATGGCAAGTTCAACCCAACAATAGGAAACGTTCCATAAAATTCTCAAGACATATATGAGCTCACATGTCAGAGTAACAAACACTGTGTGAACAAATCCTCAAAATGTGAGACCAAATGAAAACTGCTGGCATCTTTTTTGTCTGCACACTATAAAGATGATTTGAAGAAGTGGCATCTAGCAGCCTAGCTTCTTCTCCTTTTCCTTTCTAGAGAATTCTCGCAAATTTAGAGGTCCATCAAGGAGTAGTCATATGAAAGTTATGCGATGTTAAGAAACATTTCTCACTTATTTCCTGACCCAACTCATTCCACACTCCTTGCACAAGTCATAGAGTTATGGTTTTCAAAGTAGTACTACGTTATTGGCCTTTTGGGGATAGTCCAACTTTTATGGTGACTAGCTGGCAGATTAAAAGCCCCAAAAGTGGCTTCTGACACATGCCTCCTCCAGCAACCATCAACTTGCATTAATTGAAAGCCCATTGCAGCACATGCTGGAAGGCCACACCCAGAAACACACCAACATCACTCATCATCCACCACATGCTTATCACTGAACATTTTTCAATATTTCCTCATTCTTTAACCAAATTGAGTGATTTTTGTGTCATCGGACACACAAACTGAAGGGCTCCAAATGTTCTTTGAGCATCATAAGTAAAGGAGGAACGCAAAAAACACGGGAAAAGGATGGATGATAGTTTGCTTCAAAATCTTTGAAAAAATAGCTCTAGATCCCTCTCTAATTCCAACATTTTCAAAACTTCTTTGTATTCCATAAACAAAAATACAACATCAAAGATTTTAAGAATAAAATCTTAATGTGTTTTAAGTCACCCATCACCAAACCCTAAACCCCCTTACATCAAACACCCCATATTTTTTCTGTTTTTTTATTGAATTGAATGTTTTGGCATCATTGGAAGTGCTAAGGGGAAAACAAAAACATCACAAACTTGCCCCCTCCATGTATATGTGATTTTATAACCTTTTAACAATGTGATCAAAATTAAGTGCTAACAAAGTGTCGATACAATCATTGATATGATGTTATGATGACATTAGAACACATTGTGATGATTAATCTTATATTACAATGTCATTATAACATCATATCAATGATTGATCAACATTTCACTAGCACTTAATCTTGAACACATCGTTAAAACCTTGGAAAAGCACAAATACATGGAAGGGGCAAGTTTGTGATGAAATTTTTTTTGAGCTTCATAAGCATAGGCATACTGTGTCAAGATTTGACCTCCTTTGATTTCTCAATTGTTTATTCATTAGCCTATCAAACTAACGCCTACTTATTGTAGTACATTTTTAGGTTTGTCAATAATTAAATTATTTCTGGAAATTTCAAAAATATACAAATTATTTGTTTGAAATGTTGAAATCTAAGGAAATTTTTTAATTAAAAAAAATTGGTGAGAATACATGAGCTTCTTGCTTTAGGCCAATCAACTATTGGAGAGCAAATATTCAATAATTGACAACATTTTTCTATGTAATAATTTGATGGAACACTATCTATCCCCAATTTTGCAAAAAAAACCAATAAAATCTGTTGTAAAAAGGTTTATCATGTTAAAGATTCAAAGTCTAAAAAACATACCAAAAAAACTCCCTATATTTATTTCCAAAATTTCATAAATTATTATTTTTCCTATTATAGTTGATTTTCAAAAATAAAATAATTATTCAACACCCTTTGCCAAATTTTTAAAATAATACAATGTAAAATTGACTTTAAATGATATAGGGAACATGTATAAAACAATTACATTGTATTTAAGTTTCCAAATCCAAGTTTTTCATAAATGTATATCTTATATTCAGACCTTTTTATATATTGGTAGATTTGTTTATGTACTAGGATCATGCAAAGAGTGTTTAATCTAATTTGGTTTTTACTAGAGATTATGTTCACAATTCATGTTTCTCTAAGGCATAATATTTTTGGTTTCAAATGCACAAAAGGTGGACTAGTTGTATACATGATTTTATAGAGTTGATATCTAAGTTTTAGACCTAAGTTGTGAGAGATATTGATTTTTTTGTAGTTTTTATCATTAGAAATTCATTAGAATCAAAAATTAAATTTTAAAGAAAATTGGATTTCAAACCTAGGTTAAAAAAGATGTACCATTTCCCCTTTCAAAATTCATTCAATATTATAATGTGAGCTTAAAAACATAGGTCACACTAGTCATAATGAACCATGGAAGACATTTTTGGACAACATTGGAATGCCAAAATCCCCAAAATGCTCAACATACCCTCCCCTTTCCTCTTAGCCCCCAAAAAGCAAAAAAAATGGTCTCTTTGATGCATTCTATTTCACTACATTGGATGCATAGATATGTTATTCCTAATTATGTTCATCATCATTTTTGGTGTAGGCTAATGGCAAAGGCATTAATTGTTGCCATGTTTTCTTTTATTTTGAACTTTGGGTTGGTTAACACCAATGTTGTGTGTGCAAATGTAAACAATCATATAACATGTCATGTAAAATCATACCCAAGTTTTTACACTTGTACTTTTTACAAAACATAGCTTGGGATTTGCATCAACACTTGCATAGCATGTGTACATATAAATTTTGAACACATGCACACAATGATGTGTGTATTTTTTTTCTTTATGTAAGCATAAATTATGGTGTAATACATTTTTAATACGAAACCATAACCTTCGATGCTTTTTGGAGGTGCAATACTTCATTCTATTATGAACCCTAACATCTTGTGGGAGAATGTACAAATAAACACAATACACAATATTCTTTGCATATGCAAAAAACAAATCTTCTATTTCCAAGGTTCAACATGATAAATGTGGAGTGAAATTGATTTTCATTTTTTTTAAATAAGCAAATAGTAGGGATGAGGAAAAAATAGGGAGGGAGTTAGAGAGGGAAAAAAAGTTAGGTATGGAAGGATGATATTTTGAAAAATCCTTTCCATTGTCATCTAAAGCATTCAATCATGTTTTTCTTCTTTGTTAAGGTTTTTTGCAATTGTAATTAGTGGCATTGTTGTTGCCCTGCAAACTTTTGTGCTACTATAAATTCCAACATGTTGTTACTCCTTACTTTTTCTTTTTTTTTTCATTATATTTTATTGTGGTTGTTTTGTACCTCCTTTTGTTACATCTTACATAATATAGGGTCTAAGGTTTAGTTTGAGCTTCCCCAAGTTACTCCTTTTCATGTACATTTTTTGCAAGTTTAGGTGATGATGATGTGATCATCTTGCAATATTTTAACATTGTTATAAGCTTCATTAGAGACTTAATTTAGGCAAGTTCCACACCTTGACATATTGCACATATTTTTGTTGCAACCTTGTTTTATTATTCAAAAAACTAAAACCATCAATGATAATGGGAGATACAATACCTTCATTTTTTAGAAATCATAATTTTTTGTGGCAATGTGAGGTGCAATTTCCCCCATCTTTTTATATCCCTTAATTATTTATGAAGGAATGACCACAATACCCTTTGCATATGTGTATTCATTTCATTTTCATGTGTTATGTCTCTACATAAGGTAAAAAGTTTGATTCTAATTTACAAGTGATGTATTCAACAATTATCGATGTGAAAGTAAAATTTCAAAACTCATGTTTTGGCTTTATGTGTCAAACTATAGCAAGTGAACAAAGGTATTCAAACTTGGAGGTTTTAATCTCATTGCCAAATGAAGAATACCACTTGAATTTTTCGAATGAATTTTTTTTTCTTATCTCCTTGCATTAAAATGACCCTACATTTAAAGGCACCCAGATATCCTCATCCACATGTATTAATATAAACACCAAAAGCTTTGCCTCACGAATGCCAATTGATATAAGCCTTATTGACTTTGCAGAAACAAGCAAAATTTGGTCAAGTTTGTATAAACCATGTAATTGTATTCTTTGTGTTTTACACTTAACCTATTTTACACAAAATGAAATGAGATTACATGATTTTACACTTGCATTTACACATCTAAAGTTATACACCTACACTTAATAAACGGGTATATCAAAAATCATATATATGTAGGCACTAATTAACACAACTTGTCAAGTGAAGGCAAATTAAACTCATATTTTATTTGAACTCTAAAGTTTTAATTATAAATACCTTTAATAATTTCACGAACCCAAAAAATTTTGGCCTTACATCAATTTGGCCTAACTTTTCAATGGTGGTGATATATCATCTTCATAATTAACTCCTTTAAGATCTTGTTTTTTATAAATACATAAAAAACTTCAAAACAAAATGTGTTGCGTAGATCTTAACACAATTGACAAAAAGATCATTTGAATTGAAGACAAATATTATTTTTGTATTCTAATAATCACATATGCTAACCATCAATGTAAAGATTTAACATCTTCAACCAAAGATGAAATCTTATAGCTCACCAACTAGGAAATCCAATGAAAGCAAGTTGTGACTCGTGAATGTTCCAACAAAACTATGTCCACCATTAGGCTACTCATTAAGACCTAGCTAAAATTTTCTTAGTTTTGGAGGATGGCACCTCATGGAACATAAATTGGGTCACTATCCCAAAGCTAACACCTTATACAAAAGGTTTCACATTTGTGGGAGCCTTGGTGTTAATGATTTGTAAAGGGCCTCCTCTATCCCACATAGCACCGAACAAAAGATTATATTATATTTTGCAAGTCAAAACATAGTGCAGTTGTGAGGCACTTCAAAAAATGGAATGCCAATAGGATTGAAAAATGGAATACATGCTCCAATAGGCATTCTATTTTTCAAAATGCCCAATGTCATTTTTTCCCATGATACCTAATGGGTACCAATTTTGCTTGGATATTAAGATTCGAAGACTATTCAAATTATCTATATAAAATATTATCCAAAAATTTATAACATAAGGATATACTACATAAGAAAAATTAATAATACCTTTGACCAAATGGATTTTTTTTAAAAAGAATTTCATTTGGTGAATATGCATTTGCCAATTTTCAAATTTAGAAGAATCACAAGATATGTACAAAACTTAAATATACATTCCCAACTTTTGGAATTAATTTTTTCAATCACACATTTGCCCCATTGACACAAACCAATAACTTGTGGGGGAGTTGAAGCCCAATTCTTTAAAAAAACTTACCCAATGTAATACAAATTTCTTGCCCCAACCACACTCCACCTAACCCTCAAACACACACATCACAACCAAAAGCCATCCCTATCATTGATGATATAAGTAATTTTACATGAACCAAAATAAAGTTATTAGTTCATTGAAATGCAAAGTGAAAACTATCGTTTAAATTTTGCAATCCCAAAAAAACAACATGAACCAATTTTTAATTCACCTTGCCAATTAATCATTCTCCAACTCCAAATGCTCAAAATAATATGATTCCTCAATCACATCAAAATTATTTTTTGCCAATGAAGATTCAATTGTCAAAAAGCCTATTAAATCTTTATGCTTTGAACAATTTGAATGAAGATTGTTAGGCTAGTTCTTCACCATGGTTATGATCCAATCTAAAGTATCCACCTGCAACCTACAGTGTCTTAAAACTATCAACACAATAACAAGATTAAACAAAGGTTCACTTTCAATTTGTGGCTTTAGAATTTGCAAGATCTATTTGGCAAGGAAGTTAACATTTGGGAATTGGTTTTCATGAATTCGCTAGCAAGCAAAGGGATCGACACATGTAATAATCTAATTACAAATAACCTCTTGAACAAGGACAACTCCCCAACAACAAATGCACTAGAGAACTTTTGCATAGATGCATTTACACCAAATATATTATTGTATCCTTTAATAAAATCACCAGATCTAACAACAAATCCAATAGCTTCTATTGCACATGTTTGGACATTAAGGTTTAATACCTCAAACATAATCATTAGAAGAAGGATTATTGCATTAGCACCATACTTAACAACAACATGAATATAAGCCCTGCATCCCACATAATTTTCCATAACCTTCAAAGATTTGAATCAAGGATCAAACATATTATGCACGTGTTTGAATCATAGGCTTGCAAAAATTGCAGAAACGTTTAATCACCTTAGCAACATGTTGTTTTTGAAAAATAAAAAGTTCAACATCAAATGCATCTAGAGCATCAAATGCATCCAAAGCATCAAGAACATGTATAGCCTATTCACCTTTAACATCCAAAGTTAATGTCAAATTGATAAATCTACTAAGAGCATCATATAACAACCAATGCCCTCATGATTGGTTCATCACACAAGCAATGACAACACGGTTCAAAACACTTGTGAGTGCTTCTACAATTGCCTATATTTCAACCTTAAGAACCATTTGTTGCAAAACAATTGTCTTTTACCAACCATAACATTTTTAAAATGGCCTTTTTGAATTCCAATACCTCTTCAAACATGATTATCTTATTAACAAATCTTACTTTCACTATGGTCTTGAGTTTTTGAGGCCACAACCCCTTTTCACACATGCCTTTTCCCATTCATGCCTTCCATTTCCCTGTTTTTTTGTCCATCTAATTATTTTTGATAAATTGCCTTAAGTAAATTTCACATTAACTTGTTTTAAACCTATAGTCATCTTCTCATCATTAATAACATATAGGCAAACTTTAAACATAATGGGACCAAAACATGCACTTTCATATTAAATCCTCTAAAGTTTCAAAGGGCAACAATGCACAACAACACATTTTGGGTTTTGTAATTAGCTTTTATGACTATGTATTAGTTAGAAAGGACATTTGTGACTAGTGATTATTGAATTGTTAAACCCATGTCATTTCACCCACTTGGTTGTAAAGGACATATAGTTGCAAAAACCCAATGGTCTTATCAACTAATTTTTAAAAAATTTCTTTTAACATTGAAATTCCACATCAACATTGACCTTGATATGACATGTAAAGTGCATGCCATGTCAACCTAGTTGTTTTTCTCAACTAAGAGTTACAAAAGATGCATTGATAGATGGATGACATGTGTCAAAAATCTATAAATACAAGTTTGATTATGAATCATCAAACATGAACAAAAGTTAACCTAGCCTAGCATAGGTAGTTAGCTTAACCAAAAGTCAACCTAACATAACCTAGGTAACTAGCTTAGTCAAAAATCAACTTAGCCTAGTTTAACTAGCTTAGGTTACCTAACTTAAGCTAAGTGGCCTAGGTTAAAAACAAATTTCAACCTCCTAGCCTAAGGAGCTTAAATTCAATTACTTAATTTAAGTTATGTGATTTAGGTATTATAAATTGCAAGAACAAGGATTTGAACCCCTCGCCTCCACTTTGGGGTTCAAATCTTCATCCATTGCATTACCACATTTTTTAATATTAAGTTTATTAAACACAAAATTAGAAAGATCAAATTTTTTAGCCTTAAATTAAATTATGCCACCCTAAGTTGAGATAGTTCAACCTACCTACTACCTATCAACCTAGCTTAGGTTAACCTAGGCTTCCCTAGGTTGACTTTGGATGAGTTAGGTCAATTTAGACTACCTACAAGCCTAGCCTATGTTAACCTAGGCCTCCCTATGCTAAAAGTAAATTAACCTAATTTAGCCTAGCTAGGACTACTTTGGCTTTAAACTAGACTTAAATTAAGTTAGGATAGACCTAGGTAGGTTAGACCTAAACTAAACTAAGCTAATTTAGGATAAACATAAACTAAGTTAATTTAAACATGGTTAAACATAATTATATTAGATAATTTTGGCTAAAAATAATCACCTAGGCTAAACATGGCTAAATTATTAAACTAAACATAATTATTTAAGCTACTTGCATGGTTGAAATTTGTTAATGTATAACTAAATTAATATAATTAATATTTAAAATAATGATTTAGGTTAAACATGGTTAAACTAACATAGATGAAACTAAACATAATTTTTATGTTAAACATGGTTAAACAATGATAAATTAGGCTATATTTGAATATTTAGTTATATTTGGCTAAATTTGGAAAAATTAAAATAAAATTCGATATTGAAACAATACATGGTTAAATTAGGCTAAATTATGATACAATTATAAATTAAACTTGGTTAATAAAATGATTGGTCCTATGCGATTATAGTTATTTTTCTAGTCATTTTTATTAGTTGCATGAGTCATAAGATTGACTACTAGTTGCTAAAAACATTTTTATTGTTTCTTTAATCATGTTGAACATTGTAGTTGCATAAAACAAGTCGTAAAAAACATGTTTTGGCATTATGAATATTTTAAACCAACTAATAAATGTAATTTTATTGAAATTTGTGTCTTGGGTGATTAGGTTGACTACTAGTTGTTAAAGACATTCTTAGTCGTTTCCTTTATTGTGTTGAACATTGTAATTGCATAAGACAAGTCATAAAATACATGTTTTGGCATTATGAATGCTTTTGACCAATCAACAAATGTAATTTTATTGAAATTAATTTCATGAGTCATTAAGTTGACTACTAATTGATAAAAACATTCTTAGTCATTTTTTTGATCATGTTGGATATTATAGTTGCAAAGGACGAGTCATAAAAAACATGTTTTAGCATCATGAACACTTTTAACCAATCAATAAATGTAATTTTATTAAAATTAATGTCATGAGTCAGAAGGTTGATTATTAGTTGTAACACCTTGTTGACACATTGCCTACCACATCATCATCATTAGAAATTGAATCATTATTAATTGCTATTAGTTATAAAAGTAAATGGTATTTATGAATTTTGAATTTTAAATCATTCAACTATATTAATATAAATTCAATAATAATAATTTATGTACCCAAAAATTGAACAAGTTGTCATATTGATTATAGTCACAAAACTATGATGCCACATGGCATTTTAAAGTCTTTTGCAACTACATAATAATTTTTGTGACCAAGTAATTATAAACATAGTCGAAAAAAACAATAATCATTTTTTAAACCAATCACAAAACCCAAGATGTGTTGTTGTGATGAACAATCGAACATAATGCTATCACCATAGATGTCAAGTTGTTACCTTCATTTTTCACAAAAGTAGTCATATGGTGCATTAAATCATACTTTTCAATAAAAAAACACGATTGATTAGCCATGGGAAGCCTTATGGCTTCATGAACCTCAAATAAGCCAATGGTAATATGTCGAAGGATCCAAGAATCATTCAAGTAATTATTACCAAGGCAAAGGTTTCCACACCACCTTTAAACATCTAGAGATCAAAATTGGCAAATATAGTCTTTACTTCAACAAACCTCGATAACACATGTAATTGCATAGTTTTTGAAACCATTGTAGTCAACACATCTTCACCAAAGTAACACGAGAAGGAAAAATAACATGTGGGCATTGGCGTAAAACCAACCTTTGTAACCAAATATTTTCACAAGTGAAAAGGGGCCTATACCCTTTACAAATATATAAAACCATGTTTTCAAAAAATTGATGTTGTGCATCATTAGACTTCTTGTAAAGATTTGTAGCATCAAAGTATGCCATGATTACACACCCAAATGGCTTAAATCACTTGTTCCCAAGTTGTTGACTTTGATTTACATCAACAAGTTCTTCAACAATGGCCAGCTCTTTAAAAAGAACTAATTTTGAATGTGCAGATTCAACATGGGTCTTCATGGGAGTGAAGTCCCATTAAGCTTATTGTACCTAATAAGACCTTTTCGTGAAGTAGGTCATTGGCACATATCAAGAACACCAACTTGTTTTGTTCTACAAATAATGCACAGTAACATTTGTGACTTCTCAACATCCACAAGTTATCTTTGACAACAAAAAAACCCCATTATATTGAAGTTCAACTATGTCATTTTCAAGCAACAGCTTGGGATCATATAACTACAAGCATTGTATTTCAACCTCAATAGAATTTGAGGCAACAACAATAGAACTAGCAACAATAAAACAATGCATATGCATGCTTTGAACATTTTGATGTTGGTGGCATTCTATCAATTTTTCCACCACATGGAAAACTAATACCACCAATGGATTCAACCAAATGCACTTTATTTTCATTAACCTATGACCTAACACTTAACCAACAAAAGTGCCAAAACAAAAAAAAAAAAAAACAAGTTTAGGGCAATTCATGGAAGCTTTTTTGAGTAAAAATTTGAAAAAATATATGGACATGGAATAGATAATGCAAAACACATGGAGCCCATAAAAAAAATCAAATTCAAAGGGTTTGACTTAAGAGTTACTTCGTTGATTGATGTAAAAATGAAAAAACATTGCTACAAGATGTGTTTGAATGTTTGAATTTCCACTAAAATTATAGATGCTCAAATTGGAAGAGTGTTTCAACAACTATAACAACAAATTAACACCAAATTGTAGCAACTATCAACTATAACAATGAACCAACACTTAATTACAACAACCATTGATTATATCAATAAACCAACACCAAATTATAAAAACCATCAATTACAACAACAAACCAACACTGAAAATTACAAGGAACAAGGAGCATTGGAAAAGCGCTTTAAGAATTGTAGAATTTAATGACTACAACTAGTGATTGCAACAAGCATCAACTATAGCAACGAACTAACACTAAATTGCAACAACCATTGACTATAGCAGCAAACCAACATCGATGCTCATTAAGAATTGCAACAACTAGTGATTACAACAACCATCGACTACAACAACGAACCAACATTGTTGCTTTTCAAGAACTACAACAACCACTAACTACAACAATCATCAAATGTAGCAACGAACCAATGAACCAACATTGAAAATCACAGGGAAAGTTGGAGGAGTGGTTCAACAACTACAATAACAATGAAAGTCACAAAGGAGGAAGGAATGGAAAAAGGATATAGTGTGCACTCAATGCATTGCCGAAAGTTAGGACCAACGAAAGGAGAAAGGCCACGATTCATAACTCAAGTTTCGCCACAAATACTAAAGTTGATATCACAAGGAACAAGGAGAGAAATAAGATGTGCATTCTGCACTCAACCTTTGCCTAAAAATGTTAAACCCTAAAGCTGAAAGTTGCAAAGGAGAGCTCATAGGCACTACACACTTGGCACTCAAAGTTTCATCACAAATTGCTAAACCCTTTGAGCTCCATCTCCATCTTATCACTCAACCCTAACTGGTTATGCGTTGGAATGCACCGGTTATGCCCCGGAATGTATGGCATATCCATTGGATATGAATACGCATATTAATGTTATGCATATTTGGACATATCCATACATGAACGCCTGGATGTGTATACTAATAATCGCACATCATGCCTGGATATGCATGAATGCTGGTTACTATGTGAATGCATTTCACCAGATATGTATCAGGATGAATTTTTAAAAAAAACCAAATTTTGGATATGACTACATGCATATCTGGATACTATCCAGCTTCATATCTGGATTTTTCCATATCTCCAAGCAACACTGGTGGGTACCCATTCGGATACCCACCGCTTAGTACTCTACCTTCAAATAGGAGCATTCAATGGTCTTCAAATTACAATTACAACACCGTAATAACAACTGATTAATCATACAGAATCTGCCTGTGTGGCCAATTCTACACACCTTATGCAGATTCTGCATAATTAATGACACCCCTCTTTTTTTAACTCCAGAGAAAGGGTTGTCCAGGTTTGATTGAGGCCTGCCTAGGCTTGGTAAAATCCGGAATCCACCATGGATGGCTCCTTCTCAGGGAGACAAATTCTGCATATGCTTGCACTCATAAGAAAATTACAGCATTATTGAATGACATTCCGACACTTACATCTATCTCCACCATATGTGTACCTCACACAAAATAACACAATTTAATTTCATGTGTTTGAACTTTGAGCACCTCAAGATGGGTTATTTTGGTGTTACATAGAGGGTTAGGTAACATACGGGTTAGAAATGTTTGAACCAGTGTTGCGGGCGTACCTTGATTGGAGGGTTTGAACTCTTGGTTCCGGTTCTGGTTAGTAAAATCTGAACCTGAACTGGATATGATTTTTGGAATCGGTTCCAGAATTGGAATCTATTTTATTTTATTTTTATTTTTTGAAGAACCAGACCTGGGAGTAGATTCCACCTATTCCTGGTTCTATTTATGTGTGGAACTGGAACCGAAATTTTTTGTTTTGAAATTTTTTAGGGGGAAAAACAAAAAATGAGAGCTAGCTAACCAGAGGTTAATCAATAGTTAGCTGCCAATTCCAGTCCGGATTATCTGGAATCAGGTCTGATTTTCAGAAGCAGACCCAAAAACAAATTTGAAAAAACCAGACCTAAAAACGATTCATAATTCCATTTATGTGTGAAACCAGAATCAGAACCAGAAGCATTCTAATTTATTATTGAGAACCAGAACCAGAGTTATGAAGTTCTTCATAAAAGTAAGGAACCACCCAACCCTGGTTTAAACCCCTCTAAATAGGTGGTTATTTTTTTAAGTGTTATAGAGAAGGCTAGGTGAATATGTTAGCAGCAAGTAAAGGAAATTACAGTAATTTCCTTTTTGCCAACTTTCAATTGAGGATTAAAGTGAAACCCCCTCCAAGATGGTAAATAGTGATGGGTTTCATCCACTGGTGTGCTGGTGGGTGCCAATTCACTTGGACCCTAATAGGAATGGATGGGTTCCATCCACTATTGGATTGAGAGAACCAGTACTCACCAGCACACCATCAACTAACTGCATGCCCCCTTATGACTCAGTTGTGGATGAACTTCAACTGAGTTAATATCTGGTGTCACCTTGGTAACCCATTATGTAAGAAGTAAATCCTATTTATATAGGGTAGATAGGTAGGAAAATAGGTGACTACTAGGTAAGTAGATGGTTCATACACAGTTAAGGGCTGTCTTTACTACCTACTGACGACCCACAACTACTTAGTAGGTTGGTAGGTCAAAATTAGGGTTGGTAGTCAAAAGAGCAACTGAGGAATCCACCATGGTTAGCTAGTGAACTGGAACCCAATGGAGAACTGTATCCTGACCACTTACCATCCATCCTTCATGCTGTGTAGATTCACATTCACAGAAAATGGTGATGGATTCCATCCATTGGCGTTCTGATGGGTGGGTACTGATTAACTCAAATGTAAAGTAGCAAGTGGAACCCGGCAAGGTAAAAATTGGGAGAGTATGAATGTGTTGGCCCACTTGCCCAGTTAGCATGGATTTTTTCCCTTTTATTCTTTTTGTGTGTAAAGCCCTGTTGGTATTTTTGGTCCACTGACCAATAGTACCATTTAAGTGGGCCTGGTTAGCAGGGATTTTTGCTCTTTTTTTCTTTTCGCATGGAAACCCCTGTTGGAATTTTGGTTTCACTGCACAATGGCAGCATTTATGAAGGAATGTTGGGTAGGAATTTGGAAAACATCAAGAGAGCAAAAACAAAAGACACACACACACACACACACCATATTTTTGAAGATTACAATCTCTGTATCAAAGTACAAACTGCTGGTCTGGTTTGAAACAGATGCAACAAAGTTGCCAAGACAGCACCACACACACACAGAGTGAGAGAGTACTACTTACACCCAAAAAAAACAAAAGCAGGATCTCCAAACCATGTTGCAGAGTGTGATATGCAAGAGGAGTACAATTGGGTGCAGTGTTAGTAGGAAACCTGTTGCAACTAGGAACAACTTTGCAAGCAATAATTATAGGTGGAGTACAATTTGGTGCAGATGTGTGTAGTAGGTGACAGTGCTGCAAAGCTGGAAACAGCACAGCTGCCGAGCAGAGTTTCGCCTTCTTCCCTCCCTCCAACACTAAAAGCTGATTTCTTCAGCAGGGGAGTGTTTTCTCCTTGAAAGAAGGGAGCAAAACTGCATCATCCATATCACATAAAGAGTTCTATATGCCATCTTCACTTTGTGATGCCAGGGAAAGCTAAACCCTAATTTTGGTGTAAAGAATATAGTTGGCAGCTTTATTAGCATCACATGACATGTGTATTCATTGGCACAAGTTCCATCTAGACATTCAATTCACAAGCTGATGGCAGTCCCTTGCTCACCAAAGCCCTGCTCAAGGCTTTGTGTGCAGTCAGCTCCCTAATGGATGTATGTAGGTAGGTACACTAAGTTAGTATTCCATAAGATCAAATAAAACTAGTATAGTGTGAAGTAGGGTTCAAGAATGAGGGAAAGCATTAATTTCCTCTGAAACAAGTCTGTTTTACAAAAAGAAAAACCATTTCTTGCACTTGATATGCACTCTCTTCTGCAGCATCCCCAACTGCAGCTTGATCAGTTTCAGATCAATACTGTTGTATTTTGTGGGGAGAAACAGACTGACGTAAATATACCATGCAGATTTTGGAAGCAGGTTTCTATTGCCTCAGAGAGGAAACTTCTACATGCTAAAAGTCTCTGACCAATAAATAGAAACTATCTCAAGACAATTTAGGACATTTTCAACTTGAGCTCCACCTCTTTTATCAAACTCTGGAAGAGAAAAAACTGTAAACACCCACTTTAGACCTGCCCCATCATACTAAACAAGGGGACTGCCTGAAATGTACTGATGAAAATATTTAGTGGCAAAGATTCCCCCCCCAAGAGATAAATGCTGATGGGGTGTGGCAGGGTGAGGACGACTACAGGCAAAAGCATGAATCACTCATTCTTCACTGTTCTTCTTGAAAGATCGCCTTAATCCAGAGCCTTGTAAGCTGCGAACAGCAACTTTAACTGCTCCTACTGCACCTAATTGTTTCATGTATGGTGTCATTCCCACATTCTCATTACCAGCAGAATCCACAATGTCCATAGCTAATTGCACCCCAACATAGAACGCCACCTGCATATACAGAATAATGCTGTCAAAGCTTGTTCTATCTTGATACTAATGTGCAGTCAAAATCCAGGTTGTATTTAACAGTGTTGAATTGAATTCCATGCCAGGATTCACAATGTGATTGAAACCACAATCAAGCCATTCCACATCTTGGTGGTACCCACATTCCAACACTTCAAACAAAGACAATAAGTGGGGCCCTCTGGTATCAAGTTTGACGGTTTGGAAAGCATCAATCCTTGATGCCCCAAATAGAATGGACATGCGATCAGACCCAGAACAGTAGCTGGTAATCTTCAAGCAAATACCTATGAGTTCCTCAATAAACAAAGTAACTGTGATGTAGTGTACCTCTCCTGTTGCACTTCGGACAGGTGACAGATGCAGGTGATTCCAAAATGATGTTTTGTCCTTCCTGTACCCACAATCAGAAACCAATAATCATAAGAGAAAAAAAAACCATTTCAAACAATCAACTGTCCCAACATGCATGCAACCAACTTGAATCCCTTTAATGTGAGCAGAACAAGGGGTAAGCTCTATGCCACCATTTTAGCAGTCACATTCTGCATCAGGTATGATATTTGACCAAGTTTTTGGGAACAAGAGGTTTCTCACACCTTAGGAGTCCACAACTAGTGAGAACAAAAATCTCTGCATCCTTAGTGGATCTACAGCACCCTGAAGTATGAACTATGAACCAATGTTGGGCTTGTACCAGTATCAAACCCTAAAACCCTAAACCTGGTATGTAGACTGGTACCAGTCCTGGTATCAAAGAACCAACCAGACTCATATGATCTAAGGCAATACCAGCCTCATACCAGTACCTGGCTCAGAGGCACTGAGGTCATACCAGCTTCATACAAGGGCTGTACCAGTCACCATACCATGTATATAGAATATACCTGCCTCATACCAGCCAAAAATCACCCTTGGACCCTATACCAGGACCAGGCTGGTATGAAAGTCTAAAAAAAGATCAAATACAATACCCAGCTGGTAAGAAATTTCTTTAAAAGATCCAATACCAGTACCAGGCTCGTATGAATTTTTTTTGAAACACCCAATACCAATGCCAGCTGTTATTGGGTATGTTCAAAAGTTGATACCTTTCCAACACTGGTATGAACATCAAAAATCAATAAAACCTTGTAAGACCTTTAAACCCAACAAAACATCATTGGTGGTAAATATATATTATGTGTACCTGTAGTTTAAAATGCGTACAGTGCAGGCACGTTCACCTGCTATACTCTCACGAATCTGGAACAAACAAAAGAATTTTCTTTAGGTGCATAAACCAAACAATATGAAGACTGGACCTACGGGTACCATGAATGCTAATAATAAGTCCCTTGAAACCACCAGGGAGCATACAACAATTTAACCATTGTTTATGTTTCATAACAGCAATAGGGAAGCTTAGCCCACTACTGAGAGATACACTGATAAGCAATCTCTAATTTGCAAAAGGGTAAGAATGTAGTAGACATGCCTTCTGCACAGCTTCAGGATCAGTATCTGGACCCTGGAGAAAGCGGCAATTGCGGCCAATCACCTCCTCCTGGCTATAGCCTGCCAGAAGTTTGAAACCCAATTTTTTTTGTAAGTACTTGACACAAGCAAGTATTGATTGTCAATCTCGCACAGATATCTTTCATACATATCTACAGCTTCCAGACTTAGAGCCCCAACAGGGGCTGTTTCCAATCAGACGTGATTTCTTGGGACCATGCAGAGCTGTGAAAATAATTTTCATGGCACTAGGACATCCAGAAAAGACACAGAATGATCCTGAGTTTCCTCTATTATCTCAGGGATGTGTGTGTGTGCACGTGTGCTGCACCCTCAGCACCTTTTTGCTTTGTGGTATCATGTTTTTCTTGTTGCAAGAATCTAGTTGCAATTTGATGATAAACAAACACAATATCGACAGTGTGAATGCGCACCAGTTATTTCACAGAATACTTTACTGGCGTGCACAATTGGGACGTCAGGAAGTTTGGGATCTGCCCTGCATGAAGCACAAAGCCCACACAAAGACTTGTCTTATTAGGCTCCCACAATTGTGAGAAATCAAGCATTGGCCAGATGATCAAAAATGTGATTTCATGCATAAAACCCAAAAACTAGCAAATGAAGACCAGTAGTAATATCAAACAAACAAGCCTTCAACTCTTGATGTTTAGCAAATTTAGCAAATGTATCCTCACTCTGGGTAACCCCAACTAGGTTTACATTTGCACCAGCTGACTACTCACCAGATCACAATCTCCAAAAAAACACAAAGTTTCGAAACACAAGCAAAGCCCAAAAAAATTCACTTTAGACACTAGTACCCCTGAATTGTGATTCTTCTATTTGTAAATATTGCCATGAATCTAGATACTCTTTTTTGTGATACAACTTACCAAGAATCTCTCAATTTGTTACCTCTCCATCTTACATCCCTCATACAAGTTTCAATGTGACAGATGAGGCCAAGTTCCAGACATTTCATGTAACCAAGCAGGATCACAAATCACAAGTGGGTTCTACATTTTCCTCCACAAAAGACACCCCACCTCTTTTTTTCCTTTTTTTCCCCATGATAACTGCCAGGTATGACTGGAAAATGAAAAATAAATAAAATTTTGCTAGCTCTGTATGTCAGGTAATGCTGTCAGAGTGGGGTGTTCCCAAAATAAGAAATCCCTCAGCTCTGCCCAGAATGCATATCCAGTGATCACACTGTCCACATGAAGGTGTGGGACGGCAGATTATGTCATTTTCTTGACCAGATTATATATCATCTTCTGGTGATGATCATGCACTTGTAATAGTGACCAAAATGTGTCTTTTTAACATGGATTTTTAAAATTGTTTGAATGGGCTCACTCGGTGCCTTAGCCAACATAATGGGCAGGAGGGGCTTGACAGTCTACATTTCAGTTTTGTTTCATGTGCTGATTACACCAATCTGAGGTTATCAACATTGCTCATCATAAACCTTCTGAGTTCGCAGTAGCCATGCCCATTCAGTGAACCTCTCTGTGCCATATATTGGTTCAAGAAAGAGTGTCACCAATCTGGTGGAAAATCCTTCACTCCTTGAACAGGTTAAATTAAAACCTCTGCCATGGAATCAATTTTCCATTCTTGGGTCATAAGGTTTAGGGTTTAGGATCAGAACCTATGTGCCTGGTATTCCTAACAACTGAATGTTTAACAATATGGAGAAATCAGAACCCACATAATCTCCATAATTGCCCAATGGATTTCTATACCAATTGTGCACCTTTTTACATCAATCATACACAAGTGTGTCTCTCACATGCATGTGTACACAGAACAAAACACTTATTAGAAGACAGGAAAGCAGACTGAGGTAGCAGCAGAAGAACACTCACAGCACAAAACTTTGCTGGATGCGGGTGAGAGAGAGCATGAGAGATGAGCACACCACGCCTGCAACCGCACTCTCTGCTATCTCCTTGCACCTCGTCTCTGCCACACCTCTTCCTCCTCCTCCTATTCTACTGTTCTCCATGAGATTGCACAAAATTGTCTGCACTGCACAGGCTGCTCTGCCCTTATCCTCATCCTTTGCAACACATTTGTGGCGGTCCTCCTTCTCATCTGCTTCAACAAAACACACACAATCTTGAATTTCATTTAGTGCAAACCACACTCTCATCTGCTTCAAGAGACACACACAAGCCCACATTTCATTTAGTGCAAATTCCTTTGAATTCTTTCAAGACCAGAATTGCCTTCATTGCCCTGGTAGCAAGCACCTGTGAGATTGAAACCCTAATTTCAAATCTGCTTGTTATGCCCCTATTCTAGGGTTTGGTGGAGCTTGCACTCACCTCCAGCAGCTCTGAGATGGTGTATCCCAACTTGGGTCTCCTCAACATTCAGTCTCGGCCTGCTGCTGTCTTCATCCCCATCTTGTGCACGACCCGATTCTTCCGTTCCTAGTTTGCGAGAACCATCATCAGCATTCTTATTCCAAAAGCGGTGGTTGAAGACATCTCCCTGCTGTTGTTCCGGCACAGGCACCTCTCCTTGGATTTGCTGCAGGCACTCAGAGCGTGCTTCTTTCCTTTTCTCGGCATCCATAAGATTCAACTTCTTGGAAGCAAGGAGAGCTGCTGCTGCTGTAGCTGTCGCAGAGAAGGGCGTGGGCGTCTGGACGCCGACGAAATGGACCACAGTGCCGTCCTTCCTAGAGTAAACGGGCGCCATGTAAAACAGGTTCCAGAATGGGTTTCCGTGCTTTGTGTAGTTGAGAATGTGCACCTGACAAGGCCTTTCCTCGCGCACCGCGTCGCGAATCTCCAGCACCGTGCGTCGATCCGTGTCGGGGCCCTGAAGAAATCGACAGTTGCGGCCAATGACCTCGTGGTGCTCGTACCCACTCATACTACAAAAGCCCTCGCTCGCGTACACAATCGGGTTGTCGGGGAGCCGCGGATCACTCAGCACGAAATTAAAATCGTACTGCCCCAACGAATGTTTCAAGCTCTCCTTGTAGTACCTCTTCACAGAAGCTGTCAGTTCCTCCTCTCCAAGCTCCATGCCGCTGCGACGGCGACGGGTAGTGGGTCTTTTGGATTTTCTCGCCAGCTCTTCCTACAACAGGATGCCAGTACACAGGAGAATTATTTCCACAACTTCCTCTGTTTCCAGGAGCAGATCCTCTCACCCGTGCCTGCTTTCTTTCTTCTTCTTGTTCTTCGAAAAAATATATATACAAGCTTGAAGAAGACAAGGACGAACAATTGTGCCGAGATGTGCACAGAAACAACTCTGTGCACTGCAATCCTCCTCCTTCCCACAACCACAAAATCTCGCCGCCTGTTATTTTAGGCTAGTTCTTTCTTGTGAAGAAGAAGAACACGTTTTTGCACGATTGAAGATTTGTATGTAAACTCATTGCAAAACGACAAGAAGATCATTCTTCTTCTCCGCAACTTCGCTTTTGCGCTTCTTGGCACCAATATTGGTTTTCTGCTCCAACACCCAGTGCGAGATTGCAAGTCCCGCGAGCGCTGCTGCTCTCTGCAAGCAAACAAACAAACTTTTAAAGCAAACAAACAAACGTACGCCGCCTGCCACCAGGCAAGATCAGCAGCCGCCTGATGAGCAAAGGTGGTGAGAGACGACGCGCGGTTGGTGCACCCGGGAGCCACGCGCGGTTCTGTCAACAGATCCTTGGTTTCTTTTTTCCCCCCTTTGGATCCAACCAAATAATGTAAATTTTTTTAAAAAAATTTAAAAAAATTTGAAGTCGTAGCCTAAATAGTGTTTTCTTTCATTTTCATTCAATTCAAGATGCATGGAATATCGTTCAAATGGAACTTAATTTTCACAAAATCAATTCTTTTTTTTTTATCAGTTGATGAGTTAATTGTCATTGATAGTGCCCAGTAATTCACAGAGCCCATGCATTTTATTTTTATTCTTTAAAGTCATAATGTTTTCTTTCGCTTACAAGGGGACGCACCCTCACAAAGGGCAGGAGCCATTTTTGTTTTTTCGGAGCCTTCCTACCGGGAATCTACCCGCCGGTTATCACAGGGGTAAAATGAAGAGGAGGAGTTTTTTAGAAACGCAGCAGCACTTTATGCCACCTAAGGACTCCTTTATTCCAAAATGCGGGCTTGTCAGGGCCCCTTATTTCAGGAATGCCCTCACCCCATGGCCTTACTTTACACCAAATGTGGCACACTAATTGCCATAGGTCAGAAAATGTGTCTAAACACATTTCTTTTTCTTTCCTTTTTTTCCAAATATCTCGAAAAAATGGTGCAAGTCAAGGGAATAAATAAAAGAATATGATATTCTCATTTCCCTTTTAAGGAAAATTCGCCCAAATGGGAAAATTCGCCCAAAAAAACACGCTGCATAGCAACTGTTTGTGTGTTTTTTTTTTCCAACTTTCTGAAGTTGTATTAATACATAGCATCCCAAGAGGAATTTAGCCGTAAATGGCAATAGGTTTACAGAACATCAATCAAGAGTAGAACAAAACCTGTCGTAACTTAGTGCCAACGAAACTAAAATCTGAGTCGAAATGCAGCCAAAAAAATCATTTTCTTAGAATCCGGCGATTTTTCAAATTTCAAAAAATTCCAAATGAAGTGATTTCGGAGGTTTTGAAATTGATAGAGGTGAGTGAGCGAGGGGAAAAAATTAGGAAAAAAATCGCCAAATTTCTATATTTGGTTTTTGAGTGTGTAGCCAAAGATATAGAAGAATAAATGAAAGCTTTGTGAGGTTCATAGCCATATTTGGCTAAATCTTCCTGAAGGTGGTCGCCAATTTTTCTACATCTTCCTATGGCTGTTCGCCACTTGGGCTACAAACAAAAATCCCTACAAAAAAACACGGATGCACACGTGTCACCACTGGATTCATTTTCCAATTCAACTGGGACTTGAATCTGGTTCGTTGGAAAATGGGTGGTCAAGTCATAAACGGATAAGATCGAATATTACTTTCCTGAGTCACGCTTCTGTGCTGTCAGCTGCACGGTTCCCTGTGCAGATTCCCGCACCGTCCGCGCAAACACATCTTGCAGTCCTGGTTTCGTGGTTTCGTGGTTTCGAGGTTTCGATCGACCACTGGTGACGTCGTACCCGTGTGCGGTAAAGGCCTGTGATCGCGTCTACGCGGCCCTTAGTAGGCCTGGCAAAGAAAGCATGCGAGTTCCCTAGCAGACTTGTGTAGGGCCCTGAAAGAGCCTATTCAATCAGAGGTTTTATCTGGTCCTTTCACGGGCCTTGGAAAGCATGCTATTCCTTAGAGGACACATGTATAGGGCCCACAAGGGCCTTATATGATGGGGGTGGGAGTTTTAACTGGCCCTTTGTAGGCCTGGCAAAGCAGGCAAGTCCCTTAGCAGAAATATGTTTGGTGCTCTGAAAGGGTCTATGATCTAGTTTACCTGTCCGTTCATAGGCCTCACAAATTCAAACAATATGCAGGCATGTGTGTGTGGGCCACAAAAGTGCTTTATGATACGAATTTTCCTTTTGCTCTCTTGAGAGACGTGGGTGTGAGGCTGAAAAGGGCCCTTATGAAAGGTTTACTTGGCCTTTTATGCCTTGCAAAAGCATACAAGTTCCTTAGCAAACTGTTAAGGTGGGGGCATTGTCAAAATAAGGACCCTCCTCCACTTGTATATCATTCATGAATAAATATCAAAAAAAAATGTATAACCCCATTTATAAATTGTTTTTCCAATGCCCATTTAAGTATCCTATCCAAGTAAATATTTCAGATTTACTTGCTATTTACCCTTACATATAACTAGCTTTCAATTTAACAAACCTTGTTGTTGAAATGGATGTTGTGTTGGCCCACCATTTTTAAATGTCACATTTTTATTAGAAAGAATGTTCATTGCAAATTAAATACAAAATGTAATCCAACTTGGGCTTCACATTGTGTTGCACTACCAATGACTATTAACTATGTGGATAATAAAAAGATATGCACATTATATTGTGTTAGGATGATATTATTTTGGAAAGGGGGAACGTTGAGGTCTTGTGAGGAATGTTTTGGAAATGGAGAGATATATTGTAGGATGAAGAGGAGGTGGAGTGTGGTCTTTGGAATGAATACCTAATGGATGGGAAGGTGAACCTTGCAGCCAAAAGAAAATGGCGATAAAAAGTTAGGTAGTTGATGTGTTTATATGTTTGGGTGGGTTTATTGTAGGTTAATGGAGTTGAAAAATTATGTGGTTTTGCTTTGCTTGAGTTATGTTGTGATTGTGAAGGAGGAAATTGTTTGTTGCGATTCCATTGACGAATTTTGGTTACGATGGGATTTACAAAATGTTTTTTTGACGATTTTTAAAAGGAACACCACAATGGAAGGGATAAATGGCAGACTATGGAAAGTTAAGTACACAAGTTCTTGATAGTTTTTGTGGGGATGCATTAATGATATGTTTGATTTTCTTGTTGAAGGTTATTTGACAAGAATGCCCAACAATTTTTTCCTTAAATGTTTTTTTCACTCATGTTATTTTTTGTTGTGCGTTAGAGTCAATTTTTTTTTCAAAAAATGGTAGAAAAACATTCATGAATAAAATATGTGGGAATTGGTGAAAGTGATGAAGATTATTAGGGGAAGGCAGGTTAGTTTGAACAAGGCATTAGTATGTGATTTGGGGAATTTTGGGATGATGTTTAGGGAAACACATTTGTGAAAAAGACCAAGTTTGTTGGTAACTTTAAGATTGTGGGTTGAACAATGTTATAGAACTTGAAGGAGAGGGAAATTTATAAATGGTAACAGTATATGATACAATCTTGTCAAATTCACCTATGTGATGTTATGAAAAGTATTGGGATGGGGAGTAGTAATATCAGTCATATTGATGCCAAGTGAAACCTTAATAGCTTAAAAAAAAGTTTGGAGCAATATGATTCACTAGACCCAACATATTAATTATGTATCATTGACCATTTGGATCAATTTTAATAAAGAGAAAGGTGAATGCAAGTAGTTGATTCTTATGTAAGGTTCCAATGTGCAATAAGATAGAAATCATGGAATTTGGTGAGAAGTTAGAAAGGACTTCATAAGCCCTGTTGATTTTCATACATTTAGTGCATTGAGTTCATACTTATGTTTAGTGACGATCAAGTTATATATGTAGCCTCCTTTTTCTTTTTACAATACCATATTACTATGGTCTCACTTATAGGATGTTCCTTTGTGAAGGTTGTAATCAACTCCATATTATTCCATCCTTTGCATGGGCCTCTTACTCTTTTTCATTTTGTATTGTTACAAACAATCTAAGCAAAAGGTCTATGATGCCCACAAGAATATAGTAACAAAGGGTTAATTGCACATTCCCATTAACTATTTTCATATATAACCCCTATCATGATATAAGTTCAAATTAGACATAGGCTTAATGTTATTCTCCCATTCTCACTCATATGCATCTTTGTAAAAAAATTAAGATTCACAAGAGTTTTGTGAAGTCCTTTAACATTCTAAAATTTTGAATCAATCCTTGGTAAAATTATTCTTGTCCTCTACCTTTGGTGTACATACAAAAAATGTTATCAAATTATTTTTTATTTCTTAATTGCAAAAAATTATATACATAAATTATACATCTTCAATCATTATTTATTATTTATTTTTGTAGCAACTGATACAACTTCTTTGCATTTTTCTTTAATTTTTGAATCATAATACTTTTATTACACCCATTTTTTATCCCCACCATATTTTTAAAGAGATCTCCAAAGCATAATTTGTATTCACCAAATCAATTAGGACTGAACTTGCATCATTTATAAGACCTGGCAATTGCCATGTTAGGGTCCCACAATAAGTATGTACTAAACCATGATGGTTCATTTGTTTCCATTACTCTGAAAACTAGAATATTTGGTGGTGCACACCAACATCCCTTTCAAGATATTTCTAAATTCATTGTTTTCAACATTAAATTAAGCAAATTCAAATAAACAAATAAATTTTTTTCTTTTGAAATGGAAAACAAGCAACATTAATCAATTTGAATAAGAAAAAAATTAGTTTCCATAATCACTTGTTAGCATGTGATAAATAGGTCATTCAAGACATTTCAAACTTGCATGGCCTTGTGCTTAAAAACACCTCTGCAGTTTCTTTCATAATGTCATAATCCTTTTCCTTATATTATTTCCATTGTTTTTAAAGCTCCTTGCTTCAACCAACTCTATTCAAATATTAAGTAAATTGGTAAAAAAATTTAGCAAAACAAAATTCAATAAGGCCTTATTTATATCATTTCATGATCGAGGCCTAAGTCTATCTACTACTATTCTGCCATTGCATCACCATCCCCCATGTGGACTTGTCGTTGGTCAAAAATTGATGCCACCCCACAATAAAAACTAACCATGCTTTCCGTATTACAATCACTCGCTCAAAAGTGATTGCCATATGCCTTCATCCATGGATACCTCAATGTGGTCGTCTTTGGAGGGCAACTTAGAGCCTCTACATCTAGCTTTTCCATGGGGATCCCATTATGTCGATGTTCCCTCATGGCACCTCACACCCATTCCACAAGATTGGGGAAACTAGCTTTTCCCTCCACCCTCCTTTCATCCATTTCCTTCTTATTTATTAAAGACTAGCCACATGATCAAATGCAAATTTGAAACTACAAAAAAAATTCAAACTGTGCACGCCTATGCCATTTCCTTGCAATTGGGTTTACACTAACACATGCAACTATGTTTCTATATTTTCCTCACATGCAACTTGATTTGAGATGCAAATTAGTATTTATAGAGATAAAACCTAATGGTAGTTCACATCTAGAACTACAATGCAACTCTATTGATACTAGTATTTCTTATTGACAACTATAAAACAACTGGTAGCCAATGTTGATTTAGCACCTAACCTAAACAACCATTACAATTGTGTTAGTGAGGACATAATGGTGGGCAATGTTTCAAATAGCCTAGCCCAAATCAACTGATCTACCTACTTTCTGGAGCACTTTTCCACTAACGCCTTCCTCCTCCTCCTCCTCCTCCTCAACATCCCACACTTGACAACTCATCGGCAGCCTTGCATATACTTAGTGAGGAATCTTGTTGATTCTTCCCTAGCATAATTTTTCACCATGCATCCTTCAAGCTACCTCATACACTGGACATAACCCTTTAAAATTTTGTTCATCTATTCAATGTAATACATCCATTGAGTGTGAATGAGGCCACACAAATCAAGCTCTTAACAAGATGAATCACAAGATGTATCATCACATCAAAAAAAGATGGGAGCATCACCATCTCCAACATGCAAATAGTTGTTGCAACATCCTCCTTAAACATGAGAATTTCATTAGAGGTTATGACTTTTGCACATATCCGTTGGAACACCCTATTTAACTGCATGATGGGTTTTCAAGTGTTCTCTTGCATGAAACCCCTTAAGCATAAAGGGAGTAGGGTTTGCATGAGGTATCCCAATCATGTGCTTTCATGCTAGCCCACCTTCTGGTTGACACATGCTTAGCCAAAGAGGTAGAGTATTTGGATGGTACCTTTAAGGATGCAAACCAACTTTGGAAAATTGAAAGCTCCCTTTCATTTAGCACATAATTGGCATGTGGCATCATCCACCATGATGGGTTTTGTGGGTTGTGACTAAGCCATAGGTGCGAACATAGGTTTTGCACCTCCAAGTCTTGCTTCATTTCCTTGTTGTCCTTCTCACCACAAATGGTCCAGGTTACATTTCCACACACATTCTTTTCCATGTGCATAACATCTAAGCAATGCCTAATCAACAAATCCTACCATAATCCATCAACTCAAATCAATTTAGTTTAGTAGTATTAGTTGGCCTTGGTTCTTCTACACAACTTCATTGCAATTATAATGATCTTTGCAAGACCACATTGTAACTGTGAAAGTACAAATGTAGTAACATTAGTTGCAGAAAGGAGTGTTATCCAACTTTACCTACCTACTACAACCTACCTACCCACCC